>SDBV01005052.1_pt1 | contig 18741 bp, 14 predicted proteins | sample 2277081 | NCBI WGS metagenome assembly SDBV01 (sample SAMN10402039, study PRJNA504765) | marine sediment metagenome | isolation source: marine sediment core GS10_PC15, 223 cmbsf | place: Arctic Ocean: Southern Knipovich Ridge | collected 2010
CTTATTCAAGTTGCTGGTTCCTGGTCCGGCTGCATGTTTGGCTAAGGACGTGACGCCTCAAAATGACGCGGCACCCGCGCATAAACTGGAGATAAAAAATGTTCCCGGCTAAATCAATGAAGAAGATTATAATCTTAACCCTGATTTACTGTTTACTGTTCACTGTTTACCATTCACTGTCTTACAGCGCTGTTTTGCTTGACAGAGTCATTGCAACGGTAAATGGCGAGGTTATAACGTGGAGCGAGCTCAGGGGAAATTTTGACCTTGAAACCAAGAAGCACCTGAAAGAGTTCAAAGGCGAAGAAAAGGAAAAAAAACTGAGGGAGTTTGAGAAGTTCTTCCTTAACAACATGATTGATTTAAAACTGCAGCTTCAGGAAGCCCGCAGGCTTGGGTTTAGCATCAGGCAATCTGAGATAGATAGCGCTATTACTGATATCAAGGTTAAATATAATTTAACTGATGAGAGCCTTATTGAGTCCCTGAAGGCAGAGGGTTTTACATTGGATGAATACAGAGAACAGCTTCAGGAGCAAATTCTGGCTTCAAAACTGGTAAAGTTCGAGATCAGGGACAATGTGCTCATCATGGATAAGGAGATAGAAGAATATTATGAGGCCAATAAAGACAAATACCGCAGGGAAGAAAAGATCAGGATAAGACAGATATTCTTTTCTGCAAATCCAGAGGATATCTCACAAAGGTCTGAGACCGAGGCCAGGGCTCAGGAGATAATCCGGATGATTAAAAAAGGAGAAGATTTCGCAAAAATTGCAATGGAGTTTTCTGAGGACGCAAGCAGTGAATTTGGCGGAGACCTTGGATATCTGAGCCGCGGCAGTGTACTTAAAGAGATTGAGGATGTTTCGTCTGCCTTAATGGTTGGTGAGGTCAGCGAGCCCTTCTGGAGCTCTTCAGGCCTTCATATAGTAAAGCTTGAGGACAAAATAGAAGGCAGTAATATAGAGGAAATCAGGAACAGGATAAAGGGGCTTCTTTTTGAGCGGATATTTAAATTAAAATATTCAGACTGGTTAAAAAGCCTGAGGGAAAAGGCTTATATAAAAATAAAGCTATGAAGATGCTTGATTTCACAGATTTAAGAATCTTGATTACACAGATAAAAACAAGATTATTAAGGAGAGGGAGGAGAGGGAGTATATAGTGTATACAAAAGTGAAAGAGTGGGTAGTTGCAATCTTCAAATTCACCAGTATGATAGTGCTACTGGTAATTATATTCAGATTCCTCGGCACATATCCATGGGTATAGTTAGGATATATCGCTATTGTTGTTTTGCTTGTTCTGTTCATATATGGCATGGCAAAGAAGGTAAAGTAGCACTTCCATACATGTAGTGATGTTTAATAATTAAGCAGTGCTAAATTTAATTATTAAACATAGATGAAGGCAATCTGTGTAATCATTAGTAAAAAATCGGAGTAATCAAGTTTAATAAATATTAAACAGGGAGTGAAATCATGTTAACAGACAATGTAAAGACAGGGCTTACATTTGATGATGTGCTTTTGATGCCTGCAAAGTCTAAAGTCTTACCGGGAGATGTTGATATCAGCACGCGCCTTACAAAGAACATTAAGATAAACAGTCCCCTTGTAAGTGCGGCTATGGATACAGTAACAGAGGCAGACCTTGCTATTGCCATTGCAAGAGAAGGCGGCATGGGAATCATTCACCGCGCCATGTCAACAGAGAAACAGACCGCTGAAGTGGACAGGGTAAAAAAATCAGAAAGCGGCATGATTGTCGATCCCATAACTTTACAGCCTCAGGAAAAAATTTTTAAGGCCCTTGCCATCATGGAAAAGTACAAGATTTCAGGGGTTCCCATCACTGAAGGGAAAAAGCTTATTGGAATACTGACGAACAGAGACTTGAAGTTTGAGACTAACATGAACAGGAGGGCATCTGAAGTCATGACCAAGAAGGGTCTTGTGACAGCCCCTGCAGGCACTACACTTGAAAAGGCTCAAAAGGTACTGCACCAGCACAAGATAGAAAAGCTTCCCATTGTGGACAGAAAATATAATCTTATCGGCCTTATAACAATTAAAGATATTGAAAAAAGGAAAAAATATCCCGGTGCCTGCAAGGACAGGCTTGGCAGGCTTAGAGTAGGTGCGGCAGTGGGAGTCGGCAATGATGCGCTGACCCGTGCAGCGGCCCTTGTGGAAGCCGGTGTGGATGTCATTGCAGTAGATACTGCCCATGGACATTCAGATGCTGTTATCTCTATGGTTAGAAAACTGAGAAAAAAATTCCAAAAACTTGAAATTATAGCCGGCAATGTGGCTACTGCAGAGGCGACAAGAGATCTTATTTCCGCGGGTGCCAGTGCAGTCAAGGTTGGAGTGGGCCCTGGCTCCATCTGCACAACAAGAATTGTTGCGGGCGCAGGCGTTCCGCAGCTTACTGCAATAAAGGAATGTTCTAAAGTGGCTGATTCTGCCCGTATACCAATAATTGCGGACGGAGGCATTAAATTTTCCGGAGATATAGCAAAGGCAATTGCCGCAGGCGCAAGCGCGGTTATGATAGGCGGTCTTTTTGCCGGCACAGAAGAGAGCCCCGGTGAGACGGTGCTTTTTCAGGGAAGAAGCTATAAAGTATACAGAGGAATGGGTTCTCTTGGCGCCATGGAATCCGGCGCGAGAGACAGATATTCACAGGAAGGAGTAGAACGCATAAAACTTGTGCCAGAAGGTGTTGAAGGCAGGGTGCCGAATAAAGGGCCTCTTTCCGTAAGTGCTCATCAGCTTCACGGGGGGCTTAGGGCAGGAATGGGTTATTGCGGATGTAAAAGCATAGAAGAACTTCGTAAAAAGGCACGATTCATAAAGATAACCCCGGCAGGTCTAAGGGAAAGCCATGTCCATGACGTAATCATTACAAAAGAGGCCCCGAATTACAGACTCGACTGGTAGTGGATAGCATACACGATACAGGATACAGGCAAAAAAATGGTAAAGGTAAGGAAGCCAGTATGGTAGCTGGGTTATGGTAAGGTTAACACCAACGACTTAACCCATTAACTAAACCGGCATCATGACCCTTACCGTAACCAAGATTTTAAATCATCATGAATCTCAAAGAAAAGATTTTAGTTTTAGATTTCGGCTCTCAATATACCCAGCTTATAGCAAGAAGAGTGAGAGAGAATAAAGTCTACTCTGAAATACTGCCCTTTAACTTTCCTCTTGATAAGATTAAGGAATTTGCCCCGAAAGGGATAATACTCTCAGGAGGCCCCTCCAGTGTCTATGATAAAAAAGCCCCGTTCCCTGATATGGGGATTTTTGAACTCGGGATACCTGTTCTGGGAATATGCTATGGGATGCAGGTTATGGCATACTGTCTTGGCGGAAAAGTTGCAAAGGCGGTAAAAAGAGAGTATGGACGTTCTGAACTCAAAATAGACAGTACTTCAGATCTTTTTAAAGGGACAGGCAAAAAGTGGCAAGGAGCAAAAGGTAAAGGAAAAGGAACAAAAAATACTTCTCCTCTCGTCACTCGTCACTCGTCACTCGTCACAGTCGTCTGGATGAGTCATGGAGACAGGATTGAACAATATCCCTCAGGGTTTAAACCGATTGCCCGTACGGATAATTCCCCTGTTGCGGCAATAGCAGATAAAAAGCGGAATTTTTTTGCCTTACAGTTTCATCCGGAAGTAGTGCATACTGTGGAAGGCAACAGGATTTTGAAGAATTTCCTGGTCAATATTTGCAAATGCAGGCCTGAGTGGACAATGAAATCTTTTATAGAAACTGCCACACAGGAAATAAAAGAAAAAACAGGGAAAAGCGGAGTTGTATGCGCAATAAGCGGAGGGGTTGATTCGGCTGTTACAGCAGTACTGATAAACAGGGTCGTTAAAAAACAGCTCACCTGTATTTTCGTTGATAATGGAGTGTTAAGAACCGGTGAGGCAATAAAGGTCGAAAATACATTAAAAAAGCATTTCCGTATGAAAATAATATGTGTTGATGCATCCGGACGGTTCATGAGAAAGTTAAAAGGTGTTGCTGACCCTGAAAAAAAGAGAAAGATTATTGGCAATGAATTCATAAAGGTTTTTGAGGAGCAGGCTAAAAAGCTTAAAGGGGACGCTAAGCGTCCAGGAGCAAAATACCTTGCCCAGGGCACATTATATCCTGATGTCATTGAGAGTGTTTCTTTTAAAGGTCCCTCTGCCACCATAAAAAGTCATCATAATGTTGGCGGGCTTTTGAAACATATGAAATTAAAACTCATTGAACCCCTGAGAGAGCTTTTTAAAGACGAAGTCAGGGCTTTGGGCCGTGAACTCGGAATGCCTGAGGAAATTATTAACCGCCATCCGTTTCCCGGGCCCGGCCTTGCCATAAGGATAATTGGTGAAGTTACGGAGAAGAGATGCAATATCTTAAGAAAGGCAGATGCAATAGTACTTGAAGAAATCAAGAGAGCTGGTTTCTATAATGAGCTCTGGCAGGCGTTTGCCGTGCTTCTGCCGGTAAAGACTGTAGGTGTTATGGGAGATGAAAGGACATATGAAAATGTTATTGCTGTAAGGGCGGTAAAGAGCCTTGACGGCATGACTGCAGACTGGGCAAGGCTTCCGTTTGATATTCTTGGCATTATCTCGAACAGGATAATCAACGAGGTCAAGGGTGTTAACAGGGTTGTGTATGACATAAGTTCAAAACCCCCAAGTACTATTGAGTGGGAGTGAGGAGTTGGCCGGGGTTTAATCCAGATAATGCAGACATTGCTCAAAAATTTATTTAACTCGATGAATATTAATCATATTATGCATGTGGCTTTGAATAAAAGTATGCACTATCAGATTTATTAAAATTGCGTTTAAGGTATCGAAAAATAAATTTTTTCCCAAAGCCTGCATTATTTTAAATGTATTTCTCGATTTAATCGCTTGCATTGATAATTATTAAATGCTATAACAAAAAAAGAAAGTATGATATAAAATTAAGTTATAAAAGAGGGAGGATGTTATGAAAAGAATCATTTTGTTGATAATGGCCATGGCATTGCTTACGGTAACTTTTGGCTGTACGCAATACCATACACAGGGCGCCGGCGCCGGTGGTGCAGTGGGCGGCGTTGCAGGGGCTTTGCTGGACAGCAAGAACCCGTGGAGAGGCGGTGTTATTGGAGCAGTTCTTGGCGCTATAGCCGGTGCAACAATTACTGATATTTCTATGCAGGCGTCAAGAGAGGCTGCAGTGTCTAACAGGCCGGTTGAGTACAAGACAACTGACGGCCGCGGTGTGTACAGGGCTGATCCGGTCGACTATAATGCCCAAACAAAGTGCCATAAGATTCACGAAAGGGTGTGGGAAGACGGCAGTCTGGTAAAAGACCAGATCAGAGAAGTCTGTGAAGGCGAAAAATTTGAAAGAAGATATTAACTTCCAGAATCTTCTTGCTCTTTACATAATGCAAATTAAAACACAGAGAACTAATCATTGCAAATTGCAAATTTAACATTTAGCATTTCAAATTTAAAATGATAATTTTGCATTGATAATTTTAAAATGAGTTCTTCTGTGTCCTTTGTGGTTATTTTTTCCACAGAAAAATCAGAAGAACCTAAAATAGAAAATTCAGGCTAAGATGCAGGGGCTGTGAAAATACAGCCCCTCTTTTGTTGTCATGTCAACCGGGTTATCCAGAGCAGTTTAACTGATTCTATTTATATCCCTCTTTTGTGTTTTAGTTGAAGATAGTCTTAAAATTTGACTTAACATGAATGTATAATATTATTTCCTTTAGAGAGTTAGTCATTCCGGCCTGCCGTCAGGCCGGAATGACAGATTAGTCAGTTGATTGCAACTTTTTTGCGAAAGAACCAATTACATTTAAAATCAAGATACATCTGTAATCCTGATGGCCGGTCTATGGTCAAACTATAATTTTCAGTACTGCCCATTAAAACTCTGCAGTAGCAAAGTGTACATGTTTGTGATAATATTAACTTCGCCTGTTTTGTAACTATATGGGAATTAATTCCGTCTATTCGTCATTCCGCACTTGATGCGGAATCCAGGGTTTCCCCGTATCAAGTACGGGGCAGGCTCTGTGTAAACAGGAATCCAACCCTTTATAGTTCCCTGCTTTCGCAGGGACGGAGTCTGGATTCCCGTTTTCACGGGAATGACATATAGAATGGGAACTGTGTCTGGATTCCCGCTCCCTGATCGGAGTTGAGGACAAACCTGCCTGCCGGTAGGCAGGTTTCGCGAGAATGACAAAGGGGAGTATTTTTTCAGATTTTTAGCGGATACTATTAATAATAACTAATAAATAAAAATGCCATTATGCAGGAGCGGCTTCAAAAAATTCTTTCAAAATGCGGGATTGCCTCAAGGAGAAAGGCAGAGGAGATGATTCTTCAGGGCAGGGTTACGGTTAATGGTGCTGTTGCAGGTCTTGGAATGAAAGCAGATTTTGCAAAAGACCATATCAAAGTCAATGGCAGGCTTATCAGGAATTTTGGGCCCAGAGTTTATATAATGTTTAACAAACCTGACAAATGCATTACATCAGTTAGTGACCCGGAGGGAAGACCTATTGTAAAGGATTTTTTAAAAGGGGTCAAGGCAAATGTTTCCCCGGTTGGCAGGCTTGATTATAATTCAGAAGGTCTTCTTATCATGACAAATGACGGTGAACTGGCTAATTCCATAACGCAAACCAGGAATAAAGTATTAAAGACGTATCTTGTGAAAATCAGCGGTGTACTTGAAGACAGGAATATAGCAAAACTGGAAAAGGGAATTAGACTTGAGGATGGAATCACTGCACCTGCAAAGATTAAGAAGATAAAAAAAACCGAGGCTAATTCATGGATAGAGATTGCAATATATGAGGGAAGGAAGAGGCAGATAAGAAGAATGCTTGAGAAGGTTGGGCATACAGTTATAAAACTCAGGAGAACAGGGATTAACGGACTTGAGCTTGGCAGTCTGCAGCCCGGGGCATTCCGTTATCTTTCTCCCGATGAAATTAAAAGACTGAAAAAGCATACAATGGGCTTTTCATGAGAACACATTTATGCGGTGACATAAGAGAAAAAGATACAGGCTCAACAGTATCCCTTGCAGGCTGGACTGATAGCCGGCGGGATCATGGCGGTCTTATATTCATTGACCTCAGAGACAGGAGCGGTATTGTGCAGGTTGTCTTCAGTCCGGAAGTCAATCCGGAAGTGCACAAACTCGCGCACAGGATAAGAAATGAATTTGTGCTTCAGATTACAGGTAATGTGAGAAAAAGGCCTGAGGGGACTGAAAACCCTTTAATGCCGACAGGAAGCATTGAGGTTGTGGTAAAGGAGATTATGATTCTGAATGAAAGCAGGCCTTTACCGTTTTTGATTGAAGACAACATTGATGCCTCAGAGTCATTGCGCCTTAAACACCGCTATCTTGATATCAGGAGAAGGCCTATCAGGAAAAACATGATTCTAAGACACAGAACCTCAAAGGCGGTGCGTGATTATCTTGATGCCGCGGGTTTTCTTGAAATAGAGACACCTGTGCTGACCAGGAGCACCCCGGAGGGGGCAAGGGACTATATTGTGCCCAGCAGAGTAAATCCGGGTTCTTTCTTTGCCCTTCCACAGTCACCGCAAATTTTCAAGCAGATTTTAATGGTTGCAGGAATTGAACGATATTATCAGATTGTAAAATGCTTCAGGGATGAAGACCTGAGGGCAGACAGACAGCCTGAATTCACACAGATAGACATGGAGATGTCCTTTGTGAAAAGAGAAGATGTGATGGAAATTGTTGAAGGCATGATGAAAAAGGTCTTTATGGATGTTCTTGGCAGGGAACTGAAAACGCCGTTTGCAAAACTTGAATATAAAGAGGCATTAGAGAGGTTTGGTACTGACAAGCCTGATATGAGATTTTCACTTGAGCTCAGGGAGGTAAATGATATTGTTGAAGATTCCTCTTTTAAGGTTTTTCTTGATGCCATGTCAAAAGGAGGGAAAGTAAAAGGTATAAATGCAAAGGGATGTGCAGGCTATTCGAGAAAAGAGCTTGATGACCTTACTGAAGAGGTCAAGACATTCGGGGCAAAGGGACTTGCATGGATAAAGATAAAGCCTGCTTCACACGGAAAGTCCGCCTCAGGCGGAGGTTTTGATTCTCCGATTGCAAAATTTTTCCCTGAACAGACATTAAAGGCAATTGCTGAAAAGCTTGAAGCAGAAGAAGGGGATTTACTCCTGTTTGTCGCTGACAGGATACAGGTTGTAAATGATTCACTTGCCAGATTGAGAAATGAGTTTGGGAAAAGGCTTGATTTGATTAAAAGAGATGTTTACAGTTTTGTCTGGATAACTGATTTCCCTCTTTTTGAGTGGAGTGAGGAGGAAAAAAGATATGAGGCAATGCATCATCCCTTTACAAGCCCCGCGGAAGAAGACATCGAAAAATTCTTTTCAATAGATAAATCCGAAATTCGAAACCTGCCTGCCGGTGGGCAAGGTCCGAAATTCGAAATTTCTTCATTAAAAGGCAAGGCTTATGACATTGTGTTAAACGGGCTTGAGATTGGCGGCGGAAGTATCCGTATACACAGAAGAAATGTACAGGATAAGATGTTTGAATTGCTTAAAATCAGTCCTGAAGAAGCAAAAGCAAAATTCGGCTTTCTTCTTGAGGCTCTGGAATACGGCGCGCCTCCCCACGGGGGAATTGCGCTCGGTCTGGACAGGCTTGTTATGATACTCGCAGGTGCACAGTCAATCAGGGATGTGATTGCCTTTCCAAAAACGCAAAAGGCAATATGTCCATTGAGCAATGCCCCGTCTTCTGTTGAAGATAAACAGCTTAAGGAACTCAATATAAGACTGGACACTCCAGAATAAAAAAAGAAAATCAGGGAACACGGCACAAAAGGCAGCAGGGGCTTTTGAAGGTTATTTTTCTTTGGTTTCCGGCTGAAAACGCCAGTTTTTCCGCAAAAACTCTGTCATTTTTTCGGCTGGTACAGGCCTGGAAACAAGGTAGCCCTGTATCTCATCGCAGTCGTTTGCCAGCAGGAATTCTAACTGTTCTTTTGTTTCGACCCCCTCTGCTATTGTTTTCATATTGAGATTATGAGCCAGCGCAATGATTGCTTTTATAATTGCCTCGGAGTCTGAACTTTTCCCGATTTCCCGGATAAAGGATATGTCTATTTTCAGGGTACTTATCGGGAAGCGTTTCAGAGAACCCAGCGAGGAATAACCGGTTCCAAAGTCATCAATTGAAATTCCGATGCCCATGGAGTTCAGCGCGTTCAGGATATTCACACTGAAATCAATGTTTTTCATGGCAATACTCTCTGTTATTTCTATTTCAAGCGCACTCGCAACAAGACCTGTTTCCTTTATTATTTTATCTACTTGCATTGGCAGTTTACGGTCATTAAACTGGCGCGCCGAAAAATTAACTTTTATACGAGCTTTAGTATACCCGGCTTCATGCCATGCCCTGCTTTGCATGCACGCCGTTTTCAGCACCCATTCTCCAATTGATATAATAAGACCGGTTTCTTCTGCCAGAGGAATGAATTCAGAAGGAGGAACAAGTCCCCTTTTCGGGTGCTGCCAGCGCACAAGAGCTTCTATCCCGGTAATCTCATTACTCGTTAATGACACAATAGGCTGGTAGTAAAGCAGGAACTGGTTTTGCGTAATAGCATGCCGCAGGGCTGACTCTAATTGTAAAACAGTCAGTGCGCTCTCCTGCGGAACCGGACTATAAATCACATATCTTGCCTTGCCAAGCGCCTTGGCGCTATACATTGCTGTGTCAGCAGCAGACAGGAGGTGTTCCACGTTGTCATATGTTACAGTGCTTATAGCTATGCCGATGCTCGCAGAGATGAATACTTCTTCTCCACCCAGATTAAAAGGCAAAGGAAGTTTCTTTAAAATACGGTCAGCAACTATTAAAACATCAGTAGTGGTTTTAATATCATCGAGAATAAGGACAAACTCGTCGCCTCCATGACGTGAAACAGTGTCACTGGTGCGGACACATGAAATCAGTCTTTTGGCAACTGCGACAAGCAGTTCATCACCTTTTAAGTGTCCGAGGCTGTCATTGATAAGTTTGAAACGGTCCAGATCCAGATAGAATATGGCAAACATGTAATCCTCATGCCGTTTCTTGCGCTCAAATACCCGCCCCAGACGGTCCATGAACAGCTCCCGGTTTGGCAGGCCGGTCAGGGTATCATGAAACGCATTAAAGAAGAGTTGTCCCTCGAGCTGTTTTCGCTCTATTGCATAACGTATGGCACGCTCGAACAAAAAAGAGTCTGTCTGCCCTTTAACAAGGTAATCCATTGCCCCCGCCTTCATCGCCTGAAAGTCCACTTCAGTATCTCCCTGTCCGGTCAGCAGGATAATCGGCGTCTTGCACCCTTTTCCAATTGACTCGCTGGTCAGTTTAAGCCCTGACTGCTTGCCCAATTTATAATCGACGAGGTAAATATCATGTTCATTGAGCATCATAGTCCTAAGAGCCTCTTCATATGTTGAAATCCATTCCAGATTATATCGCTTCTCTTTAACTTCTGAGAGCAAATCACGGGTAATTATGTAGTCATCTTCTTCATCTTCAACAAGAAGCACTTTTATCAGTTCTTTGTCCATGTTATATTCTTTTAATCTCCTGCGGCAGTTTAACAATATCAAACCAGTATTTTGTCATGGGGTCTTCATGATATTAACAAGTACTTCAAAGGAAGCCGGTTTTGTAATGAATGAGTGTTGCGCCAAGGTCATACGCGCGAAGGATGTCTTCAGCACTATAGTCGGACTCCTTTGCAGTTCAGGATTGCTCTTAATTTTCTTCAGCATCTCACAGCCTTTTTTCTTTGGCATGTTCAAATTATATTTATCCTTTATCATTTTCCTTTGCAGCCTGTTCTACCGGCAATGTTATAGTGAATGTAGTACCCTGCCCGGGTATGCTCCTTACTGCAATATGACCTCTATGACGTTCGACAATCTTCCGGCAGATTGACAGGCCTATGCCTGTTCCTTTGTATTCGTTCCGGGTGTGCAGGCGCTGAAATACGCCAAAGATCCGGTCAATATATTTTTCCTCTAAACCAATACCCTTGTCCTCCACAGTAATCTGACAGAGCTTATCAGATGAGAAGGCTCCATGCTGGTCCAAATACTCATCTTTGACTATTTGAGCGTTGATCTTTACAACAGGAGATGTGTCTTTCCGGTGGAATTTCAGCGCATTGCTGATGAGATTCTGAAACAGCTGACGCATCTGAAGCGGGTCTGCGTCTATAGTTGGGAGATTACCTACCTCCACACGCCCTTTTGTATGCTCAATCTGAACCTCAAGATCTGACAAAACCTCATTAGCCACCTGAGAAAGGTCTACTTTGACAAAGGGTTTTGCCCTGGTTGTGATTCGGGAAAACTCAAGCAGGTCACTTATCAGGGTCTGCATGCGCTCAGCTGCATTCTGCATCCTCTCAAGGTAGTCACGGCCCTGGTCATCAAGGGTATCGGTATATTTTTCTTTCACCCGTTCTCCGAAAAAGGTAATCTTCCTTAACGGCTCGCACAGGTCATGAGACACAATATAAGCAAAGTCCTGCAACTCTGCATTGCTCGTCTTCAATCTCTCAGAGAATATTCTCAAACCACTTTCTGCCATGATCAGGTCTCTCAATATCTTTGCATTTTCAAGGGCTATGGCACAGCTGGCGGCAAGACCTTGCAGCATCTCAAGGTCATTCTGGCTGAATTTCTCCTTTCCAATTTTATTATGAATTTCCAGGCAGCTAAGGAGTTTTCCTGTTCGGTTGAGGATCGGGATGCTAATGAGATTGTAGAAACCCAGTTTTTTTTGAATCTCCGAAGTCACATACGGGTCGTGTTCAGCATCATTAGTGATATAGGGCTTTTTTGTTTCCATAACCAGACCGGGAACACCATAACCCGGCTCAAATGTATAATCGATTGGAAGTATCCTGCCATCCCGGTTGTATTCAGTAAAAACCATTTTTCCATTAACCATCATACCGGCAGTTCCTGATGTTGCGTCTACCAGGCCAATTGCTGACTCAACCAGATTACGCATTATGACTGGAATCTCAAGAACAGTGTTTATCTGCCGGCTGGTATGCAGAAGGATTTCCAGCTGACGGCTGCGGCTTAATAATGCCTCCTTTGATTTAATGACAGATTCAGTCAGATGCTGGAACTGTTTTTTAAGAATAAAGAGTTGATCTCCTTTTTGAAACTCCTTAGTCTGGATGCCCAGTGTATTTTGTGAAAAATTTAAAATATTTTCTGATAACCTATGTATTTTTTGTGTAATCCAAATCATTATCAATGAAAAAGACAATATAAGAACAAAAGCTGTTATGGTTCTCTGTCGTCTTTCTGCTGAGAAAATAATTTTACTTATTGATTTCAGCTCTGCCGTTGAAATCAAAGAGGCAAATCCAATGAACTGATCTGCGGCTCCATAATCAAAATATGCCTTCCCTGTAATGAGGTAACGACCTTGCAAAGAGTCGAGCATTGTGCCGGCAGGCAGCAAGTCGGGTCTGTTGCTTACCAGAATACTCGGCTCCCCGCCTAACAACAGCACTACTAAGTGCCTCTGAGTAAAGGCGCTTTGCGAGGCATTAAGGAACTCATCATCAATAGGAGATGCAAGCATCAATGAAGCCTGCAGTCTGCCCTGGGAGTCAATTACAGATTCCGTTGTGGCTAGATAAATAAGATCATCAATCTTGGTCATAAAGCTTTGTTTATGAGTCAGTTGTTGTAAGTGTTTTGTGGGTCGAAGCAAAGATGCTGGTGGCGGCTTTGGCCACCCCTGGTAGACTTCTCTGACCTGTCCATAGGCGTCTAATAAAAAAGCATATCTGGGTTGAACTAATAAACGCAGCACAGAACGTTTAGGAAACCACGATGGAGGACGCTTGTAGAATTTAATCTTTATAGTACCTTCTGAAGACCATTCTTTTTTTTCAATCTCTTCGATATAATCAATGAATTTCTTTTGTGATACAATCAATTTAGCAGATAGATTATGGTTTTTTATATAGCGGTCAAAGCTGATTCTATCTTCCAGCGCCTGCTCACTGAGCCTTTCAGTCATATGAGCAAGAAAGATATCTTTCAGTTTATTGCTCTGGATATAATCCAGCAGGCCCCATGCAATGACACCTACTGTTACTGTTATCAGCAGCATTTTTAGAGTTAATGGTATACGCTTAAGCATCTAAATATTTACCCCGTTAGAATGTCCCGCGGCAAGCCACAGGCCTGTCTGCCGCCTGCCTGTGGTAGGCAGGGCAGGCAGGCCTTCCAGTTAGAAGGGCGCGCGAAAGCCTTCTGACGGGGTAAACCCCTGTGCCGTTATGCCATGCCTGTCCATTATCATAGTTCACCAACCAGTTCATTGCCTTTAAATTTCCATCCTGCTTTTCTCAGGCGGGATGCAGGAATTATGCCTAATTTGCTGTCCAGACTCTCGAATTTTTGTAACAGATGGTCTACTAATTTCTGTGCATGAGGGTTTGCAACATTCTTTCCTTCCCATGTTGTAATACTAAAGACGCGGTATAAAGGATATTTGCCGGAAATTAAATGCTCCAGTTCGTCAGGTGCGAGGCCGTCAATTTTTAAGGCCTTTACCCTGCCTTTTTGTCTATAAAGATGGTGAGCCATCCACAATGTTTCATAACCAATGGCTCTTGGATCAGCAGAAACAACAGAAATCATATCTGGAATGGCCCCGACTTCTTGAAGCCTTGGAGTGAAGATATCTTCATTGTCAAGCAGTCCTCGCCAATGTCCGGGTCTTTTCTTACAATGAAGTCTTGCAACCTGTCGAATTGGCAGGTCTGACCCCCGGTATCCTTTTGCATCCTGCACTTCAGACCAACGATAAACTTCTCCCTGGAAGATATCCCGGGCCTGCTTTATTGTGATGCTTTCAATGGGATTGTCGGGATGAACCAGAAGTGCAATGGCTATAATTCCCAGGGTATGAAAACGAAGTCCGGGCAATCGATCTGTCGGGCCGGGAGGACAGCAGTACATGCCCAAATCGGCTGATTTGCTGGCAAGAATCCCTGCTGAATTACCGCATGTTCCTTCGCTGATTTTTATATTCAAGCCATGTTTTTTTGCATAGTCCTGAATAATCGGGAGAAAGGTATGATATATCTGCTGATTGAAAGAAATTACAAGGTCTGCCCCCTGATTATTTTTTTTATATATAACCGGTTTCTTTATCCACCCTTCAGGCATCTCGACAAGCTTTGACGGGTCTGAAAATGCCTTGCCTTCCAAGCCTTTCAGGGGGTCTTCGGCCTTTGCTGTTGAATAAACTAAAAGGCTTGCAAATAAAAACAATGATATTGAAATATATACAAGAGTTTTTATCCTGGTTGTTGTTCCCATATTATTATTCTCCTTTATACCTGCTGTACCTATATTTATATTAACATTTTGTATATGTATTTAGTGCCGGTGCTGACTTTTCCATGCTTTCTTATGACTTATTTTCCCTTGAAACAACCATCCCGGTAATCAGAATGCCCAGCGTTGAATTGATGGTGATTGATTTTTTTATTTTTTCTGTGGTAGTCTTATCTGCCATGGTTGCTTTATTGCTTCGTCTAATCTTGACAAACTCGTAATAAATCCTGAAAGGTATTTTTTTGTCATTCCCGTGAAAACGGGAATCCAGTTTTTTTAAGTAGTTACATGTTTCCTGGATACCCGCTTTCGCGAGCATGACGACTTTTTACGAGTTTGTCAACATTTGATAATAATATATAATCTATAGTATTATGTGCGATTATATTTTAAATGACAATTTTTATCTTATTTATGGCCTGCTTAAGTGCAGTGCGTCATAAATAAATTTATATAATTCTGTCATTCTCGCAAGCGAAGTGCGTCGGGAATCCTGCTTAAAACACAGAAAGATTCCGGACAAGCCGGAATGACAGACTAAGAATCGCTCAACTTAGGACTTAATAAACTTGAAAGACCTATGTTTTTAACATACTTAAGCAAATACAGAGACACAGGACTCCTGATTCTGCGTATAGGGATAGGCCTTATGTTTATGTTACACGGAGCCCCGAAGATTTCAGGGGGACCGGAGAAATGGGAAAAACTGGGTATGGCAATGAAATATGCAGGAATTGAATTCGCCCCTGTATTCTGGGGTTTTATGGCCGGGGCCTCGGAATTTATCGGAGGCATGTTCATTGTCCTGGGTCTGTTTTTCAGGCCGGCCTGTATGTTTCTTACAATTACCATGACCGTTGCCACTGTCATGCATCTGGGAAAAGGGGAAGGCCTGAAAGGGGCATCTCATGCTATCGAGGCTGGAGTAGTATTCCTGAGTTTAATCCTCATCGGTCCCGGCAAATACAGTATTGATGAAAAACTTAAACCTTATAGCTGACACGAAACATAATGCATATTTTTCTCTTTTCCTGATTTTTCTTCCAAGAGCTTGCCGTTGGAATTATAAAAAAAGAGGGGCTGAACTCTTAAGTAATTTGTAAAGTTCAGCCCCTCTTTTCCTGATTTTTTGATGAAACTTAAATAATCCTAGAAAGCGATTTCTTATCATCTTAAATAAAGAAAGAGTTCCCCGACGTTCTCTGGGATTCAGATTTTCATACTCTTGCCTTACTTATTTACTGGCGTTGACTGCCCTGACTACTATTCCCCCGGGATTTGTGCCCCAGAGGGATATTGTGTCGGTGTACGTGAATTTAGCGCACCCTACGGCACTGTCATCGTATGTGATGACGCCGACCTCATTGGTTCTCCGGAGGTTCACTAAGAATTCCTCGCCGTTCATGTCCCAGTCACCCGTGGAGGCGCCGTATCCTGCTGGAGGAGGTGGCGTAGGAGAAGCAAAAGGTACAGTGCAGATTATAGAGAGGGTTGCCATGTCGACCACGGTTATATCATCGCTTCTGCTATTGATCATGAAGTTGTACTTGTTGTCCTTTGTGAATTCATCTGAAAGTGGGCCTCGCCCTAAGCCGCCTTTGACCTCAATCTCCGCACCAGTAGTGGTATCTAAGAAAACCACCTTACCCGTTAAGGGGGGAGTAACACTTGTGTACTCCGGGCAGGTGCCACCCCGCGGCATTGTACTAAATAAGGGACTTTGTACGAACCTAATGATCTCCTGTGGAGCATTTGGAACGCTGATATCGATTACGGATTCGGTTCCAGTGCCTCCACCGCCCTCCAGGTTTTCCACAAAGACATATCTGTCGTCCAGTGAAACCGTGGTCATGAATGGTGAAACCCTCCTTGTTGTACCTCCTGGACACTCTACAAGTCTATCCGTAAGATACTGAGTTCCTATTCCAAAGCCACCGGCAGCAGCAGAAGTGTCTATCCTTGTCACGGTGTCGTGCCAGACATCAGGCTCCCAAATGTGTTTACCGTCACTGGTAATGGCCGCATCGCATGGGCCTGGACCCAATTGCCCTGGTTGGAGACGTGAAGGGATAAAGGGAATGGGGACAGATGCAATTATCTGTGCGAAATTCGGAGACTTCGGGTCTGCATCTATCTGAAGATATTCTTGCGCTGGTTTTCGAGCGGCGACATAGGTCTCCAACCCGTTTGGCATCTGTATTGCCCAGTTTCCACTGGTAGAGCCTGTGAGTATCTTTGTAAATTTCATGGTCTTGCTATCCAGTGCAAAGACACCACTACCAAAGTTGGCCCATATGATCTTTTTGTCTGTGTTGTTCGCGTTGTCCGGCCATGAAGAACGAGGAATAGCTTCACAGACTTGGTCTAGTCCTTCTCCTGTACACTGTTGTTTCCAGTGATCACCCTCTGTTTTTACATGGTGGTTATTGAGATTTATCGCGTTGACTCCGTCGTTGGTAAAGACGTATGCAAAGCCCGGGTGATTCTGGGCTGCTCCTACCATCGAAGACATGCCAATCAGTGCTATCACTGCTATGAGCACTGTTAAAATCATTAAATACTTCTTATTCATTTGGTTTTGCACCTCCTTTTGATTTTTTACATTCGATGATAAGAAACGCTTTGCTAGGATTGTTAGTAATTTAACAGTTAAAAACATTTATGTCAATTTAATTTTTCAAATTCGATGATAAGAAAAGTTTTTCGCAGGATTAGGATTAATAGTAATTTGTCAGATAAAAACATTTTTGTCAATGAAGGTCTTAAGAGGGTGTCAAGTTACAGCGAAAATCCCCAGGTAGTTTCAAAATAAATCCTCAATCAGTTTCAGAATAATTCCCCAACAAAAAAAACCTGTCAGGACTTTCAGTGCTGCCTTAAGGACAAAATTGCGTTTGTTATCAGAAACTTGGATAAAAGGACTTTAAAAACAGGTTAAGGATAATGGGATGACACTTTCTGAGGCGGCACGCAATGTTGGAGTTACGACATCAGCAATATTCAATATATTGAGTGACAAAAATAAGTTGAAATAGCTAAGAATATCCTCTAAACCTAAATCCAAAGCATGAAGATATTGCATTAAATAGAGAGACTGAGTACAGAATAGCAGGTGCTGTAATGGAGAAAAATAAAAAGTACAGATAGGAGTTTATCTACGGATAAATGACCAATGCAAATTTTCCTCTTTTCCTGATTTTTCTTCCAAGAGCTTGCCGTTGGAGTTATAAAAAAAGAGGGGCTGAACTCTTAAGTAATCTGTAAAGTTCAGCCCCTCTTTTCCTGATTTTTCGATAAAATTTAAACTAATCCTAGAAAGCGATTTCTTATCATCTTAAAGAAAGAGCTCCCCGACGTTCCCGGGGATTCGGATTTTCGTGCTCTTGCTTTACTTACTACTGGGCGTTGTGCGTCTTAACTACTATTCCCGCAGGTCTTGTGCCCCAGAGGTCTATTGTTGAATCGAACGTGAATTTAGTGCTGCACGTTGAAGCACTGGCATCATATTTGATTACGCCGACCTTATGGAGTCTATCAAGGCTTACTAAGAATTGCTTGCCGTCCACTGACCAGTCACCCGTGCTGGCTTTGCTACCTGCTGGCAAAGCTACGCTGCAGTCTATCGTGAGAGTTGACATGTTAACTACGGCTACATCGTCAGAGTTCCTCTGGATTATAAGGGAGTACAAGTTGTCCCTTGTGAATTCATCTGACCTTGGTCCACTCCCCAAGCCGCCTCTGACCGAGACCGTCTCGCCAGCGCCACCTATGAAAGTTCCTCCAACTTCCGGTCTATCACTTTGTACGAACCTCACGACCTCAATTGGAGCATTTGGATTGCTGATATCGAATACGGATTCGGTTCCCCTCGGCCTACCTTCCAAGTTTTCCACTAATACGTATTGGCCATTGGTGCTCAGGTCAACCGTGGACATGAATGGTTCTACCCTCACTCCTGAGGCTAGTTCCGTTATAAAATACTGATGACCTATCGCAAGGCCACCGGCAGCAACAGTGTCTATCCTTGTCAGGGTGTCGTGCCAGATATCAGGCTCCCAAATGTGAAGACCATTAACGGTCATGGCCGCATCGCATGGGCCTGGACCCAATTGCCCTGGTTTGAGACGTGAAGGGATAAAGGGAATGGGGATAGATGCAAGTTCGGTTGCGTAAGTCGCCGAATCCGGGTCTCCATCTATCAGAAGATATGCTTGTCGTGGTTTACGAGCAGCGACATAGAC
>SDBV01005053.1_pt1 | contig 18739 bp, 22 predicted proteins | sample 2277081 | NCBI WGS metagenome assembly SDBV01 (sample SAMN10402039, study PRJNA504765) | marine sediment metagenome | isolation source: marine sediment core GS10_PC15, 223 cmbsf | place: Arctic Ocean: Southern Knipovich Ridge | collected 2010
GCAAGAAGGTAAAGATGAGTGTCGCCACAGAAGAGACATCTCGCTCCAGTGATAGCTCCATGAATAATTTCCAACATTACCAAGCCAATTTAAGACTTGGTCCGGAAAATAACCAATTACCTTTTAGTATTAGGTGTATCTATTCAAAGCCTTCGGGCATTTGACGTTAATAACTAAGAGATGCATTTCGCAGTTCCATGGTTTAATTCACGTCTCCTCAGAACCATTCTTCGCTTGATCAATTCCCGCCGGTCCAGGATCTGTCTTCCCATTCGTTCATAGACAGGCACCTGGATTAAGGAGATAAATACACTTTTCTCATGAATAACCGCCCTACTTTGTCAGTACCACCCTGAATCGCACCCGTAATCTCCTGGATTATTGGGTAGTTATACTATTGCTCATCTCGATCCTAAATTAAACCTGCTCTTCACTATCTGCCAAAAAAATATGATAACCTTCTTCTCCGTTTCTCCAAATACACCCACCCAGAACCCTGCGGCTATATAAGACAGCCCCAACGTCAGGCCCAATGCCAAAAAACCAGGGAGTGTATCTGCCCAGGGATGAACCAGGACAGCCGCGCCCGCTAATGCCGCACCCAGTAATAGGGGCCTGAAATAGGCCGTCATAAACATATGCCCCAAATCAATTTTCAGATAGCGCTTGATCGTTACCATGCCGAAAATGATGCTGGTCAGCTCCGCCAGAATAAGTGCCAGAGCCGCACCTTCAATGCCGATGGGACGGATCAGAAAAATGCACCCGGCGGTAAACACCACCGTGCGGCTAACGGAGTATATGGTAAACTGGCGTATATACCCCATCCCCACCATCACCTGATTGGCCAGCGTTACCGAAAGAGTTGAGATATATCCCGCTACCAGGAGCAGGCGGAAGACCTGGGCGCTGCGAACCGCGACGTCCTCACCAATCCATAGTGTGAGCAACTGGTCCCCCAGCACCCAGAGCATGACAAAGATCACCGTGGCCACACCGGCCAGAAACCGGGCGGACCGAATGAAGATGCTCCGTAGATCGTCCATTCTCTCCGTACTATGAAGTTCGCTTGCCATAGGAACAAAAAACGCTAATATACTGGAAACCAGATAGCACATGGAGTTGGAGACCATGAAGGGGACGGCATATATGGTGACCGCTCCCATGCCCAGCCAGACACCAATGAGGGTCCGATCCAAACTTTTGAACATACCCATCACACGGTTGAAGACGCCATAACGGACATAGCTGCCAATGCGTCTGAGCATTTTATTATCCAGCCCGATGCGGATCTTAAACCCGGGGATCAGGCGGCGCACCTGGTAGATGAAAAGCAAACTCACTACCAGAGACATCCCCACCCGCATGGCCACATAGCCTACAACACCATAGCCGGCATAGATGGCGGCCAACCCAAGGCCGATGCCGCTGGCACTGTTTAGGACCGAAAACCCATTGGCTATATCGAACCGCTGCAGCCCTGCGGTAACCGCCTTACCCCACAGCATCAGCACGCTACCCAGCAAGCCAATGCCGGTCAGCAGAAAGACTTTGGCTGCCTGTCCCACCAATTCGGGTGGAATGGTGAAAACGCGGCGAGCAAACAGATCAGAGCCCAGCATGATCACTACCATGCCCACCAAGCCGACGCCGATATATAACGTGAAAGTTGTATTCAATAGGTTGATTTCAGATTTGGAATCATTTTTTGCGCGATCTTCAGCTAAATACTTAATAATGGGCAGGTCCATGCCCATTTCCATCACCCAGAAATACCCGATGATGACATTCACCAGGTTCTGAATACCAAAGGCATCTTCGCCTAAGCCCTTCAGAAGAAGTGGGATGGTGATGAAATTGATCAGCATGGGCAGGGTGAAACCGATGGTCCCGGCAAACATATTGATGGAAGAACGGTGGAGACGATTGTCAGTCATTACAGGCCCAGGGCGCGAATAATGGTATCGGCGAATGCTGGAGGGAGAAAGCGGGCGAACCGGTCGCTGGCCAGGTAGTCTTTCATGGCCTCCTGGTAGCGATTGTACTCCGCTTCGGGCATGTCCTTGAGATAGCGGGCGAGTTCATCATGATTGGCAAACCGGCGCCGGTCGATGAAGGCTTCCTGGTCGACATAGTCGGTGATGTTGGGTGCTCCCCAATAAATAGGAACACACCCGGATCGCATGGAATCGAAGATCCTTTCGGAGACATAGCCCGGCTCATCTTTCAGGTTTTCATAGCTGATTGAGAAACGATACCGGGGCAATACTTCCCACTTGTGGGCCACTGCGCCACGGTAGGTGGGGTAACTCCGCCAAGCGGATGGGAACAGACGATCCCCTGGGCGGAGGGGACGTTCCCAGCCGTATCCGTAAAGGTCGAAATCATCAGGGTAGTGTTTCTGGAAATACCTGATGGCCTTGAGCCTCTCCCCGTATAAAGAGCGGGAATGGGTGGAATGCTTGTTCATGGAAATATTAATGAGCAGTTTTTTTTGGGAAAAGGCGACCGGGTGAATAGAGGGGAAAACATCAGGCTGGGGCAAATGGAATTTTCTGGCCCGGTCATTCCTCTGAACCAGGCGGTCATTCCAGGTGAATATGTTGGGAAATAGGCGGTGCAGCGATGGTTTCCAGTTGGGTGGCTGAACACCGGGTCCCTCCCAGAGAAACAACACGACTCTGTCCGCCATCCCGACCTGAATGCATTCCCGGAACAGTGGTCTTTCAGGTGTTTTGCCCTTGAGGAAGGCAGCCAATCGTCGGACCTTTCCCCGCATTCCCTGGTATGGAATCACGCTCTGATAGTCAAAAAAAAAGACCCAGGCACATTCATCGAGGGATTGATTGCCTGTTTGCTCCAGGCTATAGCCGAGATCCTTCAGCCGTTCTCGCAAATAAATGAAGGGCTGAAAGATCTGATCCCGCGCATGGGGATCGAAGAGGTTGCGGTCGGAACCCATGAATAAATGCAGCAGGATCTTTTTCATGCTTTGGTGATGTTCTGGTACAGCTCGGTGAGCCTGGCATCGATGGTATGATGTGCCAGGGTCCGGCGGTGCCCCGCTTTAGCGATCGCCTCTCGTTCATCTTCATGCTTTAGGTAATACCGTGCTTTCTCCACTAGATCTTCGGGACTGGAAAATATGGCGATCTCTTCTCCAATGGCATAAAGGCGCTCCAGCCCTTCAACATAGTAGGAGAGCTGGAAGCTGCCACAGGAGTTGATCTCGAAATGGCGCCCTTTAAGCTGCTCCCCAGTTTTTGCGTCCCGTTTGAACAGAGAAGATAAGTTGTACTTGGTCATGCGTGGAGCGGCTTTCAGATTCCTTAAAGAAGCCAGGATGTATATTAAATCCCAGGAGATACTGTTTGACAAATTCAGGTTAATCCGGCTCTGGTTGAAGATCTCCACCATCTGTTCGTAGGTGACGGAGCCTTCATGCCACCCGGGTCCGTGGACCTTAACAGGCATCCCGCTTTTAGCGAGTCGATTCAGGTACCATGCACGGAGCGGATTGTAACCCCCGATAAAGCTGATATCGTACTTTCTCGGCAGATCGATTTTCTTAAAAAACTCGTGGTTACAGCCGAAGGGCGAATAAAAGACGTTGTGCTGGTCGTGATCCCGGAACCAGCTCACCCCATTCACATCGGATGTGGTAACATAGTCAGAGTGTCGGGCCCAGTGGAGGGAATAGTTTTTTCTCCAATTTGTATCATACAGATATCCCAAGGTGACCGTGTATTTGTTCAGGGCATCAATGGTTTCTGGGAAAATCTGATCGGTATAGGGGAAAATGATGGTCAGATCGGGTCGTCCGGACTTAACCAGGTCGATCAGCTGATGATTCATGGCCTCTTGGCCCGATTCGAGCAGCTGCTCCATGAAATCGAAAGTGATCACTTCACCAGCGAGTCGACTTAGAGGTAGATAGAAATTGTAGTATTCATAGCTTTGCCCCTTTGATCGATCACCGTATGGGTGGATCATGGCTACGATTAGTATTTTCGCCGAACTCAGGGGGGACAACATCTATGTGTACCGACTTTAATAGCGTTTTACAAAAGTAGACACAGTTTCCACAAAGTGCTGCACTTGCTTCTCAGTCACATTGTGGTTGTTGGGTACCAGCAATCCCCGGTAGTGGACAGTGTCGGCGTTAGGAGTAGGTTCCACGTGGCAGGGCAGATTCCCGGTCACCGGCTGGCGGGCAAGGTTCGAACCAACGATGGGACGAGTCTCGATGCCAGCCCGCTCCAGATGCTCCTGAAAGCCCTTCGAGTCAAGGGCTTCATGAAAGTCAGGATCAAGATGAAACTGGTAATGGAGGGGATTAATCGGCGAAAAATTGTACGGCGAGTGCATCATTATAGTCTTCATGACTGGCCTTGACGGATCATAATACGGAATTTTAGCCCGAAGAATAAGTGGATCTCGCGAATACAACCAAGAATCACTTGCAGAATAAAGCAATAAAACTTAATTACGAGATAAATCGGTAAAGGGATGAGGATTATTTGAGCCATCCCCCATTGATACTCTACACCCACTGATTCACAACTATCTTCAATGAGGATAATGTCACGATCACCCATGACCTCCTTCGTCCTAGTAAAGTCGTTTGGATTACCAAGCAAACTGACTGCCACAATCATTCGTGTATTGGAGGAGATGGCAGCTTCAAGTTGTTCAAGATCAAAATTCAGTGTATTGATGTCTATGCCGACAAATTTCAATTTCAACCCATATTGGCTCAAAGGGGAATAGGTAGTACTCCACGATACAGCGGGAACGATGACCTCGTCTCCGTGTCGTAATTCACCCTCTTTCCTGAAGAACAGGGATGCAACCATAAGGAGACTCGCCGAAGAACCCGATTTCACCATTACGCAGAATCGACTACCGACATAGTCTGCGAAACGTTGCTCAAATTCCCCGACGTATGTTCCCATGGTAAATCTTCCAGAATCAATGACGCGGAGGATGGCACCTTATTCCGTTACTATCATATAATGCGACGAATGATTTAAGCTCGTTTAACACACTATTTTTTGAATAAAGGTATTCTTTATCTTTACCCCAAAACTTGCCAAATTTCGTACGCACGTCATAATTCGGTGCTGGTTCACTAATATCATTAATGAAATCCATATCAAACACTTCTTTAGCTAGTTCTGTTACAGCAATTGGCTCTGTAGCCATATTAATTACTTTAAGATTGTATATTATTGCGTTACATATGTCATCCCAGATATTACTAAGAGCGTATAATTGCAGTACACTATTCTGATTGATATTCGTATATGACTTATTAATAAAATCAAAAATTATATTCTTTCTTAGGCCAATACCAAATATAGTTGGTAATCTAATTATTGTCGTGGTGAAAATACTTTCGGCAAATAATTCCAATATTCTACGATGTTTTCCATATGGTAATAACTCATTTATCTCAATTGTAGTATCTTCATCTACATTAGATGGGGTTGGGTATATGTCAACTGTTGAAATTAAAATAAATTTCTTGGTTTTTACTTTCTCTAAATTATATACTAATTTTTCAATAGAATCAGAATCTTTTTCCGGATTTTTATTTGCTTCCCATTTTACTCCATAAGCTCCTGAACATACTATTAAATCAAAATATCTTCCTTGTATATCTTCTATGTTTTTGGAATTGTATAAGTGGTCGAACTTTTTCTGTTTTAATATATTTCCACCAACAAAACCTGTATATCCAATTAAAGCGATATTACTTCCAATAAAATTTATTCTTCTTGTCATATCTCTTTAAACACTCAATGATTTTTTCAACTTGTAAATCCGTTAAAGCCTTTTTGAATCGCAATCAGAATCACATCGTTATCTTCTTTTTCAATATTTGATAAGCCATTTTTTATACCATCAAAAACTGGATATAAATCACTCCTTCATTATTTACCATTACCTGGATGCCCTTTGACCACATGTAATTAGTAAAAGAACCTCTATTCATAAGGTGAATAGTGAATATCTGATAATTCAGAGTTCTATCACTCTTGTAATTAACAAGCGTAACTTTTTTCAAACTAGAAATTAACATGTAATATTTTTTTTATGATATTCTGAATATCTATTACATAATCTTGTATTTCCACTTGCACCAGAAAAAATAAGAAAAGCAAATTTATTTTCATGTATTGTTTCAATCTTCTTTGAGTTAAATAATGAATTAAATTTGAAGTTATTACTGTATCTAATTATGTTTTCACCGATTAGGCCAGTATACCCTATAAGTTCACTATTTCTTGTCATATTCTTTAACTTTCTCTATTATTTTCTCTATATCCAAATCAGATAAATCAAAATGAATTGGTAAAAGAACTGTATCTTTATCTGCTCTTTCCAAATTAGGGAGATTTCTTAAAACCGGGCCCTTATTATCACCATCCACATTACCAAAAATAGTATACTTGTCATTCCTTCTATTGTTTACAACTATCTGTATTCCATTATCCCACATGAAGTGAGCAAACTTGTCTCTGTCTTTTACATGAATAGGAAATATTTGATAATTTGGTTCTCTATCTGAATAGTAAGCCAACAATTTAATATTTATTAAGTTTGCTAACTCTTGACGATATAATTCTCCAATCCGTTTTCTTTTTTTTAATGGTGTGTCAAAATTATTAATGGCAGCTATTCCTAGCGAAGCAATAATATCATTCATATTATACTTGAAACCTAGTGTATCAATATCTTCTGGAAGAGGGTCTAATAATAAATTTGACTGTTTCTTATCTCGATCAACTCCATACCAAACATATTTTTTTAATTTTCCATAATAATCTTCTCTTGAAGTACCTATCAGTCCACCGTCTCCACTGGTAACAATCTTGACTACTTGTAGCGAAAATGTTATTAATTCTCCTGTTTCACCGATATATCGACCCTTGTATTTCGAACCCAATGCATGTGCGGAATCTTCAATTAGTGGAAGATTATATGATTGAGCTAGATCTCTTATTTCATCTAAATCAACCGGGTTTCCAGCATAATGAACAACAACAATTGCTTTTGTCTTTTTACTGATTTGTTTTTCAATCTCTTCAGCTGTAATATTTAAATCATCATAACGAATATCAGCAAATACTGGAATAGCGCCTTGCTCTAAGATTGACGTATTTGTCGCAATAAATGTATATGGAGTTGATATAACCTCATCACCTCTCCCGATACCTAGCATTGCATATGATGCTCTTAAAGCTGCAGTTCCATTATTCACTGCGACACAGTATCTAACAGAAAATTTATTATGGAATAATTCCCTCAATCGTTTTTCATATTTTCCAGTATTTAACCAGCCTGTTTTCAACACATTATTAACAAGTTCAATAGCTTCTTCTGGGACAAAAACCCCCCACGATCTTATATTCCCAAGCATATCATAATCTTGTGTCATTTAATTCTCCATCAAAATTAATTGCCCAATAGTATTTTACTGTATTCTTAATCCCTTCAGTAAAATTTGTGAAATGAAAATCTGGGAACCTTTCTACGAATTTTTTATTATCCATAACTTTTTTCATCGCACCGTCTTGCTTGTCAATGTTATAAACTATCTCACCTTTATAGCCTATTATAGGAATAACAATATTTAAAAGTTCATTAATACTAACACCCATATTTTGACCAATATTAATTGATTCAGAAAAATATTCCCCATTATTAATTCTATAAATAGTTTCCGAGACAATTCGTCCAAAGTCTTTCGCATATAGCCATTCTCGAACCGGTTTCCCCGTCCCCCAGACGACAATTTTCTTTTTCTTTTTTTTCTTTGCATCAACTAGCTTTGAAATCAGGGCGTTTAAAGCATGCGCCTTATTAGGATTGATAGAATCATATTCACCGTACATATTCGGGACATAATAATTAATTGATTTGATGCCATACTGAGAATAGTAACATTCTGAAACAACGGTTAGAAATCGTTTAGTCATTCCATAGGATAATACTGATTTATGTATTTCTCCATCCCAAAAATCCTTTTCGCTATATAAAGTCAAATTACCAGGAAAAGCACAGTTAGCAATTGGATTAATGACCACTGCATTTGAATTTATTCTAAACAAGAAATCATAAAGGTTTAATATCATCCTTGAGTTTGAATCAATTATTTCTGCAGGTTTTTCTGTTACATAGTTCAAGCTACCTACATTAGCTGCGCAATTAATAACGAAATCGGCACATAATAAATTCTCATCCCTATAATTACGGGGTTTTAGATCTAGAAGGTCAAAATCATTATTTCTAGAGACGCTATGTACATTTTCATCACCCAATTGCTTGGATAGAATTTGTTTAACGTTCTTTCCGACAAAACCACTACCACCGATAATAACCGTTTTCATTTTTTGTTTTTTTTAACTCTTTCCCAATCTGAATGAGTCATGATATGAACAAGTTTTATGAACGATGTTTTAGATTCCCAGCCCAAAACATTCTTTGCCTTCGAGGCATCACCAAGCAAGTGCTCAATTTCCGTTGGTCGATAATAAAGGGGGTCGACAGCTACCCTAGTTTTTCCCGTTCTCTTTTCGATTCCCTTCTCATTTTCATTCTCATCTACCCATTCCAGTTCAATACCCAATTCATTGAATACCAACTCGGTGAACTCCCGCACTGTGTGGTTTTCCCCTGTTGCGAGCACATAATCTTCAGGTTTATCCTGCTGCAACATACGCCACATCCCTTCAACATATTCAGGAGCGTAGCCCCAATCCCGTTTGGCGTTGAGGTTTCCCAGTAACAACTTGTCCTGCAGTCCTTCCTTGATACGGGCGGCAGCTAGGGTAATTTTGCGAGTAACAAAAGTTTCACCTCGTCGTGGTGATTCATGATTGAAGAGAATGCCGTTACAGGCAAACAGATCATAGGCTTCCCGGTAGTTTACAATTATCCAGTACGCGTAGAGTTTGGCGACGCCATAGGGGGAACGAGGATAGAAGGGCGTCGTTTCCGTTTGCGGCACCTCCTGAGCCTTGCCGTAGAGCTCGCTGGTGGAGGCCTGGTAAAACTTGGTTGCTAAGCCGGCCTCCTTGATGGCGTCAAGAAAGCGAAGCGTTCCCATGGCGTCCACTTCGGCAGTGTACTCGGGCATGTCGAAGGAAACCTTCACGTGGCTCTGGGCGCCCAGGTTGTAGATTTCGTCAGGCTGGCACTTCTCCAGCAGGCGGTTCAGGTTGCTGGAGTCGGTAAGGTCCCCATAATAGAGGAACAGCCGCTTGTTCATGATCTCAGGATCATTAAAGAGATGATCGATCCGGCCAGTGTTAAAGGAGCTGCTGCGACGGATCATACCGTGGACCTCGTAGCCTTTCTCAAGCAGCAATTCGGCCAGGTATGAGCCGTCTTGGCCCGTGATCCCGGTAATCAGTGCGCGTTTGGTCATAGCTATTCGGTTTGATCCCAATCGGGTACAGGTTTGGCGCGTCGACTCAAATCGTATCGATAAACTGAGAAAATAATACTACCTACGACCCTTCCCAAGCCCACGTAGGCAGCGAGAAGCATAACCAAGCCCAGGCATAGACGGACAAATTTACGGGGTCTTCTCAGGGCAGCAAAATAGTATTTGCCTTTGAGAGCTGCCGCCAATCTGACCCGAGCTGCCCCGGTTTGCCCCTTGACCAGCAGATTCATGGCACAGAGGACCTGGTCGGCGGCCCGTTCCATTTCATAGAATGCGAGGCTCTGCCTTGCGGCCATCGAAAGAACCTCAGGGTTCCCCAGATAGGCTTCCATAACCTGGAAGTAATCAGCCAGCTCTGTACGCATTTTCTGGTATTGTTTGCCGAACTGCTTATCGCTCTGGCGGTAGCTAAAGAGAGGTTCGTTGATCACACCGATGTCGAATTTTCTGCCGATGCGCAGCCACATCTCCAGGTCGGCCGCAGTCAGAAACTGGCGCTCGTCAAAGCCATCGATCTGCTCCCACACAGACCGGCGCAGCATGACGCTTGGCGCTCGTAGGAAATTCCCGTACCTCAGAATGGCGTTAAAAAGTGCCTTAAAATCAAATACCTGACGCCCGCGCAACTGCCGAGGTAGGGACTGAGTGCCAGGCCGGATATAGCGGCCTAGCTCATCAATCCCCTGGCTCATGGTGAATACGGCTCCTACCTCAGGGTATGCTTCCATAAGAGTCACCTGCTTACTGATTATTGTGGGGTCATAAATATCGTCGGCATGGAAGAGACAAAGATAATCACCTCGTCCTTGGCTTAAGACATAATCCCAGTTAGCAAATCCTCCGATGAAAGCGGGCAGGTTTTCCGCCCAGGTGGGGCGCCCCGCCTCATGATAAACATAGCGGACGCCCTGACCAGCCAGATTCTTGATGACGGTGACAGTATCATCGGTGGATTGATTATCAGAGACCACAATATCCAGGTTGGGGTAATCCTGTCTCAGGATTGAGGCCAGTGTCTCCGGCAACGTCTTTCCAGAGTTGTAAGCCGGAATACAGACACTAACCGGGGGTGAGGAAATCGTAGCGGACATGGCTTAGTCGCCGTTCTCGTTCAGCCTGCTATAAATAGCGGCAGCAATATGCTCGGGGGCCAGTCCCGCCAGGGTTCTCAGATAATCCTGATCGCCAACGGTATGGATCGGCCGATTCCCTGCATGAAAGGAGATCAATGGCGCGGAGTTCACAAGGGGCGCCACCGCCTCGCTCACCGCCCCGAACAGTCCCCCACGAGGCGAGTGTTCCTCCACCGTTGCTATCAATCTCGTCCCGGCCGCCCTCTGAATCGCCTCCTCATCCATGGAACTGAGGGTGTGCATGCTGTACACCAAGGCCGATATGTCTTTTTCTGCCAATAGTTCGCGAACCCTCATAACCGTCTTAAGCATTCCCCCGGTACTGATGAGCGCCACATCTTCACCTTCAGCCATGCGAATGGCTCTACCGAGCTGGAAATCGGGCTCTGTCTCATGAACCACCGGCTCACCCGCTTTACCAAGACGGAGATAACAGGGACCCTCATGCGCCACCATTGCCCGAACAGCAGCCAGTGTTTCGACAGGATCACCAGGGGCGATTACCGTCATGTTGGGCATAGCCCGCATGACGGCCAGGTCCTCAATGCCGTGATGGGTGTAGCCCAGGGAGCCGTAGGAGAACCCGCCCCCTACCGATACTACTTTTACGTTCAGGTTATGGTAGCAGACGTCGTTACGAATCTGCTCCAGACAGCGAATGACGGGAAAATTAGCAATCGAATAGGTGAAGACGATTTTCCCGCTATGGGCGAGGCCAGCCGCCACCCCGGTCATGTTCTGCTCAGCCACTCCCATGTTGACATATCGTTCCGGAAACTCCTGCGCGAAGGGCTCCAGTACGGAGAAACCCAGATCGCCGGTCAGCAGCCAGACGCGCTCATCTTCACGGGCCAGCTCCAGCAGAGTTTGTATAAAGGCATTTCTCACGAACTCCTCCTGAGCTCCTCCAAAGCCTGGGCCAGTTCCTCATCGCTGGGTGACTTGTAATGCCAGGCCAGCTGGTTTTCCATGTAACTGATCCCTTTGCCCTTGACCGTATGAGCTATCAGACATGAGGGCTTTCCTGATTCCCACGGTACGGATGAAAGGGCTTTTTGAATCTCGTCATGGTCGTGACCATCGACTTCGCGAACCGCCCAACGGAAGGCTTTGAGTTTGTCGGCCAGGGGATCGAGTTCCATCACCTCGGAGACCGTCCCAAGACTTTGAATTTTGTTGTAGTCGATGATGGCAACCAAATTGTCTAACTTGTGCTGCGGAGCGAAGAGAATGGCTTCCCAATTGGAGCCTTCGTCCATTTCTCCATCGCTTAGCATCACAAACACCCGCCATTTTTTTCCCTGCCGCTTCGCTGCCAACGCCTTACCGCAGCCAAAAGGCAAGCCATGACCCAGCGAGCCGGTTGAGAACTCCACACCGGGTACCCTGTGGCTAATATGCATCATCAAGCGTGATCCGTCTTTGCCATAATCTCCCAATTCTTCAAGGGGAATAAAGCCTTTAAGCGCCAGCGCGGCATAAACGCCAACGCACGTATGTCCTTTACTGAGTATAAACCGGTCACGCTTTTCCCAGTCCGGCTCTTCAGGATCAATACGAAGAACTTCCTTATATAGCACGGCCAACAGATCGGCCATCGACAAAGCGCCGCCGATGTGCGATGCGTTGGCGCTGTGGACCATCTTCAGTGATTCGTATCGAATATCTTGCGCAAAGGTTAGATATTGTTTGTTGTTCGCATGCATTTCATATGTCCATTCTTGTTCATGCAAAGCAGACCTTTGCACCACAGGTGAGCCTATCGAGTCCCACATCGGAATTCATAGAATCGATTCGAAGAACATACCTGTAGAGCACTGGTTTGTCATCGCCTTAGCACTTAGTCCATTGAGTAATCTCGCTCACATGCTTCTCGGAATGGAGAAAGAAAAAATTCGTCTCCATCGTGTTGTCATCCATCTTGTCAAATCCAATCAACTTGTCTTCATGAACAGCGAAGCAAAGGTAGCCGCAGCCAGCCAGAAGATCGATAATGTCATTGGGCGAGTAATTGAACTTTGCCGCCCATTTCCTTAGTAGCTCAGAGAAAATGATGGGGTTGTGTTTCTTGATTGACTTGAGTCCGCCTTGGTACACGAAGAGCTCAGCGCCTTCCACGTCGCACTTTATGAAATCAATCGATATATCATTTTCATCGATGAATCCATCTATCGTTTTCATCTTGCACTGCACGAATTGTGCTTCATCTCGCTCCAGAATATTGGCGGCCGAGGCACCAACGGAACAATCGGGGCAATAATAGATGCCGAGTGCTTTCTCTTGATCGGAGAATCCAAAATTGTGTGCATGCACATTGTCCATGTCGTTCAACATCAGGTTTGTTCTGAGCTGACTGTACGTCGCGGGGACGGGTTCAAAGGCATGAATGACACTGTCAGGGAATCGCTTTGCTATGCTTATTGAGTACCAGCCGATATTCGCACCTATATCAAGAACGGTTTGGCCCGGTTTCATCAACCTAAGAACCATCGCAACCTCTTCGTGTTCATAAGAGCCGAAATTCAATGCATCCATCCCCGCCATACGCTTATCCTGATTGCTACAGAGAAGCTTAATGCCGGCCGCCCGCGATGTCATCACGAGTTTCCCGTCGGCAATCTCGATGGAACGGATATCTGTGTCCTTGATGAATTCGGCGTATTCAAACAAGCGCTCATGCAAGCGACTCATCTCGTCGATATAGGCACCCTTATCGATAGCGCCAGACTGAAACTGTTGTTTGATTTGATGTAGTTTCACAGGTAACTCCTTATGGTTCGAGCAAACCCTTCTTCAATTGAAGTGGTTGGCAGCCAACCGAGTGCTTTGAGTTTCGAAATATCTGGGCAAGAACGCGATACGCGACTTTGCAGATAGCCGGGCGGCTGGGCAAGCGAGTGCATAATCACTTCAAGATTCTTCTCGGGGAAAAGCCCAACCAGCGTATTCGCCAATTCAAGCACCGTCGTTTCGGCCTTGTCATTGCCCATATTGTAAGCTTCACCTGATTTGCCCCGCAACAGGACACAGAAGAAACCTTCGACCGCGTCGGCCAAGTAGCAAAACGCTCTTGAGGCTTTGCCGTCACTTCTCATAAGGATATTCTGGCCATTGACGATGTTGGCGACGAAATCGGCAAAGACTCTTCCATCATCGAGGCGCATGCCAGGTCCGTATGTATGAAAGGGACGAACAATCTTTGCAGGAACATTAAATTGTTTATGCCATGACACACACATTGTCTCGCCCATCCGCTTGCTTTCCGCGTACGATGATCTGACGTCAGTTGTGTCTACGAGCCCCAGTGTGCTTTCTGGCGTTGGTATTTGGGAATCGTCGAGTTCGCCATATATTTCCGACGAGCTGAAATACAGGAAGCTTTGCACGGCATTCGAGTGCGCAAGGGATAGCATCCTATGCGTTCCCAGCGTGTTAGCCGAATAGGTTTCAACGGGTGCCTTGCCAAAATACTTAGGGCTTGCCAAACTCGCCGCGTGTACAATGTAGTCAATCTTGGTATCAATGACGAGTTCTTCACTCGCATCGTGTTCGATCACGGTCAAGTCGCTGCGATTTGCATAACGAGAAAACCGGGTTCGGCAATTCTCCGCATTGAAATCGAGTGCGATGACCTGGAGATTTTTGCCTGCATGAGCCTCGCTCAATCGAAGCAGGACTTCCACCATATACGATGGCAGAAAGCCGGCAGCTCCCGTGATAAGGATCGTCTTCCCCTCAAGCGCTGTCCACTCAAGATTGGAGGCAATAACTCTTTCCGTATCCTCGAAAATGATTCCGTCTCGCATAGGGTGTACACTCCTGCGCATGTTATTCCCAATCGTCGGTTCGTACGTTTTCCAATTCCGCGCCTCTTTCGCACAACCCGACCTGAAAGGATTTTATCATCGCCTGGGGGCCGGAAAGGAGCCAACAGCCGAAAAAGCCCGTGCCGCCCGTGATGAAAATGCGCTGAGCACGAAGATCTTCCCACACATTCTTGGTGTGGTCTAAGATATAGTCCAAATCTTGATGGAGGGGATTTCGCATCATATCATCCATTCGCCAATTTCTTGAAAGTTTCCGTAATCAGTCAAAATCGGGCGTGTCATCATATCGACGCTCCATTTGCCTTCCGGCAGGCTTGGCGCATTGTCCGAACGATGAAGTCCAGCATCTCCTCATTCAACCCCGGGTAGACACCAACCCAGAATGACCGATTCATGACAATGTCGGAGTTTCGGAGGTCGCCCACATGAAACTCAAGGGACGGATGATTGGCCAAATGGGGAACTTTACGCCGGAAGCCCTCTGGATTGCGAGTCAAGACAGTGGCTGTTATCCCCAGATTCAGCTGGTCATTGGCATAGGTGAGGCTTTCCAGCAGCCAACATCCGCAAAAGCCAGTGCCGCCGGTAATAAAAAGCCGTTCTCCCCTTAAATCATCCCATATGTTATGAGTTTCCCGGAGAATGTGGTTCAAATCATCCGATAGTGGATGCTCACTCATCGTTTCTATTTTCAATAAAGTTACCTACGGTAGAGAGAATATATTTTATCATTTCCTCCGTGAGCCCCGGATAGACCCCGATCCAAAAGACATTAGTCATCACAAAGTCGCTATTTTCCAGGCTACCCACCGTGCGGTGGGTCACGTCCATATACGCCGGTTGACGAACCATGTTGCCACCAAACAGCAGCCGGGTGCCAATTTTCCGGTCCACCAAGTATTGGGTCAGTTGGTCACGGTTAATTTTTGCCTCGGGCCTGACACCAATAGGGAAGCCAAACCAGCTGGGTGCCGAGTTCGGTGTGGCTTCCGGCAAGATCAGTTGTTCCTCGTAGGGCTTAAGCCCTTCGGATAGCAGTCGAAAGTTTCTGCGCCTAGCCTCGATAAATGCTGGCAGTTTTTTCAATTGGGACACTCCCACGGCGGCCTGCATATCTGTCACTTTCAGATTGTAGCCGATGTGGGAATAGGTATATTTGTGGTCATACCCGGCGGGGAGTTCCCCGAGCTTCCACTCAAAGCGCTTACCGCAGGTGTTGTCCTTGCCTGGTTCGCACCAGCAGTCCCGGCCCCAGTCACGAAATGACTCAACCAATTTCTTCAGTTGCAAATTACTAGTCAGCACAGCGCCCCCCTCGCCCATGGTGATGTGGTGGGCGGGATAGAAGCTGGTGGTGGCGATATCGCCGAAGGTTCCTACCTGCCGGCCATTGTAGGTCGATCCTACCGCGTCGCAGCAGTCCTCTATCAGCCACAGGTTATGCTTCCGGGCAAAGGGCACCACAGCGTCCAGGTCAAAGGGGTTGCCCAGCGTGTGAGCGACCATGATGGCCTTGGTTTTAGCGCTGAGGGCCGCATCCAGCATGGTTACATCGATGTTATAGGTAGGTACCGTCACGTCCAGGAAAACCGGCACCAGCGAATTCTGTATAATTGGATTTATCGTAGTGGGAAAACCCGACGCGACGGTTATGACCTCATCGCCTGGTTTAAGTTGTCGTCCCCCCAAGGTGGGCGAAGTCAGGGCTGTGAGCGCAACCAAGTTGGCCGATGAGCCTGAATTGACCAGCAGGGAATGACGCACCCCCATTATTTTGGCAAACTCGACTTCAAATTCCCGGGCAAAGCGGCCGGCGGTCAGCCAGAAATCGAGGCTGGAGTCTACCAGGAAGCGTAAGTCTTCGGCGTCGAATACCTTTCCTGATACCGGTACCGGACTTTCACCGGGGCTGAAGTCCGGTTCCGCGAAAGCGGCTTCGTAATACTGTTCCACCAGATCGAGGATCTGCGTGCGCAGTTGTTCCGAGGATGGATTCATGGCAATGGTTTTTCACTATCCTGCGTATACTGTTCGATCTTGCTTGAGCAGAACGCATACATGTCGCTGCCAGGCTTTTGCAGGTGCCAGTCAACGGTGGCCGCTACCGCCTGTTCCAGGTTCCAAACGGGGCGCCACCCCAGCAGGATCGAAGCCTTGGTGATATCCAGGCTGAGGAGGGCGGCCTCATGAGGCTGCCCCTCCACCTCAGATAGGTCCTTCCGTTCGCCGGAGCCCCACCGTTGAATCACCAGGTCCACCACGGTGCTGACAGGAACGATGGAGTCGTGCCGGGGACCGAAGTTCCAGCCGCCGGAAAACCGCTGGGGCTCCTCCTGCAAACGCGCCGCCAAATGGAGGTATCCGGATAGGGGTTCCAGCACATGTTGCCAGGGACGAGTGTAATGGGGATTGCGTACGGTGATTTTTCCCCCTTTTTCAAGAGCTTGTATACAGTCGGGGATCAGGCGGTCTTTCTGCCAGTCGCCCCCGCCAATGACGTTGCCGGCCCGAGCCGAAGCGATGGTTTTGCCGCCAACATTTAAGAAAAAAGAGCGCCGGTAGGCTTCCGTCACCAACTCGGCACACCCTTTACTGGAGCTGTATGGATCATGACCGCCCATGGGATCGGTTTCGCGGTAGCCCCAGATCGTTTCACGGTTTTCATAGCATTTATCGCTGGTGATGTTAATAATGGTTCTCACCGAATCAGTCATCCGGCAACATTCCAATACATTGACAGTTCCACCGACGTTGGTGTCATAGGTATCCTTGGGATTGATATAGGATTCACGTACAATGGCTTGGGCCGCCAGATGGAAGACAATCTCCGGTTGATGCTTTTTGAAAGTGGACAGGAGGTGGTCATGGTCTCGCAGGTCCCCTTCAATATGGGGCATACGTTCTTGCAGGTGGGTGACAACAAAGTTGTCCTTTGGCGTGTACGGTTCCAGTGCATAGCCCACCACATAGGCTCCCAGCTCCAGTAGCCAAATAGAAAGCCATGATCCCTTGAAACCTGTGTGTCCTGTCACCAGGATAGTTTTACCCTTGAAAATGTTATCGAACATGAGGAGTTTGTCAGGAGGGTTGCCAGGGGGCTTTGCCGCTATCCCAGAGATTTTGGAGTAACAGAAAATCGCGGTAGGTATCCATACACTGCCAGAAGTCGTAATGTCGATGAATCATAAGCTGGTGATCTCTGGCCAGATGCATGAGCGGCTCCTGCTCCAATACACAACCGGGATCGTCAGAGAGATACTTGTCCAGAAACTCTCTACGGAAAACCATAAACCCGCCATTAATGGCGCCTGTGTCATCTGCAACCACGGGCTTCTCCTTGAATTGCGCGACTGTGTTGCCTTCAATGTCCAGTTCGCCAAAACGGTTCGGTGGGTGGACTGCTGTTATGGTGCCAGTTTTGCCATGCTTAATATGATAATCTACCAGTGCTCGGATATCTACATTGGACAGACCGTCACCGTAAGTCATTAGTAAGTGATCCTCGGTGATATATTTGCCACACTGCTTAAGCCTGAAGCCGGTCATAGAATTCAGCCCTGTCTCGACCAGCGTGATTTTCCAATGGGACTCATCCGTATTGCCGTGAATTTTCAAGTCCGTATGCTCGCCAAGAGTAATTGTGAAATCATTATTGTAGAATTCGTAGTTGAGAAAGTAATTCTTGATCACGTTACCCTTATAACCCAAGGCAAGGACAAATTCATCGAATCCAAAATGGGCATAACACTTCATGATATGCCAGAGGATCGGCCTGCCACCGATCTCTACCATGGGCTTGGGCTTGTACTCCGTCTCTTCTTTTAAACGGGTACCCTGCCCTCCACAAAGAATAACAACTTTCATAACGCTAGTGCTAAGATTCTATTAAATATACTCTTACATTTAGAACATGTGCGCCTTACTGTGACGATTTCTCTGTTTATAATACACATTAATATTACGAAGGATTGCAGCAGCAGGTAACAGATAAAGATAGATGTTAGTTTTGTAGAGTCTCAGAGCAAAATGGTCCACTTTGCTCTGAGACCAAACAGTGACAAGGCGCACAGACACTATAACCGCTTCAAACGTGCGTAACATAACCAAGGCAACTTGTTCTGTCAGGCAGGCTTACGCCGGAACAGGCTGAATAGTTTCCCAAGCCATCTTGAAGAATCAAGGGTAGCTTTGATCTCTTCAAGGCTCTGTTCTTGAGATTTATCACCCTCCAGGTTATTAATGAATTGCCCAATATAGGCCAAGCCTACTCCCGCAAAAAGACCTAGCATGAGGCTCATCACCACGATGAGCTTGCGCTTCGG
>SDBV01005054.1_pt1 | contig 18738 bp, 18 predicted proteins | sample 2277081 | NCBI WGS metagenome assembly SDBV01 (sample SAMN10402039, study PRJNA504765) | marine sediment metagenome | isolation source: marine sediment core GS10_PC15, 223 cmbsf | place: Arctic Ocean: Southern Knipovich Ridge | collected 2010
ATTTCAATCTCTATATCACCAGCAACTGATTTATTTCCGCGCCTATCTTCTCTCTGTGCAGCAGTACCGTCAAGAATTGGAGAAGATACTCTTGCAATTTCTGGACTAATACTTTCTGAAAGCATCCGCAACATCTCAGTTGCAGTAGCAGCAGTACCATAAGCAGATGTTTCTTCTCCCAAACCAAGCTTGGAAAGTACTCCATTAAAATCCGGCATAATCTTCTCCTATTCTAAAATGCATTGTATAAATGTTTAAAAGAAAGCGTTATGGCAATTCCGCCTTGTATTTTTCCTGATCCCTCAATAACTGCAATATCTTCTTTTGTTGGTTCAAAATGGTGTATAATAGTAAATTCTTGATCTACAAGCGCAATTGATAATCTATTTAAAATATCTTGTTTCATTTTCTCAACTATATTTTCCCTATCTTCATCAGTAATATTTGTTGAACTATCTTTTGTTGCAATAATATAAATATTTAATTCTCTTTCATATGTTCTGTTTGCTAAAATTTTATCATCAATATTTAATTGTCTTATTTCAATTGTTGGATAAAGATCAATAGCAGATGCACTATGATCTATTTGACCACGAACAACCATTCCATAAGTATAATTATAAGTATCACCAGATTCTATATCTGACAAAGCATCTTTTACTTCATCTAATGCTGCTATTATTTTAGAGGTAGCTACCATTTTATATCCTCTTATTCATTTTCTTTTTAAAAGCTTTACTAAACATTTGATGTAGCTTATTTAGTTTTGTAGTATCGCCAACAATTGGTTCTAAAAATGGGCGTCTTGTCATTCCTTCAACAGAGCTTTTAAATGATAAATTTTGTACAAATTCTTTTCCATAAATTTCTTTCTTAATTGTTCCACGACCAGAAGCACCTCTCCGACCAGTACCAAATTCAAGCATAATATCATAAGGCCCATCTTCTAATTCTTTTCTAAAACTGCCCAGTAAACCAACTACTTTTCCACTTATTTTAACCACTCTTCCAACAATGTTTCCTTTCAAATTTCCAGATACAACAGACGGAAAACCAAAAGGTCTCGATCCGCCTGCAACTATTCTACCGCCACTATCTTTCTTAACTGGAACTTTAGACATTTCCTTTTTAATTGTATTAGCAGAAGTCAACACAACATTATTCATTGCTACTGCTTCTGCTGATTTCAAATTTTTTCCATAAAGCAGTTTAAACTTTCTACGTACTTCAGCTAAATTTTTTATTCTTAACATAGCCATTATACAATTATTGTCCTCTTATATCGTTGTAAAACATCTCTTGTATCATCAGGCATAGCTTTAACAACATAAGTAGTAGTTTTTGAATCAACTTGTGTTGAGCGTTTTGTTTGCTGTACAATACCAATTCTTTGATCACCAATAACGGATCTTAAATATTCAATTGCTGAAAGCTTAACTCCTTCTAATCTTATATCTTCTGGAATAATTGTCCAGCCATATGTGTAGGTTATTTTAATACTTCTACGACCACCAAAGAACTTTCCAGAATTATAAAGTACAATCCCAGATTCTGGTTCAAACGTATAATTATCACTATCAATTAAAGTATTTGAAGCCCACTCCCAATTTATATCATAGTAAATACTATCTATAGCTGATATTGGATAATTTTTTAATATTAATTCAAAATCATCAGGTCCGTCATAATATTCTGTAATCTCTTGTGTATCGAGTTTTCTTTTCATATATCTTTCAAACGAAACTGTAACACCTTCAAGTACAAACTGCAATTCATCATTCAATCTATTTGTTTTAAATTGATCATTTGTAGTACCAAGAAAAATAAGTTTACTCAAACCTAAAACATCAGTAGAAGGAACATCTGCAAGAGTCAACACATCACCAGTTGAAGAAGCATAAAGAAATGCCCACCACCCATCAAGAGCATCAATATAATCTACCATTTCACCAAAAGTATCAAATGTTGTTCTGCTCGGATTACTTTCATCATAATCAAGCGTATAAACAGCAGCATCATCACCACCAACTATTGTAAGTATAAGTTTATTTCCAGCTATTTGAACTGTAGCTGTAGTTGCATCAGTAGCATTACAGTAAAGAGAAAAAGCTACTGTACTTGGTGTTATATTGAGATAATTTCTTAACTCTTCAAGTGATGCAACTAATCTATTAACTGCCATGATTATTATCCTTAATTAATTTTGTACTATTAGATAATCTATTAAGCAATACATTATTAAGATCAGATAATTGAGTTTTTATGTCTTTTAAATCATCACCCATTGTTAGAGCATTAGTTTCTAATATTGTAATTCTTGAACCAATTTCAACTTGAGCTAATTCAAAATTTGCTGTATAGCGTAAATTATAAACAGTCAATGTTAAAAAAATAATAATTAATCCATATAATACTTGCATTGATCTTTGAGAACAGAGTTTATTATAATATTCCTTATCAAAAACTGCTTTCAATTTAAGTGCTAAAGTTTCGTGACTTGGTTTGAGTTTTAAATCAACAACTGGATCACCCATTTTATTCCTCTCCAATTATAATTGTATCTATAGCTGTTGAATCAATCTTATTTTCAATAAAATCTAAGCTATCTAACAGAGCAAATATTTTTTCAATCCCTTGTTTTACCTCTTGAATAGATTGCTGATTTTTCTGATAAATTTTTTCTAATTCTTGTACACACTGCAAAGTTGTTTTTTTAATTTTTAAACTACTCGTATCAGATTTTGTTGAATACTTTTCTATAATAAGATAAGTATCAACTTGTAATGGTAACAATAAAAAAATTAATATTAAAAATATTTTTCGCATTTTATTAATCCTTTAAATAAAATAATCTTCAGTTTACTGTTGAAGTACCTTCTACACCCATAACATTAAGTGGAATTGTTATCTCAGCAGATGTAGTAAAGATATTATACCAATTCCCAAAATTCTTTGCTGCACTATTTAATCCCCATACTCTAACTGACAAACTATCATCAAGACGTAAACTATCAGTTAAAATACTAAAGGAACCAGTTCCAAAATCACCAGATTTTGCAACAGATGTAGTATCTGTATTATCATTAAGATAATAGTATTCCAACCCAACACTATCGAGATTTTGACTGCCAGTAGAATCTACATTTCCAAACACTTCAATCAACACAAATAGAGTAGTATCTACTTCCGAAGTCTCAACGTTGGGAGGGCTGGCGACGGTGTAATTAATCACTATATACGGCGCGGGAGTATCGTTGCTAAAATGAGCTCTATAGTAATTCTGTACTCCGCTATAGTGATCTAACACATCCGCGCCGTGAATAGCCATTATACGCAAAGTATCAGTATCAATAGCGGCCAGAACCGCCGCATTTCCTGCCGAGGTAAAGGTGGTAGACTTAGCTCCAGTACTCGACAGTGTCAACTCGTTGGCATAATCCACGACCGCGTAGGCTCCACCACCTGAGCCAGCGGCCCAGCCCGTGAAAGAATCAAAGTCGGTGTCTTGCGCGATTCCCGTCCATGTTCCTTCAACAAATTGCAGGGTGTCTTCTGCTACGCCGCCCAACATAGTTATAGTTATAAACAGGGTTGTCGAATTAATTACGACTGCCCCGGTACTTAACCCCGACAGGTCGAATACCATAAAGCCACGGGTAACTATTATCCTTAATCCGTTATCGTTACCAGCCTTTATCGAATAGGCGTTGTTGGCAAATACTCCACTATTTGCCGTAACATCCGCCCGAATTAAGTCCCAGTTAGCGTTACTTACCGCACCCTCAATGCTGTTGCCAATTGTCGGGTCAGGATCATCAAGAATAGTGTCGTTGACCGTAGGGTCAATCCACACATCACCCACAGCGTTAGTTAAGTCGGGGATAATTGTCCGTGTGCTATCGGTTGTCCTGACGATTACCGGAACGTCATTTCCCTCTGAATCCCACGCACGAACCTCGCTCAAGTCGGCAACCAGCTTACCGAGCTTTTTAACCTGTCCCTTGCCCTTCCCATTGTTTGTAAGCTCAGTTACCCAATCTATCCAGAACATCAGACTGTCAGGGGAATTCTCATCCAGACGGAATATTTGTTCAAATCCGTGGATGCCGAGATCGCAGGTTATCTCGACAGATAACGTATCAAAGTTCGTTGGAGTAGATTCGTAAGAGCCGCCCTTATTGAACCAGCGGAAGGCTCCTGATCGGGCGTAATGCAAAACCCAGTTGCGAACTTTAAGCTCGTAAAATCCATCATCGAGCAAAGTCCCGCCGAAGTCAGGGCGAACCCACGTTCCGGCACTATCCCAACGAACAGCGGAAGAATATATCGCAAGTTTAGTCTCTCCAGATTCGGTTATAAACGCGTCCCAGTTCCGCCCCTGGAGGCTGTCGTGGTTCATTACAGCATTGATCGGGAGAGGATGCAGATTCGGCGTTTTAATTTTAATCCCACCGGCCAGCAGCAGGGACGGCAATAATAATGAGAACAACAATATAAATAAATATTTCATTTATTTCCTCGCATATGGGAAATTAGCATCAAAAGTAATCATTTTTGGATGTATAATATAACCAACAATCTGATTAATCTTACCGCCAGAAGTGTCTGGACTTTCTGTTAATGCTCCTGCTGTAGTACTAAGATAAATAAATCTTCCTATCTTTGTCCAACTCCAAGCAGTATTATGAGCAACTCCATTAGTCATTATTGTACCAGAGGAACCATTAGAAATATTAGCATCAACCATCCCTATACTTGGTCTGGTAAATTCTGTTCCAACAGTATCAGCATCAGCAAGTTTCCATGTTGAATCTGGAGAATAATAAACAACTTCAAACGCGGATATTGCTTCTCCAACTTTAGTCCATACAGATGGCTTATATCCTGCTTTAAAATCAACCTCACCAGCTGCAATAGTTAAATCATATCCATTTTCTAAATTTGTAATTCTTACTGCATTTGCAACAACTGAATCCATTGTAGAATCAAGTCCAGTTTCAAGATTAGCTATTAGTCCTTGATTTACTACTACTGAATCCATGGTACTATCTAAACCAGCTTCTAAGTTTGTTACATCAGTTTGTAAAGTAGTTATTAAACCTTGATTTACTACCACTGAATCCATAGTACTATCTACACCAGCTTCTAAGTTTCCTATATCTGTAATATTAGTAGCTATTAGTCCTTGATTTACTACTACTGAATCCATGATACTATCTAAACCAGCTTCTAAATTACCAATATCTGTAATATTTGTAGCTATCAAACCTTGATTCACTACCACACTATCCATAGTCGAATCAAGTCCAGTCTCCAAATTTGTTACATCACTTGTAAGAGTACCAATTGAACTCCATACTTCATCTAAAGAATCTTCAATTAAAGCTTCTACTTCAGCAAATGTTGGTAATGCTGCAATGTCAGAAACATTATCTGACACATTTATATTAATTGAATCAACTGCTTCCTGTAAACTATCAATTCCAGCTTCAGCAATATTTAATGCAATAGCTGTAGAATCAAGCCCTGATCTAAGACTGTCTATATTAATATTAATTGAATCAACTGCTGTTTCTAAATTACCAATTTGAGCAGTTTGAGCATTAATACTATTAGCATTATCTGACACATTTATATTTATTGAATCAACAGCTACTTGTAAACTATCAATTCCAGCTTCAGCAATATCTACATCAGTTTGAAGTGTAGAGATTAATCCTTGATTCACTACCACTGAATCCATAGTGCTATCAACACCAGCTTCTAAATCTGTAATAGCAGTAGCAAGATTTATTGCACCAGCAAAAACACTATCCGCAGTTATCATTCCAATAATAATTGTATGCTTATTTATTTTTAACTCAGTTGAATCGTCAACTTCAATATTATTTACTTCCAAAACTCTTTGAGCTTCAATAGTATCATTTCTTGTAGCACCAGCAGAAGAAGTTTCATCATTTGCCCATACTAATTCTCCACTCATCCATTTTAATATTTGATTTGTACTTCCTGTATCAGATGCTGGAAATGGTATTAAAGAATTAATTACCAAGCTATCTAAATTAGCATAATCAGCTACAGTTAAAACACCAGTTAATTCTAAATCATCTCTCCCAATAATTTTCCCTTTAACTGTAAGAGCAGAATCAATTGTTAAACTATCTCCATCAGGTGTAATATATAAATAAATAGTATCTACATCAGCCCGAAGAGTAACTATTAAACCTTGATTTACTACAACAGAATCCATAGTAGAATCAAGTCCAGTTTCAAGATTTGTAACATCAGTTTGGAGTGTAGAAATTAATCCTTGGTTTACTACAACCGAGTCCATTGTACTATCTACACCAGTCTGTAAATTTGCTATATCTGTAATATTTGTAGCTATTAAACCTTGATTCACTACTACACTATCCATAGTACTATCTACACCAGCTTGTAAGTTTGTTACATCAGTCTGAAATGTAGAAATTAGTCCCTGATTCACTACAACTGAATCCATTGTAGAATCAAGTCCAGTTTGTAAGTTTCCTATATCCGTAATATTAGTAGCTATTAAACCTTGATTTACAACTACACTATCCATAGTAGAATCAAGTCCAGTTTCCAGATTTGTTATATCTGTAATATTAGTAGATATTAGGCCCTGATTTACAACTACACTATCCATAGTAGAATCAAGTCCAGTTTCCAGATTTGAAAATCTTGTTAACCAAATAGCAGATGAATCATTGAATGTTTGTATTAATACTCTTGAGGATACAGAATCACCAATCCAACCAGTTATAATTGTCAGTGACAATTCAGAACTATTTACAAATAAATATTGTGTAGATAAAGTATCTTCTACATCTATATTCTGACTAACATCAATATTTGTTACATCAAGAGAATCAAGAATTTGAATTTTATTTTTTATAACCAATATACCCTGTACACTAACAATAGAATCAATCTGTGCAATTCGATTTGCTTTAACAGTATCAGCAGTAACTAAGCCAGTAATTGAAATACCAGCTTTAGCTACAATAATTTTTTCTGCCACTAAAATACTATCAACAATAAGAGAGTCAGAAGATATGCGTAAATAAACAGCAATACTATCTGAGATAGAAACTCCTGTAGAATCTTTCCAACCATTAGCTACAAAAATGGAATCAAATTGTGCTTTCAATAAGAAGAGTGTTGCAGCTTCTGCCTCAATAATTATATTATTTCCAACTTGTGTAATAACTGTCCCTTCACCTTCTTCAAAAACAACATTACCAGTAAGCCCTACCTCGCCAGCTTTACGAATTGTGCTAACTAATGAATCTGCTGGTTCGCCAGAAATTACTATATTGTTTCCAGTTTGTGTAATATTTAAATATTGTCCTTCCCCAAGAATTACATTACCATATAATTTATCTTCACCTGATTTTTTTAATGAACGTACAAGAGAATCATCAACAGAAGTCCAAGGAATAAAATTAGTCCATATATAAGCAGAATCTATTGTAACAGCAGATAGATTTGAAAAAAAAGCTGCTATAATAATACACAGTGTAAGAAACACTCTCCTCATTATTAGGCCCCTTATTCTTTATTTTTTGTTTTATACCAATGAAGCTGAGTCCAAATTACATTAGACGCGCCGAATGAGGTATTTCTTGCCATATACCTTGTACTTGGTTTTAAAATCCATTCAGTATCAGCCCTGGATTCACCACCATTATTTTGACCTGCACCAAGACGTTCAGGTGCAAATAAACGAGTTCCAAGATTCTCTGTATCAAAATGCTCTGGTGCTTTCATAACAATTGATTCAGCAGTAGTAAACTTGGTTCGATTTCGATTAAACACCGCTAAAGTATCACCAGCAGTACTATCAACTACACCTTCATAAATTTGAAGATTAGTTCCATCTGAACCACCAAAATGAATTACTAACTGATAAGATAAGGTAGAATCATCTCCTGTAACAAAAATATAATCAATAAAAGCAGCATTGTTAACAACCGATGTATCAGAGACAAAAAACCCATGACCAGCATGTAAATGATGCTCTTCTGAATCCAATGTAACCAACATTCTTGTTAATGCATCAACAAGTAAAAGACTATCACCATCAGTTAATCTTGAAGATACTTCAAGTCTTCCATCTTTATCGGCAGTAGCAAGATAGTCATATGTTAATGCAACTCTAAATTTATCTCCAACAGAAACATTATTATTAAAAGTCCAACCAAGCGAATCAACCACATTCCGATTCGCCTGATTCAACCATACAACAACCGTAGCTGTACTATCTAATCTATATGATCTCTTTCTGAGCGTGACTGTAGCAGTAGAATCAAGTGCATACAGAGAACTATCAATTGACCCGTAGCCTATTGCTATTACTTCAAAATCATAAGTAATTTCTCCCTCAGAATCTGCCATACTTATTTGTGCTAAAGTATCATAGTAAACACTATCTACTGCATCACCATATCCTACAGAATAAGCTTGCAATTGCACATCAGTTCCACGATAAACGGGATTTACTGGATTCTTTAGAAAATCTCTATAACTCGGTTCATTACTATTGCCCAGTATTGTAAAAGTAGTAGGCACTGATGCAGTATTTTGGGCTACCAACATAGTTGAAAAACATGTTAGCAGGCCCAAGATGAATATTAAAATAAATCTTTTCATAAGTGGGCCACTCCTGTTTTATAAAATAAAAAATTCAGTAATAATTTACTTTTTCTTCTTACCAAGATTCAATAACTTATTCTTAATATTTTTAGGTGGATCTTTAGCAGCAGGAACCTCAGCAGAACTTTCTTCTTCTTTTATAGCATCTTCACCATCAAGAATTTCTGCACTATCTGTAGGTTCTGTTTCTGTTTCTTTCTCTACAGCAGACACAGGAGCTTGATGCCCAAGATGTATAATCTCAACTATATCATTCAGACCACTACCACCCTCAAGCAATGAATCATCAATATTTAATTCTTGCCCAGCAGTAAAAAATCCTTTAGAACCACGATCCCACATTTGACCTTTTCTTACTCGTACCTTAGCCATTGTAAAAGCCCCTTTATTAAAACTTAATTAAAGAAAAAAACAAAAAGTAAATATCACTAAACAACACGAGATTGAAAAGCACGCCAAAAATCCATTTGAATAAAAGCAGCAGTAGAACCCGCTGTAATTAATCCACCAAGAAAAATACACAGAGGATCAGAAGCAGTAATTGCATCTTCAATAGCACCAACATAAATATTATTGATATAGAATAATGCATTACCGTCTGTATCAAGTTCAATACGCAAAATCATCCACGTACCAAGCACAAGATCAGTACCACTATCTGCTGATTGCAGTGAAGTTGCTATTCCAGAGACAACATAAATATTATCATCAGTCTCTGTACGAACTGCAAACCCAGCAAAATCATCTGCATTCGCAGTTATGTTTGCTGAATCAAGAGCAGAATCACCGATAGGCAATAAACCACTACCCTCATCTTTTGCATCAGTTAATCCAAAATAAAGCAAAAGAGCAGCATCACTCGTAAGAGTTTTAATTCTTGCTTCAACAGTAACACCTCTTGCAGCAGCAAAATTTAATCTTGAAGCAATACAATTTCGACTATCAACATCTGTGCCTGTATCAATCTGTAAAACTCCATTAAGAGCGGCAGTTATACCTACTGCTGCGCTTGTTCCTTCAGTACCAACTGTGTATTGATTGGTAGTATCAATTGCAAGATTAAAGAAATCGTCATATAGATGAACTCCCTCAGTTTCAATTCTGCCACCATCAATCATTAGCAAACCTTCAGGAAATCTCTGCATCTTAGACGATACAGTGTCCCTTCCGGTTTTATCGAATATCATCTTTACCTCCAAAATAAAAACTAAAATTTACTAAACAACACGGGACTGATGAGCGGCCCAATAATCCATCTGTGCAAAAGCTGCTGTTGAACCAGCACCAATCAGAGTACCAAAATACAGGCACAAAGGATCATCATTAGTAACTGCATCTTCTAATTCTGTAATAAATACATCATTGATATAAAATTTTGCATTACCATCTGTATCAATCTCAACTCGCAGTTTCAACCAAGTTCCAAGAACAATATCAGTACCACTATCTTCAGATTGCAGTGTACCATTTTTTCCAGACACACAGTAAATATTATCATTTGATTCTGTTCTAAAACTAAACCCAACAAAATCACTTGCCCACGCATCAAAAGTTGCTGCAATCTGAGCCACATCCTTAACAGGAAGTTTACCAGAAGTTTCATCTTTATTATCAGTCAGACCAACGAACAACAGCATATTAGCATCACTCGTAAGAGTCTTAATTCTAAATTCTGCTGTTACTGCTCGTTCACCTGAAAAGATAAGTCTTGAAGCAATGCAATTTCTTTTGTCTGCTACTGTACCAGAATCAATTTGCAAAACCCCGTTAAGAGCATCAATTGGGTCCAGAGCATTACTTGTTCCTTCTTCACCAGTTGTATAATTATTGGTTGAATCAATTGCCAACATAAAGAAATCATCAAACAATTGAAGTCCTTCAATTTCAATTCTACCTCCATCAATCAGCAAAAGTCCTTCAGGAAACCGCTGCATCTTAGATGAAGAGGTATCCCTTCCTGTTTTATCGAATTTCATTTTTTACCTCTCATCAATTGAAAATAATAAAGCGGGACCTTGCAGGCCAGCAACGTTTCACCCCACTCAGTCCCGCTTTAGGACTATATATTAAACTGTATTAAACTCTTAGCTAACAGGAGCAACTTGCGGATACTTACCAGCAACCTGAATAGCCCAGTAAGAATCTGCACCAGAAGCAGAGCGAGTCCATTTAACTCGCAAGTAACGCTTCATTCTCGGGATCTCTTTCAGTACCATAGCTGTAGATGCAAGTTGAGCATCTGTAAGTGTTATCACATCAGCCCAAGCATCATCTACACCACTATCTGCTGAATGCTGAATTGAAAACGTAGTAGCAACATCTGAACCGACAGTAAGATTCACCATCAGCACAGCACTTCTACTGGTTTTCATATCAACAGCAGTAGTACCAGTATTAGTAGCTGCAAGTACAGAAGCAGCAACCAACGACTTGATATAAAGAGCATCAAGATATGTCCTAAGCAGTGGCATTTTAAATCCTCCATCTTATCTGTGAAAAAGAACAAACATATATTTTAATAATCAAATTAAATTTTTACGCTTTAACACCCTTCATTACATAAACTTCATCAGGCTGGCGAGGAACCATATCAACACGCCTCACAGCACGGAACGAAGTCTGATCACTTTCCCAAGCATTGCCACCCTCACGACTCGCCTCAAGCCTTAACTCAGGCTTCTGACCAATAGCAACTTCAGGCCAGTTTGCAAGAATAACATACGAGCAGACGGAACCACTTGTGCCTACAGCTTTCGTAACACTAATCTGAGTTGTCTTAAAAATTGGAAGCCCAAATAATTGTTCAGGCAATCTACCGAGAGGATCTTTCCAGTAAATCGGATTTCCCTGAGCGTCTTTAATCTGGCGAATGGAATTAAGAGTGCGAGGGTGCATTACCCAACCCGTATAACTTCCATTTGCAAGATCAATTGCATAAATTGCATTCAAGAAATTATCAAGAGTAGGAGTTGCTCCATTTCCATTACCAAGCGTTGCAGACCCAACATCAGGGTGACCATAAAGCCCAAGTGGCTGTGCGCCACCAATACCATCAAGAAAAGAAAGATCCTCTGCAAGCGAAATCTGTTTAACAAGATCAACTGTAATAAGTTGATCAACAGCAGGATCAGCATCATCAATCAACTCATTCGAGATATAAAGCAGAGCCCGCAGTTTCTTCAACTGCAAAGTGATCTGGCTGAACGTCGGATTGGTATCTTCCGACATGGATTCATTCTCATATCCCCACGTAGTGCCGGAAACGCCACTCTGTTTCGGTAAAGCAAGTTCATTCCGATTAACTGTATAAGTAGTAGCACCTGCACCACGAACAACACTCCTCGCTTGAAGCAAAGGAACGATTTGCATTAAGTACTCTTCAGGAACGAGAAAGCCACCTGAAGAACCAGCACCTTCAGCCATTGCTTTTGAAATATCTTTCTCAAAACCAGCATTATTCCATGCTTGCGTTTGAGCTATTCCCATGCGCTCGTAAAGCTTTCCACGAATATATTTTCCAATACTAAATTTCTTATTAAACTCTTCTTGCTCACCACCATCACGATGAAAAGAATCGTATGCTTCAGATGGATCCAAAACTGCTTTCCTGAGCGGAGCAGAACCTATGACTTTCATAGTCTCAGCAAGTGCTTTTTCAACTGACTTCTGCAAAAGCTGATCTTGATATTTTACCAGTTCCGCGGGATTCATCAATACTTTCATTTCTAATCCTCCTTATTGCAGTTATTTAAAATCAAAATAACAATATAATTTTCGTTTTACTTATGCAGTCACTTTCTCTTTAGCTTTCTTTACAATAGCATCTGCTTTTTCAGCAGCTTCTTTTTCAAGCTGATCAAGATCCACTTCCACGAGTTCTGGTTTATCACTCTTATCAACATCATCAGGATCATCAGAACTTGCAGAAGGTTTAATAGCGGCAGCTTTATTCAAATCTTCAATTGCTTTCTTTACTTTAGGAGAAAGAGTGTTGATCTCCTTTTCAACAATCTCTTTAATAACAGGAATATTTGTTATCAAAGTTTCAAGAGCTTTTGTAACATCATCATCAAAATCATCCTTGACTTCTATAAGAGCTTCCAGCGCCTCTGTTCTCTCTTTTTGTATATTATCATCAAGAGATTCGATGGTTTTCAAAAAGGCTTCTGTAGGCTCAACACCAAAAAGTTCAAGATATGCTTTTGCAAATGCTTTCATTTGCTGTCCTCCTGATAAAGATTTAATAAGAAAAAAACCACGCCTATTTGCTCCTCTATCTACAAGTGAGATTTCATTTATATCTGCTCTTATAATTTCATAAATTTGTCCACTTTTTTTCATTTCAAAAAATCCTTAATTAAATAAAAAATACCCTGCTCCCAAGAAACTGAAAGCAGGGCATCAGAGAAGCCTGCAACTAAATTTGATTATATATTAAATTTATAAGCCAAATCTTAATAATACAATACCATTTTACAACTTTTCCCTAACATATTAAAAATTAAATGGTTTACGTACCCCACGACCACCAATACTGTAAGCTGTTATCTCACCAGATTCAATCTTTTTCCAAATTCTCTTACTAAAAATTTTAGTAGTAGCTATCCAAGTTCCTTCTGTAATTACTTCATTTTCTACTGCAAATGTAATTGGTGCAAGATATGTTTCAACTACAGCAGCCTGTCTTTTTGATAAACTTTTCTTATGCTGTTCTTTATAAGTACCGCCGTAGAGCAACATCCAATTAAATGCTGCTTCACGTATAGCTTCCTTACGCATAAACTCACCATCAGTATCAATTACGTTTGGTTCATAGACTACAGCAGAAACCAAGTGTTCCTTTTTATCAACTTTAAATATACGATGCTTTGTTCCCTTATCATCAAGCCTTTTTAAAAACTCAGTAGCAGTTAAATCATCTTTCTTATCAAAACTTGCTGGAGTATTACTTCTCACTTTACTATTTAAAAATGCTTCCATAAATTCTTTTACTTTAGCTTTTGTCCAACCACGATCTTTCCAAAAAACTGCTCCAACTATACGCATTAAATCAGTCAGATACAAAACACTCATACCTTTATAACCAGCATAAGGCAACCAATCAAGATGCTCTGCTTCTCTTGCAATTTTTTCTTGTCCGGGAATAATTGAAACAATCTTATAATCATCTTCTCCATTTTCATTGTATGCTACATAATCACTCTTAGTAACAGATCGAAATTCATCACTTGATTTATCAGATACCCACCGCTCACACTTTTCAATACTCCAACTCTGATTAATTTCTTTTGAAAAAATGTAAGCAGCAGGAATACCACAATCTTCACAATGAATAAAAGATAATCCTTTATCTAACTCACAAAGAAAAAAGTGGTGCCCAAAATGTGAATCTGATTCAGATGCTATTGGTATTACAATAAAATTATCATTCTCTGCTTTTTCAAATTCACCTGGAGAACTGAACAGAGAGTTAAGAAACTTTCGATTATACTGTCTTTTTTCAAATGCTGTATCAATTAGCTTGATAAACTTTTTATAGCCACGCCTCTTGATTTCTTTTAAAACCAATTCTGTATATTGCCAAAAATCTGGAACAAAACATTTGTGCAATTGATTTCTAATTCTAAACAATTCTGTCTTATCTAATTGAGATACATTCTTAGCTGTAATATCCTCGATCTTCATTTTAAAGCTCCCTTCTAAATGGATAAAACTTCTAATTTATTTAAATTATATCAACTATTTCTTCGCCTTGCGTTGGTTTTTTTGTTTCTTTTGGTTCTCTTAATGCAGCAGGTACAGCAAGCCCAGCAGCATTAAAAAATGATTTAGGATACTGTATAGTCTTAACTACAGGCAACCAGTCACAGCGACAATTTGGGTGAACGGGAATATATACCATCATACATCCTTATCTTGTGTAAAACCACTATAACGCCCAGTTGCAATTCCCGGTTCCCTTGGTATACTCTCCCAACCTACTCTTGCTTTATTTATCGGATATATTCTACCCTCAAATCCACTACATATGGGACAAGCACCAGCAGAGATAGAAAATCTTACTTGTGTTACATAAGACTGTTTATATCCTGCTAACTGTCCAGCAGCAACAGCAGCCCTTGACTCTGTTCGTGCTATCGTTTGTGCCCTCAGTCTGTGCAACTTATTTGTATATGTATTAACTCTCTTAGCTACTCTTGCTTTTGGGATCTTCTGTGCAATTAATCTTTCTTCAAAATTTAATACAGCATTTGCTTGTGCTTTATTTAACCCAACAAGAGGTCTAATTTCTCTTGCTGCATCACGTATTCTTAAACCACCCTCAACTTTTCGAGTAATCACATCTTTAATTCCAGCTTTTGTCTGTTCACCAACTCCCTGTACAAGTTTTGCTGTATTTGTATCTATCCAATTTTGCACTTGTGGATCCCAAATATTAAAAGTAATACCAAGTGCAGCTTCCTCAATAGTCTCTTTTTTAATTTGTCCATCTTTAAATTTTAATTTATCTTTTACAAACTGCACTCCCTCATCTCCAGCATCTTGTAAAGTTGTAATTACATCTATCAGAATACTTGATCTAATTGTTTGATTATACTGCTTCATATTTAATTGATCTACAGTAGAAAAATATGGAGCTATATTCAATTTATCTATCAATTGGATATATAATTTTTTATTTGCTTTCTTCATACCAATATTCAAATGTTTAAACATAATTGGAAGATGATTTTGTTGAATCTTTAAAAATCTTTTTTTATCAGTAGATACTCCTTTAAATATATTTCCAGATTGAAAAATAACTTTACCAAATGTATCGTGACATTTACAAATTTCAGATGTTACTGTTTTACTTACAACAGATAAAGATTCAATCTCAGAACCGAAAGAAAATAAAATATCAGATGAATCAGGATAACCAACAACAAATGCAGACCTATTTCTTGCATGTTGAATGCTTGTCTGATAGATATTTTTATTAAAGAAAAAATACCCATTATTTGTAACAAATAAGTCTGTATAAAGATCCATTTACATTTCCTCTGTTGCTGTAACTCCACGTTGTATATCTCTTTCACGATCCTGTTTATTTCTACGTTCTATTTCCGCTGGTTCAATCACATCATCAGATTTATTATCTACAACAATCTCCTCATTCTCATCAACATTAGGTTCTTCATTATCAACGGGTTGTTCCTCTTCATTAAACTCAGAGTCAACACTTCCAATTGGTTGTAAATTTGTAGCAATAAAAAATGTATCTCCACCATCATAGCGTTTCTTATTAAGTTGCTCCCGAGCTTCATTTGGATTAGTAATTGCATATTGAATCTCTCTTTGTAATCTTGTACTTAATTCTGATTCATCTTCAGCAAGAAACGGACTAAAATCAAATTCAAAAACAAGATTTTCTCCAAATGCTGGAAGTATGTCTTTTGTAAATCTTGCAGAAATCTTTTGCATTTTAGGCTTCATTACATTCATAAAAAAGGATCTAATCTGCATTCTATAATTATCATATGTCATATTTTCAAGAATACCGAGAACAGCATTATTAACTCCAGTAATAGCAAAGATTCTTTCTTTATTATTTGCAAGTAAATTTTTCCATTCAAGATCACGTGGATGATAACTGAGAGGTTTAAATTTTAAACCAAGAGGAAGAACAGCAATTCCACCAACTTTTGTAACACCTTGATAATTTTGTAACCACGCTTTCTTAATTCTCCTCATTTCATCATCATCAGCATCATAGTCTGTTTCAAGCACACCCTGCGGTATAGCATTATTTTTCAAATTATTTACTTGAAATTGAGTTGCATACTGTTCCAATAATATTGTATTAGTAGCAGCAAGCAATGTTGACTGACCATACCAATCATTATTAGGATTAAAATATTTTAAGTGTGAAATTTCTTCTGGTTTAAAAGAAACTCCCTTTCTCCATCTTTTTACTTTATATCTATAATGATCAATACCACGACCATCTTTTCTTGGGTAAACTTTCATTCTATCAGGACGTAGTGTGTACATTTCAACCAATTGGTTTTTCATTCCATTAAGTACTTTTTCCAAATATACATCACCATTCAATTCAAGATAAGTAAGCAATGATTCAATAATATCTTCAAATGTATTAACAGGATTTGGATTCCTAAAAAACTTACGTGCCGGGTGTGAATAATTTACTTCTTTTTTATCTGCTTCATCAGGATCCTCTTCACTTTCAGATACTTCAAAAATATGATAAGGAACCATAGATCCATGAGAAGCAATCGCCCAAATACAAGCATAAACCCAAAGAACAGTTGCATATAATTTTGTATAATCTTCATATTTTTCTGGTGTGGGAATTGATCCATCAGGCCAAAGCATAATACTTGAAATAATTTCTGGCTCTGTTTTGCTATCTTTAGTTAGTCTTGAATATATTTTTTTAAAATCATATCTCATTTTAAAATCCTCCAATTAGATTATTCTAATTTCTGATCTTGATTTAGCTGTTGCAAGTATAACTGCATCAGCTTTATCTGGTGAACGACCTATACGCTTTTTAGTTTCCTTCTTTTCTTCTAAACGAATCTTGCCATTTACAGGACTCCAACGCGGACCAATCAATTCTGCTTTTAACTCTTCATCATCTGGTAATATCCAATTACCTGTTGCTAACTCTTCACGAAATCCCCACCATAATTCCTCTTTCAAACTATAATAATCATCAGTAAGAATATTATTTCTTAGTTCTTCACCTGCTCTAATTATTTTACTTCTTCTTAGTGTTGGTTTTCTTGAAACTTTCACACTACGAATATTTTTATATCCTCTTCTTTTCAATGCATCAAATACACCACCACCAACACCAATCGTATCAATATTTATTAATACCTGCTCAGTACCATCATTACTAAATGCTTTCCATTCAAGTTCAACCCAATCTGAAAGTTCCTGTGTATCTAAGCCATGATATGTTTTAATTGGGTGTATAACTCTACCTGTTCGTTTTGCTATTGCAGAATCATCATCACCTTCCCGAGCTACATCAACACCCATTACTTTTATACCCGTTAATTCTGAAGGATATTCCTCAGCCATTGCTCTTTCAACATCTGCAAGAGATATAACAGATTTTATAGATATATCTGTAAAATCTGCCAATACTTTTGTTATATAAAATGGATGATCAGCACCCCACTTATTTAACATTCGTTGTACCCAAATATTAGTAATCAAAAATGGTACAACATCTTTTCCAGCTTTAGCGTTTGGTGTATCTGAAAATGATATTTTAAACTTTGTATAATCGTCATCTCTAAAACATTCATAAAAATGTCCAACAGATTCAGTTGGATTACCAATCTGTAACATATGTGCATTTGGACTAACCATTAAACTGGTATCTGCTGACTCAATTATTACTCTACTACAGCCGGGACTTTCATCAGCAATTACTAATATACTTCCAGATTCAGTATGAAAACCCTGTACTCTTGCTTCATCTGTATCTCTGGGAGAAAGTCCAATCGCATACCAATCCTCATCAATAGTAAAATCAGTTTGATTAAGTAATCCACCATAACCTTTAGGCATAAAACTGTTGGCTTTTGAACGATTATATATTTTTCTAAATTCACGCCAAAGAATATTTTTTACCTGATTGTAAGTTGGTGCAGTTGTTAAAACTATACTATGAGGATTTAATCCCAGAAAAGTATGCATTGCAATTGCAGCTATAAATGACTTTCCAGCAGCATGACAAGAGCGTACAGCAGTATATCTATTATTTAATGTTGATTGTAAAATATCAATTTGTTTTGACCACAAATTAAAGCCCAATACTTTCTTAACATACTGGACTGGCAATTTTTCAGTCTTTTTTTCCGTTAATACTGCAACCATATTATACCTTATTTGAAAGAAGATTATATTTAAATATAATATCCTACGAATATAAAGATAAGAGCAAAGCATAAATATTATATAAATTATTATTACAACAATACTTACAAAGATATTTTGCAAACTTAAAATTAAAACTAAATTCCTATCCAACAATTGTAT
>SDBV01005055.1_pt1 | contig 18738 bp, 12 predicted proteins | sample 2277081 | NCBI WGS metagenome assembly SDBV01 (sample SAMN10402039, study PRJNA504765) | marine sediment metagenome | isolation source: marine sediment core GS10_PC15, 223 cmbsf | place: Arctic Ocean: Southern Knipovich Ridge | collected 2010
TTATATTTACTATAATTTTTTAAAAGATAAAAATGTTGAATATTTTGCTCTGGATATCAATGAGATATTTGTAAAAGCGGCAAAAAGGGGGGGGGTACGGGCTGAACGATTTGATTTATTGAAGGATCAACTTCCTCGTTCTGATTATATTTTGATGCAGGCAAGTATGTATCACTTCATACCTAACCAAGATGAAATAATTCAAAAAATCTTAAACTCAACAAAAAAGAGGGCCATCATTTCTGAATCAGTTGTTAACCTTTCAGCATCTAAAAATTTACTCGTAAGTAAAATATCAAAAATACTCACTAATCCTGGAACTGAACACTCAACTGAAAGATTTAACAAAGAAAGTTTACTGAATTTTTTCAATAAATATAATGTAACCAGTATTCACAAAATAAAAGGGGGCCGTGATATCATCGGAGTTTTTGATAAATAAGCGTCCCTGCAACGAACTCGATTGAATCCAAACCTAACATATACTGTTGAATTTAAGAACATAAAAATAACTCAATAGCCTTATGTCAAAAAGGATTATAGAAATTAGCTTTTTCTTTTATTGATTGGTTAGTTACAAAAGAGATAAACTAATAAAACTATTTTGTTGCTAATCTACATTGTAGCAGATTTTTTTTGAAGTATTACTCAAAGCCAACTTATTTTTAACTTACTTATAAAAGCAAAACTAAGGAATATGAAGAATCTCTACTATTAGATACTAAAGGGAGAAAGAATATAGTGGAGCATAGAGCAACATCGAGACGTGCTATAGCACTGATACTTATCGGAATTATTGTGGTTACAGCAAGTACTCGACTTTATGGATTGGACAGACAGTCGGTGTGGTATGACGAGGTGTACGAGGAGAAGGTTTCCAAACTACTGTTTTCGAATGATAGGCCATTTGACACTTCCCGTCTGTATCTTCTTCATTCGTTATTCATCCATCCGATGACAAAAATATTCCCGGGTAGTGATTTTGCTTTGCGAATACCTACATTTGTTTTTGGGCTAATAAGTGTACCTTTACTATTCTTTCTAGGGCGACGATTGTTCAATGAAAAAGTTGGGCTTTTAGCTTCTTTTTTATTAGCTATATCACCTTTTCATATATGGCACTCTCAGGATGCTCGAATGTATGCACTACAGTGGATGCTGGCACTAATATCAATGTTATTTTTCTTAAGAACTCTGGAGCAACCAAATCGGGGAAACTACATAGGTTACTTAATTAGTACTACTGCTGGTTTGTATACACACCATCTTACAGTATTTCTTTTATTACTTCAGGGATTATATATATTAATCTTTTTGAGGAAATATAAGGAACAGTTTTTTAAGTGGGTTGGATTATTCATTACAGTGATAATTTTGTACTTGCCTTTGATAATCATCAACCTGACAATTTTGATAAATAAAAGCTTTGGTTTTCCCAAAGAAACAGATTTAAAGGCAATTCTTTATACTATATTTACCTACTGTGTAGGTTTCAGTATCGGCCCATCATCAAGGGAGCTTCATATCGATCAATCTCTGGCAGTTGTAAAGCCATATCTTGCAGAGATAGTACCTATAATGCTTGCATACGGTATGCTGTTTATGTTAGGACTATGGTCCGTAAGAAAAGACCGCTCGCAACTACTGTTTCTACTCCTCCTTTTTATTGTGCCAATAATCGGCATATTTACTTTAAGTAAGCTGCAGCCAACTATTCAATACAGTGTTCGACATACAGGTATAGCCTTTTTTGCATTTTTGCTTTTTATTGCGAAAGGTGTGGACTGGTTGACTACACTTAAGTCAAAAACACTTGGTAGGATACTGGCAGTTCTTGCAATAGTTACAATGACAGGATTCAGTACATATTCTTATGCGAACTATCAATTTGACAAAAGATATCATAAACCAGATATCCGGAGTGCAGTAGCATATATCAAAGATAAGAGAATGGCAGATGATATTGTATTGTGTATAGTCAATTCTGGGGTATTTAATAGATACTCTAGAGACAACGATTTTCGGTGCTGGGGATTATCCTCTAATGAAATAAATGACCAGGAGAAGATAGAGGCGAAGATGCAGAAAGTAGTGAAGGGAAAAGGACGATTGTGGTTGGTGCTTAGCCGTGAGTGGTATGCAGATAAAAATGGTTACGCCAATGCATGGCTTGATGCGAATTACGAGGAGATAAAACAGTTGCATAGAGGTGTGACTGAAATCGCTAATGTACGTATATACTACTATGACCTTACCAAGAAAAAGACTGTACAAAACGGACAATAAAAAGAATTTTACAAGGCGATGTGTTTGTAAACTTTCAGCGTCTCATCAGCTATTTTATCCCAGTTATATTTTCCAGCAATTAAGCCAATCTGTTTCGTCTTCTCCTCCTCTCCCCAAGGTTTGTTCAGAAATTCCTTTATCTTTTCTGAAAGCGCCTTGACATCCCCTGCCTCAAAAAACCTGTCATCATCTAATTCCAGACTTCTATTAGCCGGAATATCACTTACAATACAAGACAGTCCATAACTCATGGCTTCAAGTAAAACTATTGGCAGACCCTCATAATATGAAGGAAGCACAAAAAGACCTGCATGAGTGTATAACTCCATTAAAGGTTGGCCTGTTAAAAACCCTGTCAAAATGATATTATTGTTTTCACCTGCTTTTAACCTTAATCCCTGGCTGTATTTATCTTCATGGTCTGCACTCCCAACTATAACCAGCTTCCAATTGCCTTCTTGTAATCCATTTGATTTATCCGGGTCCATCCGTGTAGAACTAAAAGCTTCTATCAAATCGTGAAATCCCTTTTCTGGAACAAATCTGCCAACTGTAAGAATGTATCTTTTCTTCTGTAAACCAAACTTTTCCAAAGCATTATTTGTATCTATTAAGCGAGGTATCTCTACTCCATTAGGAATAACAATTGTGTCTCTTCCGAATTTCTGTTTAATATCTCCTGAAATATTATCGGCTATGGCTATAACTTCATTTGCAAATGTCATTCCCATCCATTCACAAAATTTCAAAAACAACTTGGCCGGTAAAGGCCATTTTTTTCTTTTATAATCAGGACCATGGTTGGTAACCACCACTCTCATACTCAATGCTCGCGCAAATGGAGTAAACAGCGAAGGACCAATAGCATGTATATGCAGTATGTCAGGCTTCAGTTTCCACGCCTTAAGCACACTCATAAATGTATGGACTATAGACTCTAAAAATTTACCCTTAGGACAACCAATCGGTATTAATGATACACCTTTATATGCATACAGATTAGGAGCAACATACGGTTTTCTGGTAAAGACTATAATATCACATCCGTTTTCAACCATATGAGTATATAACTGTTCACAATGACTTTCCACTCCACCTTGTACATCGGGAAATCCACGAGTACCTGTTACTGCAATTTTCATATCAGCTATTGTTAATAGGCGTCACAAGTATAGTTTCGATCTTCGCTTTAATGCGTCAATTACGGTTAATCCTTCCTCATACGCAAAAGTATGAGTGCCTATTATGCTTTTTTCCCATTTTGGCTTTGCTGACATAATAGTTTTTTCTCTAAAGTCAGTTTCTGTCAGAACTTCTATTTCCTGAATATGAAAACCATATCCATAATGATAAGAACCGTTTTGTGAAGGCCTGTAAATTCTTCCGTTCCTTTTGAAAATTCTTCCTGCCGGTCTTGCTACTCTCACATCTGATATAACAGGATTTAACGGATGTGCTTTCCAATCCTTTGTTAACAATTCATCTGCATAATATATATATAATTCATCACGTGCTGCCCCTTCATATTCTTTAATTGCAGTAAATAGCCACCACTTATTATTATGATAAAATAATGTAGTATCAACCGCATTAAGATTTTCCATCAGGTTCATCTTATGCTCCCATTTATAGGGGAAATCAACACTTCCATAAAGCTCTATCGTACTATTCTCATGAGATTCGGGCACCATGTATATTCTTTCATTAAATTTAAATATGTGAGGGTATGAAAGATGATAGTCCCTTTCAAGGACTTTTTCCGTCTCTCCAATATTACCTCTTTCATCTATTTCAATTACTGAAATATGACCTTTCTTAATGTCAAATAAGTATTCCTCAATGAATATATAGTACTTACTGTTTTGTTTTATAACATGAGGGTCTGCCCAGAATCTGTCTTTGGGAGGAATTATTTTCCTGAACTTTTCAGGTGACATTGATATATCTTCTTTTAGGCTATACAACAATATCCACTGATTTAAATGGAATAATTTTCTTATAATATATATCATTATTTTCATCAGTTGACGGCAAGATAACTTTAATGCAGCCAAATTGGAAGGAGCCTTGTACAGTCTTCCAGTATACAAGTCAATTTCTTTATTATAGGCATTTACTTTCTCGAAGAATTTTTTATCTCCAATATTATAAAGCTCTTCTATTTTCCTCGGTAAAAAAGACAGGGATTTCCAGTAGTATCTGTTTTTATTTTTTCCTATATTGAGATTGAGTGTACATGACCATGATCTGTAAAGAACCATACCACCATCTAGTTCTTCACTAATAATCTGTAAGATGGAACCTGTCACAGGCCAATTTTCTACTACTTCCCAAAATCCTGGAGGACCACCTCTGTTTACCATATTATCTCCGTGATGAAAAGACCAGATCCCATACTTTGCTGTCTTCAATATTTCACCTCTCAAGATTCTGAAACCCATACGTACGAAGATATCTATTTTATACTCTTTTATTTTCTCAATATCTTCATTCACGAAATAGTCAGAATATTTCTTCCGGATAGGTCTAACCTTTAATTTAGGACAATCCTGCAGCATTTCTGAGAGATTAAGTTTTTCAAATGCATCCGGATTTCTCATAGATATTTTTCGATCAAAGGTATTGAAAAGATAGTAAATTATCTGATGCCAATTTTTTTGCAATTTGTCATACTTTGATTTATATAAACTTCCCCCATCGTTTAGAACAAGCAGCTCAATCTGAGCATAGGACGAACTCGCTATTCTTTTAATCATGGCAAATTGCCATGCCGATATCATAACAGAGTCAAGCAGTAGTCCAATTTTCAATTTTTGATGCATAATCGCTTCTTCCCTTCCAATTTATTCCGCGGGCAATTAAGGGGTATTAGTGATACACCTTTATATGCATGTAGATTAGGAGCAACATACGGTTTTCTGGTAAAGACTATAATATCACATCCGTTTTCAACCATATGAGTATATAACTGTTCACAATGACTTTCCACTCCACCTTGTACATCGGGAAATCCACGTGTACCTACTACTGCAATTTTCATTTGCATTTATCAGGAAAACATAAAGCAGGTTCTTTATTTAACATAACACGTAGTTTGTTTTTGAGAACCCATAAAATTGGCATATGAATATGCTTTTTTATGGCAGGAGCCGCACTACCAACCATCCAGCACTGCTTATTACACTTTCTTACGATATCACGAACTTTATCAGCTTGTTCGCTATCCCAGATTTCATTAAATGTTTTTTCTTTAATATTCCCCATTGAAATTTTTACATCCATACCATTGCAAGCGAGTATATCCCCATGCGGATCCAAGAAGCACGACTCAGTACCCATTTCACATTTCAGAAATCTTTTTCCTTCATATATATAGTTCATAATCCCATAATTAAAATACGCCCTGAACCACTTTTTCATGGACTTTGATTTTAATAATTCCTTTATGAGCTTTGAAAACTCATTACATACCATATCCTTATCCTCAATACGATTATCCAGCTTATGAAAGTAATGAGAATTATGAAGTGTCGCTGTAGCAAACTCGTAGTCAAGCGCATTTGACAATTCATATAATGGTATTAAATCTTTACAATTCATATCCTGCACTGTCATGCCAAACCCGATATCCTTAATACCCATTCTTCGCAATGTAAGCAGTGTTCTGAGTCCTCTATCAAATCCATCAGGGATTCCTCTGATAGCATCATTAGTTTTCTGAAGACCTTCTATACTTATCCTTATTCCTAAATCAGGATATTTTTTGCATAATTCCACTATCCTATCTGTAAAAAATCCATTAGTACTTATCACTATTCGCTTTGTTTTATGACGTAACACCTCTATAATTTCAGCAATATCCTGTCTAATAAAAGGTTCTCCACCTGTTATATTAATAAACCTCAAACCAGAAGGTAACTTCTCAATATCTTTTACTGTAATCTCCTCTTCAGATTTTGTAGGGTTCAGCCATGCATTACACATGTTGCATTTTGCATTGCATCTATATGTAAGGATAATACAGATTTCTTTTGGTAGTAATACTCGCTTTTGCAACGGTTATTCCTCTCTCTCTATTTCAATTGCTGTTAATGAATATGGCTCAAAGGTAAACTTAAATGAAGTGTTTTCAATTTCAAATTCTTTATGTGTAACTTTCACATTATCCGGTCTTTTTTCATTAGTAGCATCTACCGTCGGACCATTTAATATTCACGCATTAGCTCGTAGCGAGTCCCGAAGCGGGTCTCTTGATGCGAGGCGGAGTTTACTCGTATCGAGCGTAGAGTCGCTACGACCTTCTTTGAATGCCCATTTACCTTCATGCGCTGTTGTGCCAGTAGCCAAATTCGTTAGCGCTAAGGAACTGTGTAAATTAGGCCCCCAGCTGATGGAGCAGCCCATATCCTGCCTGACCCTCTCCAACCATATTCTAAGTCGTACACTCGATAGCTTGATCCTATCGTTCTAAATAGGTTTCCAGATATGTTAAAAAAGTAGTTTCCCCCATCAACCGATTTATATATACCTGCCGTGTACTGCCCTACAATGCCCCCTCCTGTGAATGACGCTACGTAAACGATATCTGAATTTCCAGGTTCGACAAGAATTGCGCTGCTAAAGATACCTTCAATCCGTTTCTCCCAACTTTTCCCGCCGTTCCTGCTCCTATACACCGCCCTTCCTGCGCCTACCCACAGATCGTCCGGATTGTTCGGGTCTATCTCAAAGCTTCTGCGCCTGACGAACAGGCTTTGCAGACCTCGATTTATCGGAAACCAAGTCTCCCCACCATCTGTGCTCTTGAATATCCCGCCCTTGCCTCTAACCTTCGACGCAATCCCCACGTAGAGGTATCCCCTGCTGTCTGACTCTAAGAACTGGATATAAGCCATCTCTTCCGGCCTTGGGAGACCTTTGTTTTTCACCTCCCAATTCTTACCTTCGTCAACGCTCTTCCAGATGCCAACTTTCGGTTCACCCACGTACATAATGGGAAACTTCTCACCTCTGGTAAGACAAAATCGGACCATGGAGCCTCCTTCTTTCCCCTTCCAACGTTTCAGGATGACCCAGTTCTCCCCAGCATCTGTGCTCTTTGCTATGAAGGGGCTACGAGAGAAGAAAAACGCGTATAACACCCTATATGTGTCATCGTTGGGTGAGAATCGAAGTTCATCGCTTTCTTCATATGGATAGTCAATAACGATATCTCGCCAGGTGTTCCCACCATCAATGCTCCTTATCAGACCATGGTCAATATCCGAAGCAATAACAATATTCGAATTTTTTGGGTTTACCTTGACGAACCAGTAAAGATCCTGCCGTAAACCCTTGACTTTATAATGCCATGTCCTGCCATCATCATCGCTACGAAATGCAGCTAACATGTTAGTCATGTACCATCTGCCTGCTTTGCGATAGTCCGCGTACACCGAAAGAAGAGCATCTGTTTTTCCCTTTAAGGCATAATAAATGAAGCCGTCATCTTCCCGACCCTCTATTTGCGACCGCAACCATGTTCGGCCTCCATCTATACTTCTTATTGGTCCATCTGCAGACAAGATGATAATCGTCCCCTCTTTACTCACATCCATCTTCCGCCTGCCCTTCCTAATTACAAGCTCTTTGAATGTTTGTATGAGTTCCCACGTTGCTCCACTATCATCACTTCGGTACAGATAAACAGGAAAACGACGGACAGAGTACTTCGGTACATACGTAAAGATAGATGGTCTGCCAACGAGTGCGTACAGAACTTTTCTTTCGGTAGGATGAATCGCCAAAGCTATAAGTTTTCCACGTGTAGGCGATAGCACATTCTTCCAGGTAAGTCCTTGGTCTTTGCTAAAATAGATGCCCTCTTCGTAAAGAGCAGTGACCACTTTCTTCTCGTCAACAGGGATAACAATTCTCACAGCACTTTTCCCGCCAGTTGAAATTCGCTCCCAACTCCTGCCCTTATCGCGGCTGATTATTACATCACCGACTACTGTGCAAACGTAAACCACGCCCCTTTGGCTTATGGCAATAGACTGTCCGGGTGCCCCAAATATTGAGTGACTAAGTGTCCCAAACGTCTGATTGTTTACCCCTTGATACTTGTTACCCTTGCTATAAACCAGTTGCCAATGTTTTGCTCTGTCCGTGGACTGGTAAATACCATCAGGTCCTACGATGTAGAGTATGTTCGAATTGCTTGGATCCACGGCAATACCACCCTTCTCGTTTGATGCGCCATAGCTGCTCCACCTCCAGTGATCCCCTGCATCATCGCTCACGAAGACCCCTACCATATCAGAAGTCAGGTATACCCTGTTAAAGTCATGCAGGTCAAATGCAAAATCCTGCACTGCACCACCTCCGCCCGGTCCTACCTCGCGCCACTTCGTCGGTCCACTCCAAACGTCGGAAAGAAAAACTACTCCAACGACACAAACGATAACCACAGCCTTCACTACAGCGACTCCACTGAATCTCGACATCATTTTTATAATAATTTCCAGTAGCAAGGCGAACAATACATAAACCTGCATCTTTTGCTAATTCTATAACTTCTTTAACTGGTCCATTTTTTTAGGATTTCATATTCCTATTCCATAATCCGCATAACCATAATAGTGAGGTGTATTTGGGTTGTGAGGAGCAGTATTAAGAACTCATTCATGAGAAGCACCTCCACAGCCTAACCCCATACCTGCAATTGCACAATAAGTAAATAAAATTGAAGTAATGTTTAAACCGCTACCTAAGGAGTAAATAAGGATAACTATCACAAATGCTGCAAGACCAGTGAATAAGCCTCTCATCTCCTCAGAAGCTGCCCATCGTCTTAATATAAAAAATGTTATAAACAATGAGATAAAAAATCCAGCAAAGAGTATAGTACCCATAATTCCCATCTCTGCCAACAACTGGGGCCAGAACTGATCAAGGCTCTTCCAGCTCTTCACCATAGTTTTTGCCTCTTTTGAAAAATTGTATTCGTCATAAACAGGAGACTGAGTTTTTATAGAAACTACCCCTCCAAACATACCGGGACCAACTCCCCAGAAAGGATGATCTTTCCATACCTCTATTGCCTTATGTCGGGTATATTCCCTATAGGTTATAAAACCTCTTTGTTGTTGTCCTTCTGTCATATCAAATTTTGATAAAGGACTCATAGAAAAAAGAAGTATTACAATTGGGATAACCACCAAAGGTATAAACCATCTCCTGCCTCGGAAAATTTGTACCCCTGCCATAAACACAAAGCCCATATAAACCATCCTTGAGATGCTCAGAAAAATCCCTGCAAAAAGAGAGGTGAGGACTGCAAAATTTACTTTCTTTTCAATACAGAGGTAAATAGTAAGGATTAACAAAATGTAAAGCCCGAGCATATTAGAATTATGCATGAGCGAGGGTGCCCTGTAAATCCCGAACCTCCACGAGTCTTTAGGGGATAAGTTCTTAGTTAGTAAATAGTTTATATCACTAACATCTTTTTCAAGGATAAATCTGGAAGTCATTGCCCAAAATTCCTGGATAAAGGCTATTATCCCAAGAAATACTGCTACTATCAATAAAAGACGAAACGTTTTTTTGAACTCGCTGAACTCCCTGAAAAAAACGGCATAAATGAAGATAACAAGAAAGTTTTTTATGTAATCAAATGTGCTGAGAGGCGTTATGAACAGAGAATTTCCATTTACTATGCTATATATAAGTCCGGAAATACTCAGGACAAGAATGGGAGATAACAGAATGAGGTACAAACGATTAGGAATTTCTCTGTTTTTGTAAAACTCTCTTATTACAAGTGGAAGAAATATGACTATTGTGATTTCATCTAAGTAACTAATAAAAGCTGACAGTTCATTGCTCCACAACACAATGCTTTTGACAAGCTTTCGCTGAAAAGGCAGTAAAATAAGGATACCCGTGAGCCACCATCTGATTATATTTTTATATGATACCATTGGAATACGTTTATCCACTAGAAACACCCTTACTGCGAATAAAACTTAAAAAAGGCTAAGAACTGCGTAATGAAGCATAAAATCTAATTAAATCAAAGCGTATGAGGCGTGTTCTTAGTTTCTTTTCTTAGCCATTGCCTGCTTGTATATCTCCATTAATTTTTGATAATGTTTTTCGGGATTCAGTTCTCTTTCTGCAAACGTCCTGGCATTTCGTCCCATCTTTGCAATGATATCAGGGTTATTCAATAAATATCTAATCTTCGCACTTAAATCATTTGGATTTCCAGGCTCAAAAAGATATCCCGTCTCTCTATCTTTTACCATTTCTGGAATACCTCCAATCCTGGAGCCGATAACCGGCTTACCTAAAGCAAATGCTTCAATTATAGACATTGGGTTATTCTCATATAACTCAGAAGGAACAACAACAAACATAGACTTCCTTATCTCATCCTTCAATTCTTCCCCTACTTTATACTCTATGAAATGGATATTATTTAGCTTTTCACTTTTCACTTTCGACTGTAAACTTTCTTTTATTGGCCCTTCGCCAATAATTTTAAGAAACACATTTTTAATATCTTTCATTGCCTCAACCAGAGTAAACAAGCCTTTCATTTCAGCTAACCTTCCAAAATAAACAATAGAATTTCCTATCCAATCATATTGCGGTTTAAAATTCTTAATTCTCACAAAATTCGGCAAATAAATAAAATTTCCTTTTAATCCCATATCCTGCATCTTCTGCATTATGAATTTACTTGGGCAGACAAAATATTTTATATCTCTATAACTATTTAAAATATTGTGGTGCAAATAACTTTCTAAAGTAACCAGCAAACTTTTACTAAAAGAATTTTTATGGCACTTTGTCTTAACGCAATTATAGAATCTTTTACCTTTGCACAATTCACATGTCTTACCGCGATAGAGCATATTATACGATGGGCATATCATCTTATAATCGTGTAAGGTCATTATTATGGGAATGTGACGTTTTTTCAGCTCACTTAATATGGATGGGGAAATTTGGTGATGAATACTGTGAAGATGGGCAACGTCCACCGGATAGCGGTCCAGCAAACGAGCAAGCCTTTTCCTAGCTTCCCACGAATATAAAATACGCCTAGCAATCTTCACCTGTTTGACAAATCTAACAGAATTGCTTAGGTCCATATAGGGGACGAAATAATTACTATACTCTGACAAAAGATTCTCAGGATGTTGCATGGAGAAAAAAACTACTTTGTGCCCATGTGTTTCTAGAAGCTTAGCGAGAGATAACATTAGAGTTTCTGTACCGCCATAAGGATAGTGGAACTTGGATTGTTTTTTAGCACTTACCGTTCGATCAAAGAGATAAAATTTATTGACTTGTAAAACCTTCATATAAATGCCTTTCTTAAGTTCTGCTCTTTTAAGTCGACCTTTAGCAGTTCAGATGAATTTTATTAGACCATCCTTCGTATTACATATAGGTTTAAAATCGTTTAAACCAGTTGGGAAGAAATCTATTAAAGAAAAGAAATAGCAATGAGGTGGGATGATTTAATATTATGTTTTTAATAGATTTATACCTTGAGAAACGCATAAAACGCCGATGATACTTAATTATTTCCTCAGAGGATAGATATCGCGATTTCATCACATTAGAGGTAAAGTATCCACCTCTTCGCATAACAGAAAGATTTGTGATAAGATTTAATGAACAAGCCTCATCATGAAGATATGTTCCCTCGTATGGAGTAGCCATGCTAAATTGTATTTCATCGAAAGGTAATTTTTTCGCAAGGGAAAAAGTATCTTTCAATGAAGATATGGACTCTTCTGGACTGCCAATCATGAAATATCCATAGACATTGATACCTTTATTTTTGGTAGCAATTACTGTTTTTCGAATCTGTTCAATCGTAGTCTTTTTCTTGATATTGTCTAACACTTTTTGATTTCCAGATTCAATTCCATATAAAATTGTAATAACTCCAGCTTTCTTTAGACTCACCAATATTTCTTCATCAATGGTATCAACCCTAGAATTGATGGCAAATTTGATATTGAATTTTCTACGAATTATTTCTTCACAAAATTGCAAAACAAAACTTTTTCTGAAGGTAAAAGTATCATCTATAATGAAGATGCCTTGGATTGAATAGTCATTAATTAATTGAGCAATCTCTTCAATAACATTATCTACTGAACGGAATCGTACTTTCTTCCCAAAAATTTTGTCGAGAGTTGGTTGGCAATAAGTGCAGTTAAATGGGCAACCACGGGTAGTCATGATAGTCGTCGCTCGAATATTTCGATACAAAAATGGCTTCTGAGTTCCTCTGCTTACGTACTTGCGCATCGGAAGGAGTTCCCGACTAGGAAACGGTAAGTCGTCTAAGTCTGGAATCGGTTTTCGATTTGGAGTATGCACTATCTGGTTGCGTTTTGGGTCCATATAAGAGATTCCATAAACTTTAGATAAATCTAAACCATCCTTGATTGTATTAACTAATTCAGAAAAAGTATATTCTCCTTCTCCACGTACACAAATGGGGATTTGCATATCATTAAGAACACTATCTGGATTTATAGTACAATGGGGTCCGCCAGCTACAATAGGAATGCCAGGGAATCTCTTTTTTAGAATTTCGACGGTTTTATATGCTCTATTGTAATACGGTGTCATAATATAAATACCGAACAAGCTTGGCCTGGTAATTTTGGCTAACCTTTTTCCCAATTGTTCAAATGCCGTGTCGATGATTTGAACATCAAGGTGTTTTTGCTTTTTTAAATAAGCAGCCAAATATGCTAACCCTAATGGTGGTTGGAATGACCTTTCGTATCTTGGATTAATCAGCACAATACTAAATTTCTCAGGATGGTGCATTGAGAAAACATTAACCTTATGCTTCTTTTCCTCCTGTTGTACCGAAAATTTTTTCGAGATTGCCCGCTCGTATATCTCTATCACTTTCTCATAATGTTTTTCGGCATTCAGTTTTTGCTCTACAAACGTCCTGGCATTTTCCCCCATCTTTTTAGCGATATCAGGTTTGTTCAATAAATATTTAATCTTTGCACTTAAATCATCAGAATTCGCTGGCTCAAAAATTAAGCCCCTTTCAGTATCTCCTATCAGTTCTGGAATACCTCCAAGCTTTGAACCAATAATTGGCTTACCACAGGCAAAAGCCTCTAAAATGGCATAAGGATAGTTTTCATACCATTCCGAAGAAACAACTACAAAATGGCAGTTTTTTATAAGTTTAATGACTTCATCGTGATGCTTATGACCCAAAAATTCTATTACCCTATTTTTATCTTCTGACTGAGCATACAAAAGCAATTTTTCTTGCAATGGACCACCGCCAATAATTTTAAGCTTACATGAACTTACTTTGATTGCCGCATCAATAAGGGTTTTTATTCCCTTTTCTTCTGATATCCTGCCTACATATAGATAATAATCGTCCGCATCTTCTTTTTCATTACACAAATCAATATCAATATCAATAAAATTATTCAGACATATTACTTTATCTTTTTTAAATCCATAGTCTATTAGCTTATTTCTTAAAAATTCACTTGGAGTAATAAAGACATCAACTAAGTTATTGACTCTCGTAATCCTGTGTATCGTGGTCTCTATTGCCGCCATTGTGCTTGCAGCAAAAGAATCTTTCTTGCATCTGACAATAGAAGGCCAAAAGTACTTCCTTCTTTTGCACCTCTCACAAATTTTGCCATGAGATAAAAAAGACGTATTCGGACAGATAACTGTATAATCATGTAATGTCCAGACAATGGGAATTTTATGTCTTTTTAAGACATAAAATATCGAAGGAGTTAAATGGTGATGAACATTCTGTAGATGTGCTATATCAGGTTTTTCTTTTTTAACAAGATTCTCTATTTTCTTTGCTGCCTCCTGTGAATGTATAGTCCTACTCAATACTTTAATCCAGGATTTAATATTTAAATTCTTTATCTCTTCATCATAATTTATATAACTTACAAAATATTTAGAATATTCGGAATCAAAGTTTTGAGGGTGGTGCATTGAGAAAACACTAACTTTATGTCCCTTTTCCTCCAAAAGCTTTTTTAGAGAAAAAAGATAAGTGCAATCTCCGCCACGGTTGTAATAGAAGCTGTTAACGAGTAAAATTTTCATGATGTTTTTTTATTCAATTAGCAATTATCTTTAAGACGTAATCTTTTATGCCTATTATAGAAATAGGGCGTTTCATATTTTTTATGTTATCGTTATCGCTGTATAACATCAAAACAGCCTCTCTTTTATGTCCGCCGGATATCTTTTTATGTAAATAATTCGGAGTTATGGGTTCTGTAAACAAATCCATCCCCACACCATATTCTCCCTCCAACTCAAACAATATATCAGGAAGTCTTTCCTCATATTTTCCTCTATACATTTGCTCTCTCTTTTTAGCCCATTTGACAATATTCTCTCCAAAAGTTTCATTTAAATTCATTATCTCATTAATAATACTTTCACGAAACTTTTCGTATTCGTCTCTATTTTTTGCCTTTATATCTATACCACCATGGGGATTAGTACCACAAAGGTTGGAAAGAGTCACAGATGAACTCTCTCTATCAATTAAGTAGGTTGATTTTTTAAGTGATTTACGGTTAGGGACAAGTTTAGCAATTTTATATATCCAATCCTGAAGCCCGTATTTAGACATAACAGTAATCGTAAAGACCTTTGTTTTCTCTATTATTTTTTTTAATAAACCTTTTATTCCGCTTCCACTTGTTACAAGATATCCCTTGGTTCTTAATATCTCATTCAGGTTTAAACACTTTGAACATCTTCTTCTGTGTCCGTGATCACTGATTATCAACAAAGATGTATCTTCAGCCAGTGAATCTCTAAATCTACCCAATATTTTATCAAAAATTAAATAAAAATCCTTTATCACATCTTGAAAAGAGGTTTCTCCCGGGTAATAAATATCTTTTTTATCAGTAAACCTCCAGAGAAAATGTTTTATCCTGTCTAACGTCAAAAATGTGAGAAAGAAAAGGTCCGGGCTATAATCTTTATATATCTTTAAACTCACATCCGCAAGTTGTTCTGTTATAACTTTTGAACGATTTAGAAACTCGTTAAGCTCTTTCTTCTTTGGAAAATCCACCATTCCTCCTAATGGAGGGAAGCTATACTTAGTAAGAATGCTGTCAGGATAAGCGCTAATATTTCCACCTTCAAATGTCGGGCCGGAGACCATCACGCCATTTACCTTCCATGCGGGGTATGCAATAAATGGATTTATTACACACACGCTTTTTCCATTTTTGCTAACAATATCCCAAAATGTACTCCCTTTGAAATAAGCAGACCTATCTTCATTGTTTTCGGATTTTTTACCCGATAAATAATCTATGCTCTCTATAAGACCATGTTCTGCAGGATTTTCACCTGTGTAGATACTTGTCCATGCACAAATCGAATCAGGAGGAAACGTAGACTCTATCACAATCTCGGAGGTATCATTATACAGGTTACGGAAATTAGGAAGCATTTCCTTCCACTTATTTAAAAGAAAGGGATCAAGTCCATCAATACCAATTATTACAATTTTTGACATCTTAAATACTCAATTCCTTTATATACTTGTTCTCTTATCTGGCCTGCAATCTCGTCAACAGATAAAATCCCGTCTATTTTAATCCATCTATACTTATCGGCTAACTTTAGATATAATTTTCTTCTGTTTTTAAGGTATTCAATATCTGGGGCATCGTTTTTCCTCGAAAAGGCGATATGCTCAGGACAATCAATATGTATAACCAAATCAGGTTTAGGAAAGATTATCTTCATCCAAAAAGAATCCAGACTGTCAAGCAGCCAATCTTTTCTTTTGCCTAAATTAATAGCCTGATCAATTACAGAGTCATAAAATATTCTATCACTGATAATTAGTTGCTTTTTTAGTAACCTGATACGTATCTTTATAAATATTTGCAGTCCGTAATCGATGAAAAAAGAAATTAACCATAACCATCGATAGATTGGATTGCTTAGAAGTTTCTGTTTTATATCTTTTACTCCATTGTTCTTATGATTTGACTTAGCTACGGATTTTATAGCATTATTCTTCCATTTCTTTATTAAGGGTCGTAAAAATAACGGCTCCCATCTGCTCCACACATATGAGACATCCATGCTGTCTTTCCTCAAGGTCTCGACTAACAAATTAGCTTGAGTAGTCTTTCCTGAGCCATCTATCCCGGTAAATACGATAAGATACCCTTTCTTCATAAAGTTCATAGTTCTTAGCTGATAGCTCATAGCTCATAGAAATTAAAAAATATCAGCTATGAGCTAATATAACTCGTCACAAGCTCCTATTATCTCATTAGCAAATCCATCCCATGTAAAACGCTCTACTTTTTTATTATTATTAATCTCAGCTCCTTCCATACTTTTGATTAATTTGACCAATTCTTCAGAGGTATCAAAATATCTAAATCCTACATCTTCTTTAAAAAAATCTACTAATCCACAAAATCGAGTTGTTATTATTGGAAGGTTACAAGCCAATGCCTCAAGAACTGACAACGGCATATCTATAGCAGCAATCTTATTAATCACAGGAAAAACATAAATATCAGACATTTTATAGATTTTTGAAATATCTTGGATAAATTCATCAATCACTCTAGTACCTTCTTTCATCAATCTATCCTTGAGTTTTTTTTCTATACATGTTGATGTACTGCCAACAATAACAACCTGTATATTGTCAATTTTTTGAATCTGCAATAAACATTCTATATTTCTGGTTGTTCTAATATGTCCCACATGCAAAACAACTTTTTTATTATTTGGGATATTATATTCAGCGCGTATTTTTTGCTTTTCCTCTTCTGTTGCAGGACAGAATTTAGCATTATCTACTGCTGGCGGTAATACTTTAACCTTCAGCCCTTTTTCTCGAAAGAAATTCCCATCAGATTTTTCCAGAAGCAAAAGCAAATCAGGTTTTAAGAAATTTGCTATTATGCTTTTCTGAATAGATGAGTATTCTACACGTTTAACTCCCAAGATAACTACTTTGGACAATTTATTAATAAACTTCAATACTTTGGCTCTAACAAAGCTGTTAAATGTAATGGATGCCTCGGGAAGATATAAAATTACATCGGGTGAATAGTTCTTTATAAGTTTTCTTAACTTATTATTCAAAAATAACTTATTTAAAACAATTTTTAAAATTTTTAAATCACCAGTATCATTTTTTGCCTTAGTTACTGATAAAACGTCTCTTTTCATCTCCAATTGCCTATGTAATGAAAAAGCAACATTTTTTATTCCTTCATCAAATGGAGCAGAGAGGGCTTCTGAAATGAGAATTATTTTTTTACTCATATCTATTCAGGGGGATTGTCATTGGTGGAGGTTCGTCTGCTTATTAGCTTACTTTACTAAATCAGCAAAAAGAGATTCATATTTTGCTATCATTTTTTGAATAGTAAATTTCTCTTTTATCTTTTCTCTACCCGCTTCTCCCATCTTCTTTGCAAGACTCCAATCCTTCAGAAGTCTTAATATAGCATTTGCCAATGTATCAGAATCACTGAGAGGTATTAAAAAACCTGTTTCGCCGTCTATTACTAACTCAGACATACTTCCTACATTTGTAGCAACAACTGGTTTAGATGCAGCCATATACTCTAGAACTGCATTTGAAAAAGTCTCAAGACTGGAAGTCAGAATTGCTACATTAAACAATGAAACAACTTGAGGGATATTTTCTATTGTCCCTAAAAAATGTACATTTGATTGAATTCCCAACTCAAGAGTTGTCTTTTCTAAACGTTCTTTTTCTTTACCATCTCCTGCAATAAGGAAATGAGATTGAGGAAATACGTTAATAATTTTTCTCGCTGCTCGTAAAAATATTAGATGTCCCTTTTCTGGCATTAGGCGGGCAACTATTCCGATGATTAGAGCATCTGCAGGAACATCTAATGCTCGTCTCATGCCAAACATATCAACAGGCCTTTTAAAGTTTTCTAATTCAACTCCATTATATATCACTTCTACTTTCCATGGTTGAAAGTCCTCATGGCTGATTAGGTATTCTTTATGAGAATTTGCCTGTGCAATAATCTTATCTACAAAACGCAACATTAACTTATTAATAATTTTCCGTCTCTTTCCATGGAAAGTTGGTTTTGTTGCAGCAACCCGGGTTACTAAAGCAGCTACTCCAGTAAACTTAACTAAAATAGTCCCCCAGAATTGGGTTAAAGGGGAGTTTATTGTATAAAGAATGTGTATATTTTCATTTCTGAGAATACCTATCAATTTCCAAATGCCAGCAATATCCCATTTATTTCTGATTAAATTGTGATAAATTTTAACACCTTTTGTATTATTGACAAGCCGTACACCGATTGAACCCAAATCATATAAACAACAAACCATGGGGTTAAATTTTTCCTTCTTTAAATT
>SDBV01005056.1_pt1 | contig 18736 bp, 15 predicted proteins | sample 2277081 | NCBI WGS metagenome assembly SDBV01 (sample SAMN10402039, study PRJNA504765) | marine sediment metagenome | isolation source: marine sediment core GS10_PC15, 223 cmbsf | place: Arctic Ocean: Southern Knipovich Ridge | collected 2010
CGTCGGAATGCCGATGGCCGGGATGCCGTACCACCGCCATCGCGGACACATGAAAATGCAGACATATATCAAAGTTAAAGGCAGTTCTCAATTTGGCTCCGCCAAATTGAGAACTGCTCATTGTCCCTTCATTGTAATTGACAATATCCGCGGGAACAGGATGAATGGGACGTTCGATATCCAGCATCAAAGGATATAAAACCTTTATGCTCTTATGAATATCTTTGCCGACCCTAATAGGACCCTTTAATAGCACCAGAACATCTATGTCGCTATCAACTCGAGCATTTCCCCTGGTCTCGGACCCAAATATCACTACTCCGCACAAACGATGGCCGTAGGCTTTTTTAAGTTGTGATTTGAGTTTTTGGCGAAGCTCGATTGAAATCATGTTTTCCAGCTGAGATAATGCTAACCGGGATGTCTTCTATAATCAACCAGTCGTGATGATGGTGAAGACCAGGCAAGCGCGGCAGTGAAAAGCTCACACAGAAGCATGTCCCGATGTAGCTTGCCTATTCGACTCTGCTTCCCTTAGCCCCGGATCTTGACAACGGCTTTCCTCACCTCTGAAAGATGGTCCCAGGTACAGCCCGGTTTGTGGGCGTCTTGGGGGAAAAGAACGACAAAGCTGCCTTCATCCAGAGTCAGATCTGTTCCTCCTCCAGCGCTGCACAGAATGCAATCGTTCTCTTCCGAATAGTCATCCCATCCTGTCAGGCGTGCGATCGGCGACCAGACGATGGTTTCCCTGCCGCTTATCACATACTGCAGATCGGTGTATCTGCGATGGGCTTCGAAACGTTTTTCCGCTGCGGGTTGCGTCTCGTACGATTGGATCAGAGCGTACACGTCATCTCCGTCGATGTCGTGCCTGCCGTCGGGCATGGTCTTCAACCCCGCCGATAGCAGGAAGTCAAACGCCTTTTGCATTCGAGAACCGAGACTCCTGTATGCATCGGCGTTTTCCAGATAGTCTTGAATCATGGCCTTCTCCCATAGTCCGACAGTAGTATATATACCGCGCGCGAATCAACACACTGGCCCCGGCGAAACTCTCTCTGAACAACGAGCGCATGCCATCCGCGGACGGCATGCGCAGCTTTCTCTTTGTCGCAGCTTGCTTGACATTCGTGATGCAATTCGTTACATATTCCAAACACCGTAACCTACAGTTTAACATTAGCTTATACGAGGAAATTACCAGGAGGGCTTAGCCGTGGATATCGACAAGAGCGTCTTGAGCGAGGCGGATCAAAAAAAACTGCAAGAGCTGAACAACCCGTACATGCTGGAAATCGTCGAAAAATACCTGAAACTCTGCAAACCGGCGAAGGCGACCGTAATCACGGACAGTCAGGAAGACATCGAGTACGTAAGAAAAATGGCTCTCAGAACGGGGGAAGAGAGAAAGCTGACTATGGAGGGGCACACCGTCCACTACGACGGGTACTACGACCAGGCCAGGGACAAGGGCGCCACCCGCGTGCTGGTTACCCCTGAAATGAAGATGAGCAAGGTCATCAACACGACCGACCGCGAGCAGGGCCTGAAAGAGGTTCACGATATCGTAGACGGCGCCATGAGCGGCAAGGAGGCCCTGATCCGGTTCTTCTGCCTCGGCCCCCTGGATTCCAGGTTCTCCATCTCGGCGCTGCAAATCACGGATTCCTCCTATGTGGCCCACAGCGAAGACATTCTATACCGGTCCGGATACGCGCAGTTCAAAAAGCTGAACGGCTCGAAGGATTTCTTCTACTTCATCCACTCCGCAGGGCCTCTCGACGAGCGCGGCAACACCAAGAACATCGACCAGCGCCGCATATATATCGATCTGAAAGGCAGCCGGGTGCTAACGGTCAACAACCAGTACGCAGGCAACAGCCTGGGCCTGAAGAAACTGGCGCTGCGCCTGGCGATATATAAGTCCAACAACGAGGACTGGCTGACCGAGCACATGTTCATCCTGGGTGTCAGGCCGCAGGGCAGCGACAGGATAACCTACTTCACCGGCGCCTTCCCCAGTGCCTGCGGCAAGACGTCTACCGCCATGATTCCCGGGCAGACGATCGTCGGCGACGACATTGCCTACATAAAGAAGGGCGCCAAGGGCCTCCCGTATGCGGTCAACATCGAGCAGGGCATCTTCGGCATTATCACCGACGTGAACTCGGTCGACGACCCCGTAATATACGAATCCCTGACCACGCCTAGGGAATTGATTTTCTCCAACGTGCTGATCAACAAGAACGTGCCCTACTGGCTAAACATGGGCAAAGACATGCCCCAGGAAGGCTCCAATCACTACGGCGACAACTGGAAGATGGGCGACAAGGACAAAGACGGCAAGCAGGTGGATTACTGCCACAAGAACTCCCGCTACACCATCCGCATCAAGGAGCTCGAAAATGCGGATAAAAACCTCGACAACCCCGACGGAGTGCCGGTGGACGGCTTCATCTACGGGGGCAGGGATTCGGACACCTGCGTGCCGGTCTATCAGAGCCTGGACTGGGTCCACGGTGTGGCGATCGGCGCCACGCTGGAATCTGAGACCACGTCGGCCACGCTGGGCGCCGAGGGTGTGCGAACTTTCAACCCCATGTCCAATCTCGATTTTCTGGTCGTGCCGCTCGGAAAGTACATCAGCAACCACATCGAATTCGGGGAAAGCCTCTCTAAAACCCCGCTGGTTTTCGCCACGAATTACTTTCTCAAGGAAGACGGCAAATTCCTCAACGAAAAGGTGGACAAGAAGGTCTGGCTGCTCTGGGCGGACGGTCGGGTCCATGATGAATATGAAGCCCTGGACACACCGATCGGTTACATACCGAAGTACGATGATCTGAAGGCGCTTTTCAAGCAGGTGTTCGACCGCGAATACACGCGTGGTGAGTACGATCAGCAATTTTCCATCCGGGTGCAGAAGTTTATAGAAAAACTGGACCGCATGGACAAGGTCTACGCCGATGAAACCGACATACCCGAACGCTTTTCTGAGACTCAGGCGATGCTGCGGCGGCGGCTCGAAGACGCCGAGCAGCAGCACGGCGAGGTGATCCCGCCCGGCCAATTCGAGGCTTAGATTTAGAGGAATTAATGAACGCACTGGCACAGGAGCTGAACGACACGCTGAAGGGAACCATCGTTTCCGATTTGCTCTCGGAAATGGGCAGGCGGTTCTACTTTCCCAAGGGCATAGTGAGTCAGACCGCAGAAGCGAAAAAGCTAGCCCGGCGTTACAACGCGACAGTGGGTATGGCCTTTGAAAAGGGCGAGCCCCTGCACCTGTCCGCTATCCGCAACTACCTGCCGGAGCTTTCACCCAAAGAAATTTTCGCCTACTCCACAACCAGTGGAGAACAGGCTCTGAGAGAGACCTGGCGCAAGGAGATGGTCCGCAAAAACCCGGACCTGGAAGGTAAACCCACCTCCACGCCGCTGGTGGTATCGGGAATCACGCACGGTCTGTCTACGGTTGCGGACCTTCTGGCCGACGCCGGCGACGTGATCGTGCTGCCCGATATGTTCTGGGGCAACTATCGCCTCATCTTCACCGAGCGGCACGGGGTGCGGGTGGCGTCTTTTCCGTTCTTCGACGACAAGGGCGGTTTTAACCTGGCCGGCCTGAGGGACGTCTTGCACCAGGAGTCTCGAAACGACTCGCCGAACGGTTCGCAGAACGACTCGCAGAACCACAAGATCATCGTACTGCTCAATTTCCCGAACAATCCCACGGGCTACTCCCCCACCGAGCAGGAAAAGAACGACATCGTACAGATTTTGACCGAAACGGCGGATTCCGGCGCCAAAATCGCCGCCGTCACCGACGACGCGTATTTCGGCCTGTTCTACGAGCAAGAGACATACAAGCAGTCTCTCTTCGCGCCTCTGGCCACGGCCCACCCCAACATTCTGGCTGTCAAGGCGGACGGGGCCACCAAGGAGGAACTGGTCTGGGGATTCCGTATCGGGTTCTTGACCTTCGCCGCTCCGGGCTTGTCGCCGGAGCATTACGACGCCCTCGAAAAAAAGAACATGGGAATCATTCGTTCCTACACGTCAAACCCGAGCCGCGTAGGACAGAGTCTTCTGCTAAAGGGCCTGCACAGCGGATCGCACGATGAAGAAAAGGGACAGATACTTCGGATACTGGAAACGAAGTACGGCAAAGTCAAACAGATCCTGAGTGGGGCATCGACTCCGGCGTCGCTGAGCCCCCTGCCTTTCAACTCGGGCTACTTCATGTGCTTCAAGACCAACGGCATCGACGCGGAAAAATTGCGCAAGCAGTTGCTGCACGAAGAAGGAATCGGCACCATAGCCATCAACGCGCGGCATCTCCGCATCGCGTATTCGTACGCCGACCTGGATGATCTGCAGGGCCTGTACCGGACCATCTTCAAACAGGCCGAAAAACTGGCCTGAGGTTCCCGCCCGCAACGGTCAAAGCGTGGCAAGCATGAGAGCCTTGATGGTGTGTTTTCGGTTTTCCGCTTGATCCCATACCCTCGATCGGGGGCCTTCAAAAACGTCCGCCGTAACCTCGTTGCCCCTCACCGCCGGCAGGTCGTGAAAAAAAATTGCGGAAGGTTTCTTGACATGTCCCATCAGGGATGCGTTAACCTGATAGGGGCCGAGAATGCGCAGCCTTTCCCTCTCTTTTCTCTCTTCGCCCATCGACACCCACACGTCGGTATAGATGACGTCGGCTTGCTCCACACCTTCCAGCGGGTCGGTGGTGACGCGGCAGACAACGCCGTTTTGCTCCGCCTGCTTGCGGCACTGCGCTACGAGATCACCGTCAGGCTGCAGTGACTCCGGCGCCGCAACGGTGCACCCCAGGCCCATGAGAGAGCATCCCATCAGCAGTGAACGGGCCGTGTTGTTGCGCCCGTCTCCCAAATAAACCAGGTGTCTACCCTGCAGTTCGCCAAACGCCTCCTGCACGGTCATCAGGTCGGCCAGAACCTGGGTAGGATGCCACAAATCGGTCAACCCGTTGTACACTGGAATACCGGCATTTTCAGCCAGGGCTTCGACCGTGGTCTGCAGAAAACCACGGAACGCTATGGCGTCGAACATTCTCCCCAGAACCCGCGCTGTGTCTTCTATCGTTTCCTTGGCCCCCAGATGTATGTCCTGGGTCGACAGAAACACGGGATGCCCGCCGTCCTCGGCAAAGGCCGTTTCGAAGGAGCATCGCGTTCGGGTCGAGCGTTTTTCGAAGAGTATCGCGAGGCTCTTGCCACTGAACCGGGCGGTAGGCCGCCTGCCTGCCTTCTTCTCGCGCTTTTCCATGCGAGCGACATCCAGTAGGTAGCGGATCTCATCAGGCGTGTAGTCCGCCAGAGCGAGTAACGATCTGCCTTTCAGATTGATGTCCATGCGCGATTTCTCTTTTCGGGCTGCAAGCATATCGCTTTCACACCGCAATGCCAATAGGCAGGCAGGTCCGCGGAGCAGTTCTCATTTTGATAGCCAGGATGTACAGAACCGAAAGAATAAAAAGCAAAGTTAATGATTATTTGCTGTCAAAATGAAATTGCCTTGCCAACGGTTAGTTTTTCTGCCGGTTTCGTGGCGAAATGCCCATTCTTTGACTCATTTCGCAGAAACCGGTCCGAAGCAAGCAAACTGGACATAGTGAGAACTGCTGAGGTCCGCGGGTTCGCTGTCGTTGACACCATGCGGGCTGCTCAATATGATCGAAAGTGAACCCACTTCGAATCGCTTCTTGCATCGACGCGCGGCTACCTGTTGCCGGTGGTTCGAGCATCCAAAAAAGGCAGGCGAACATGGCGGAACCCCAATCCGGGCCCGGGCCGTTCAAGAGCAGGACTATCGCAGTCGTAAGCGATTTCTCCCTGGATGAGCAGATCTACCTCTACGAGAAGACCCGCGCCCTAAAAGAGACGATGCGTAACGGGGGCAAGACCCAAAGCTTCAGAATCGAGGATCATGCACTGGCCCTCTATCTCATTTTTCTGGAAGCCTCGACGCGAACCAAGGAGTCATTCCGCAATGCGGCGGGTTTTCACAACGTCAAAATCAATCCTTTCGAGGCCGAATTTTCGTCTTTCAGCAAGAACGAGAGTTACGCGGATACTTTCAAGATGCTCTGCGGGTACAGTGAGTACTCCATCTTCGTGGTCCGCAGCCGCCTGGAGGGTGTCTGCCGATGGCTGGAGACAACCATCGGCGACTATGCCGACAGGAACGGTTTGATGAGGCCGTCTTTCATCAACGCCGGTGACGGCAAGCACGAGCACCCGACTCAGGAATTCCTGGACGAGTTCACATTCTACGAGCACAAACAGTGGCAGCGCGATCATATACACATCGCCCTGATAGGCGACCTGTACCACGGGCGAACGACCCACTCCAAAGCGGTCGGGCTGCGGGTCTTCAGGGAAGTGGAGGTGGACCTGATAGCCCCCGAAGAACTGGCCATGCCGGACCACTACCTGGAAAAAATGAGGACCAATGGATTTCAGATCCGGGTTTTTTCCGGCCTGGAGCAGTATCTTTCCCAGCCCTGTATTGCGGAAATCTGGTACTTCACGCGATTGCAGCTGGAGAGAATGGGCGAAGATGTTCTGGAGAAGGCCGACGTGCTGAGGAGAGCCGTCACGTTCGACAAGGACCTGATGCACAGGCTGCCGGAGGGCATTCGCTTCTACCACCCCCTGCCACGCCACAGAGAACGCCCTACGATTCCTTTCTTTCTGGACAAGACATCGCTGAACGGCTGGGAAACCCAGTCCATAAACGGGTACTACACGCGCGTAGTGGAGCTCAGCATGCTCGGGGGCGTATTGGGCGACGATTTCGAAGGCCAGACCCAGAAAACCGTCGACTACCGCGATGAGTTCATCGAGGAGGTCCAGCCGATTACCAGAAAGAGGGCCAAGCAGTACAAAATCGGCTTCATCCCGATCACCGACGGCATAGTCATCGATCACATCGGTAAGGGCGATGAGATACCAACGATCTGGGACCACATCCACAACATCCGGCGCATGCTGAGCCTCAATCTAATCGGCTCCCACGGCGTGTATCAATCCGAAACCGACAAGAGCTACAAGGGCATCGTAGCCCTGCCCAACACGACTGAGTTCGACGCCAGGAAGCTCAAGAAACTGGCCGCCATTGCCCCCGAATGCACGTTGAACATCATTCAGAGCCACAAAGTGCTGCACAAATACCGGCTGCACATGCCGCCACGCATTTACAATTTCGACGAGATAAGCTGCAAGAACCCCGACTGCATATCCCACCCCCAGCACCACGAGCACACCACGACGGTTTTCTACAGGGCCGGAGAAAACACCTTCGCCTGCCGATATTGCGAGAGACCTCATACCTTCCGGGAAATCTGGAACCTCTAGCTCCGGCTCCCGGCAACGCCAGGCGGGCCTGCGCTCCGGAACTGCTTGCCCTGCCAGGTGCCTCTGCGCCTCATTTCCTCGTTTACGGCCCGATAGAACCGTGACTTGTCCCAAAATCTACGGGGAGCCGCCAGTCGACCCCCAGGCGTGTCGCAGGTAAGACGCATGACAACCGTTTCGGGCGGTAAACGCTCCAGTGCGGCGATCGTGTAACCGAGGTGCCGCGCGGCCCCGGGAGCCGTAAGCTCTCCCTGCAGATACTCGGCAAACATGGCGGTCTCGACCGGAATGTGCAGATTGTGGATTTTCAGGCCATCCGGGCGCAACGCGGCTACCCGTTCCACAGAGTCGTAAACCTCCTTCCGACCTTCACCGGGCAGACCGAAAATCAAGTGGGTCGCGATTTTGACGCCACTGCCCGAGAGCAATCGGTAGGCAGAGAAAAAATCTTCGACGGTGTGGCCGCGGCGGGTGTGCCTGAGGGTCCGCTCGCAGGCAGACTGCAGACCCAGCTCGACCCACACGTCCAGGCCTCGATCCAGATAGGAGGCCAGAACCGCTGCCTTTTCAGCGTCCAGGCAATCCGGTCGGGTCGATACGATCAACTCCCGGAACGGGGCCAGGCCGAGGGCGAAATCATAGATTTCCTTCAGTCGGGCGGCCGGTGCGTTGGTGTTGCTGAACGGCTGAAAGTAGAGCAGAAAAACCTCCGCACCATACCTTTGAGTCATGAATTCAATGCCCCGCCGCACTTGAACCCTCATATCCATCTCGCTGCCGAGGTACGGGGCTCGCGCGCCCTGCCCGTCGCAGAAGGTGCACCCCGGGCCGTCCCTGCTCTGGCCCCTGTGGGGGCAGGAAAACCCGGCATCCACCGATATCCTGTAGGCCCGTTTGCCGTATCTTTCCCGCAGATAGGCGCTGTAGGCACGAAACAGCCGTGGGCCTGGATTGGGGAGTGGAACGTTCATTTGCTCCTACCTGCAGCGGGCAGCATCGACACATGCTGGGAGTAATCTCGACAACCGATGTTAGCACAGTAGAGGCCTTCACGTAACCTCGCGCAAAGCAGTTCTCAATTTGGCTCCGCCAAATTGAGAACTGCCGCCTAACATTGATAAAACCCTTCATTTTCGGGGCGATTCGCCCAATATTTGCCTGCGAATCGCTAGAAAATGAAGTACTTGACTACCCGCTACGGTCATATTGAGAACTGCTGGCTCGCGCAGCCCTCTTCTTGACACGCCGGCCCGGCCTCTTTAAGGTTCTGCCATCCATGATCCGACGCTGTCTGTTTCTCATCTGGCTGAGCTGTTGCCTGGCCGGCTGCCTCGACCTCAACGAATCGCGGATCGTGTTATGTACGAACCGCGCGGAGTTCGCCGCGTATATGGAGATATTCAACGCGGCCACGGACGATCTCAAGGTCGAGATACTGTACAGGCCCGAGCCGGTCGATGTACTGGCGGACAAGAAGAGCCTGCCCGACCTGATCATCGGCGAATGGCTGGCGGACCCGGCCCTGACAGATATGTTCGAGCCGCTGGATGCTCTGTTCGAAGAGAAGCGCATCGATGCCGACTCCTTCTACGCCGACCTGTTGCACCTCGGACGCCACGATGAAAAACAGTACCTGCTGCCGCTCAATTTTGACCTGCCGGCCGTAGTCTTCAGAAGCGAAGTGCGCCAGGGCTCGGCCAACAACCTGACCTTATCTCTCGATACGATCAGGCGCATGGCTGCGGATTTCAATTTTGAGGAACAGGGTCTGTTCAAACAGATCGGGTTTTCCCCGCTGTGGAATCAGGAACTGCTCTACTATACAGCAAGGCTCTTCGGCGCCGATATTCGAGCCGATGCGGAAGCGACTCTGCGGTGGGAGCAAAAAAACCTGGAGAGAACCGCTGCGTTTCTGCAATCCTGGCTGTCGGAGACCGGAAACAGCAGAGACAGGGAAGCGCGCTTCCGCGCGACTTACATGACGATACCGGAAAACCGCTTGCTGGAGGAGCGGCGGATCCTCTTTTTCCTGACCGACACGAAATCCTTCTTTAGCATACCGCAGGAAAAGAGAGAAAACCTGGATTTTCGCTGGCTTTCCCGCAACGGCAGGATTCCGGTACTCGACAATGTGCTGTTCGCAGGGATCCCGCGGGGAGCCGACAACGTCACGGGAGCGCTGGAGCTATTGAGCTGGCTCTTTCAACACGACACGCAGACCCGGCTCATGCGAATCAACCATTTCAAACGCCTCCAGGGAACGTATGGCGTGGCCGGCGGGTTTTCGGCGCTGACAGTTATCAACGAGAGAGATCTTCCTCAGCCCGATCACTACCCGCTTCTCCTGGGGCACATCCCCTCATCCGAAATGCTGCTCTTTCCCCCACTTCTTCCCAGGAACTGGCGCAATCTGAAGCAGGATGTCATAATTCCCTGGCTCCTCGGCGCCGCTTCCGAAGGAAAAGTCAAACCGTCCCTCAGCACACTGCTCGAGGATGTGGGTGGAACGTAATAATCGCGTATTTTTCCGTTTGACAATATTCGCATGACGTATTAGTATAGGACGCATAAGATAACAATCGATTTTTGGAGGTTCAATCAATGGCAACAGTTGAATTGAAAAACTTGACCAAAGTCTACACGGGCGGCGTGAAGGCTGTTGACAAGGCCAACGTCATCGCGAACGATCGTGAATTCGTCGTTTTGGTAGGCCCGTCGGGCTGTGGCAAGACCACCACGTTGCGTATGATCGCAGGGTTGGAAGAGATCACAGAGGGAGAGCTTTACATCGACGGCAAGCTCATGAACGACGTGGCGCCCAAAGACCGGGACATAGCCATGGTTTTCCAGAACTATGCGCTCTATCCTCACATGACGGTCTTCAACAACATGGCTTTCGGTCTCAAGATCCGCAAGTACCCGAAGCAGGAAATTGAAAAGCGCGTCCACGAGGCAGCCCAGATACTGGATATCGAGGAGCTTCTGGACAGAAGGCCCAAGGCCCTTTCCGGCGGACAGCGGCAGCGCGTCGCGGTAGGCCGGGCCATTGTCCGCAAACCCAAGGTATTCCTCTTCGACGAGCCTCTGTCCAACCTCGACGCCAAGCTGAGGGTACAGATGAGAGCCGAGCTTTCGGCGCTGCACAGCAGGCTGCAGTCGACCATGATTTACGTCACCCACGACCAGGTAGAGGCCATGACCATGGGAGACAAGATCGTTGTCATGAGAGACGGCTTCATTCAGCAGATTGGGGCCCCTCTGGAGCTCTACAACAACCCGACCAACCGGTTCGTGGCCGGCTTCATCGGGTCCCCTCCCATGAATATTATGACCATCGATCTAAAGGAAGAAAACGGCAAGCTCATAGCCGACGAAGGCGACTTCAAGGTCACGCTTTCGGGCAAGAACGTCGAGCTTCTCAAGCCGTATGTCGGCAAAAAAGTGCTCTTCGGCATTCGGCCGGAGGATCTGGTCTATCAGGATGCGCCGGCCAAGGAAAACAACATCAGCGTCAAGGTGGACGTTGTCGAGCCGTTGGGAGCTGAAATTCATATCTACGTCAGCACCACGGACCACACTATGATCGTGAGAACCCCGCCCAGACATGATTTTAAGGTGGATGAGCGGATCAACCTGGATCCTGATGCTGACAGGATCGTATTCTTCGACATCGAGACGGAGAAAATTATCCTCTAGACCGAAGTTTTCAGCGCACTAAAACAGACAAGGCCGGCTCCTCAAGCCGGCCTTTTGTATGCCAACACTGCACGGAAAACTAAAAGGAACTAAAACCGGGAAAGCGGGAAGACGCCTTCATTCCTGAGTGCGTAGAGTTTCATGACATAACGAACCCGGACGATCTTTTCGTGAAGGTCCGCGCGCTGAGCGTTGAAGCTCTCGAAAAACTCCGCGGCACTCAAGCCGGAGTGGATCTGCCCCTGGCCGTAGCCCTGCTCGAAGTACGAATAGAGCTCCAGCAACCGGAAATAAATACGCTCGAAGATGAACAGTATGCCCCTGATCCGAAACAGGTGGCCGACTATCTGCTTTTTTTCGCGCATGAGCTCGATTCGGCTGCCGATAGTGCCCTCCCGGTCCTCCTGAATCCACTTGTCCAGCACGGCGCTCCTGGCCATGAGCGCCTCGTATTCGGAGTAAAACCGCTTCGACAGCTCATCGTAGCGAACGGCGTAGAGCCGCAAAACTTTCAACGCGTTGGGCTTGAACGCTTCGATCCTCTCTGTCAGCCACTCCCGCCTGAAAGTGGCCAGATCCGAGACTGCCACGGGCACGGCCCGAAATAGATCGCCGGACCGCTTCTCGACTATCTGCCCCGGTTGGGCGTCGACCGCCCGTCCACTGTCCTCGTCTACACAGGAGACCCTGCCCTCTTCGCACGCCACAAGGACATCCGAAGCCGGAGAGGTCTGCACCAGGAAACTGGTGCCCCTCACCCCCATGGCCGCAGCTTCGGTGGTCACATTGAAACGTTGATTCCCGGAGAGCTTCCCGATCTTCAGGGCCAGCGACCCGGTTATGAGCTGAAGGGTCGTCGTCTCTTTGCTCTCGATCCTATTGAGCTCGATCGTGAAAACCGTGTTCTGCGATATGTGGATCTCAGTGTCGGGGCTTCGATCCGACTCTATCAGTATGAACAACTGCCCGTCATCCCCCGTCCTGATCTGATCGAAGTTATCGATCTCCGAGCCCACATCCAGGTCCATCTCGTCGATTACCCCGCCGTTTCGAGCGATTTCAACGGTTCCCTCGATAAAGGTAATCTCGCCGATGCCGGCGCATAGCAGCATGGGCAGCGACATCGCCAGCAAAGCCGCAGTGGCAATTATTCTCATCAGCACCCAATCCTTTCTGGCTACTATTATAGCACTAGTGGCGCACTTTTTACAAAACCCATTGTGGGCTATGATGGCACCATGCAAGCGGTAGTCGCCGTCGCTCCTGTACGCGATTTCTATTTTACACGCCACCGTTTTTCGTCGCTGGGAGCCAGGGCAGTGGCCGATCTACTTGCCGTCGCTGGTTGGCAGACCGCCTTCCTGCCGTTCCCGGCTCAACGCAGGAAGGGCAGGAGTCTGCCGCTGCCCGATGAGATTTCGTACCTCAAACCATACATTCTGGAGAACGAGACGGGCCCCGTTAGTTTTTTCCGCGGCTACCGGCACTTCGGCCCAAGTTTCCCTGATTGCGTTGACCGGATCACGGATCACAACCCGGACGTTCTGTTCCTGTCCTGCTTTGCATACTGCTACGCCGAGGAAACCCTCGAGCTTGCCCGACAGGCCAAGCAGAGGCTCCCGCGGTCGGCGATAGTGGTTGGAGGCGCCGGTGTAAGCGTCTACCCCGAGCTTTTTATGCGCGAGCAGTCCGTCGATTTCGCCGTAACCGGGGAAGCAGAAGCGAGCCTGGGCGCTTTCTCGCGGGAGTGGCGCAAGAGCAGAAACTGGCGGTCCGTGCCGAACCTGTATTGGCGGGAGAACGGCGGTTTCATCAAACCGGCGATCGGCAAAAGCGCCGGGCAGGAGGACCTTTCCCTGATCTGGAACACCACCTTGGAAACAGAGCGCATGCTCTGCATTGCCGTCAGCCTGAGCCGTGGCTGTAACCTGGGTTGTCGATACTGCAGCAGTCGCCTGTGCCACGGCAGCCGGTTCAGGCACGCTTCACCGGAGCGGATGCGAAACCAAATTTTAGCAATCGCGCGGAGAGCCGGGGCCGCCGCCAAGCCGGTAATTATAAACGTCGAAGACGACAACCTTCTGCTGGCTCCGGAGGTGATGTTGACGCTGCTGCGCGATCTGAAAGAAAGAATCGACGCGCTCACCTTCACGTTCGAGAATGGCCTGCATTATGCCCTGCTCAACCCGCGCTTGCTGCAGGACCTGGTCGACGCCGGCATGCATCGTTTCAATCTATCGCTGGTCTCCACCAGCCCGCATCTGCTGAAAGAGCAGCGCAGAGAGGATCGGCTCGACCACTACGAAGAGATACTGGACTGGCTCGCGCGTCACGACCTGCCTTCCACGACCTACTTCATATGCGGTTTCAACGGTGAGAACGGCAGTGACCTGGCCGGCAACATCGATTATCTTTCGAGAATGCCGACGCGCATCGGCTTCTCCCCGTTTTATGCGGTCCCGGGTCTTCCCGGGTTCGAGGAACGGGCCCTCTTCGACGGCGCCCCGCCCCGCCTTGCAGCCGGTTCCTCCCTGTTTCCCTGGAACGGCTCGCTCTCCACCCGCGAGATGGTTACCGCCTTCCGGCTCTGCCGTTTGGCAAACCTGCTCAAGTCGCAGACTCTATCCCCGACGGAAAAGCTGCTGGTGAGAAGCTGCCTGCAGACGGGCAGGCTGCACACCCTCGTGAGAGCGTCCGACACTCGCCGGCAGGACTCGGGAGCATCGCCCATAGTCGGGGGCCTTCGCGCGGTGCCCGTTCCCGCCATGGACGAGGATCTGAGCGTGGCATGCCTGGCCGGCTTCAAGTCGGCATTCCCGCAAAAGGCTTGAAAGCGTTGGCATTCGATGTCCCTCGCTGGTCTGGACCGTCGGTCCGGACCAGCGATGCTGCCGGGCGGCGGCCCGACGGGAGCGGCGCAAGCACTCGCGGGTTGACATTCAGAATCAGACCCCGTACGATCATCGGGCATGAGGGCATCAGAAACCAGGTTGACCGTTGCTATAGTAGGCTGCGGCACCGTTGGCTCAGCAACGGCAAAACTCATCGCCAATCAGGGCAACACGCTGAACGTGCGTTCCCGCTGTCGTATCGACCTCGAGTACATCGTGGACATCGATTTTACAGCGGCCAGGGAGGCGGGATTGGACTCCCGCCTTTTCTGCGACGACTACGGCAGGGTCCTGGAGGACGATTCGGTCGATGTCGTAATCGAGCTCATTGGCGGACTGGACACGGCCAGGCGCACCATTGAGCGCGCGCTCGAGGCCGGCAAGCACGTGGTTACCGCCAACAAGGCGTTGATGGCGCATTTCGGGTCCGAGCTTCTGGCGCTGGCCCGCGCCCGGGGAGTTTGTATCAACTTCGAGGCCAGCTGCGGCGGGGGCATACCCATTGTTCGCGCCATCACGGACGGGCTGATCGGTAACCGCCTGCTGGCGCTGTACGGCATCCTGAACGGTACGTGCAATTTCATTCTCACCGCCATGAGCAACGACGGTAAAAGCTATCGAGACGCCCTGCGGGAGGCGCAGGAAGCGGGCTTCGCCGAGGCCGACCCGACGTTGGACGTGTCCGGTCATGACACGGCCCACAAGCTGGCCATACTGGCCGCTCTGGCTTTTGGCAGGCAGGTAGATTTGCAGCGCATACCGACAACCGGAATCGACAGCCTGCAGGAGATAGACGTGGCCTACGGCCAGGAATTGGGATACGTCGTAAAACTGCTGGCTATCGCGCAGCTTCATGAGAAGGCCGCGCGCAACGGTTTGAGTCTCTGCGTCAGGCCGGCCTTCATAACCAAAGAACACCCCCTGGCCTGGGTCTCGGGTCCGTTCAACGCCGTCAGCGTGTACGGCGATGCCACGGGCCACACCATGTACTACGGGCGCGGCGCCGGAGGTTCGCCGACTGCATCGGCAATTGTGGCGGACCTCAACGCCATATCAACCGGCAAAGCGAAGATAGATTTCGACAACGTGCTCTGGCCCGATGAGGCCGACGCCGCCGATCAGCTACCTACCGAGGATATCGTCAGTCGCTACTATCTGCGTGTTATGGCGGAGGACAAGCCGGGCGTATTGGCCCGGATAGCCGCAGCACTCGGCCAAAACCAAATTGGCATACGATCGGTCCTGCAAAAGGAATCGCCGCCCGGGAGCCCGCCCTCTCAGGGGGTCCCGGTGGTCATAACAACCTACAAGGCGCGCGAAGGAGACATGCAGACCGCGCTCGAGGCGATCGACGCTCTGGAAGTCGTCCGAGGAGAGAGCGTGTGCATCGAAATTGCCGACGAGCATCCTGAAGAGCTGTGAAGTACGCCATCGTCATATTGGACGGAGCGGCTGACAGACCGATGGAAGCCCTGGGCGGGTTGACGCCTCTTGAAGCCGCCGTTACGCCGAACCTGGACGCTGTGGCGGCATGCGGCCGGTTCGGCCTGGCTCAGACCGTGCCCGAAGGATTCCCGCCGGGTTCCGATGTGGCCATCATGTCGCTGCTCGGCTACGACCCGGCACGGTATCACCCCGGCAGAGCTCCTCTCGAAGCGGCTGCTCAGGGTCTCGAAGTCTCCGAAGACGAATGGGTATTCCGCTGTAACCTCGTGACCATCCAGGACGGGTTAATGAAAGATTACGCGGCGGGGAACATTTCCAGCCCGGCCGCGGAAAGACTCATAGCGCTTCTCAACAAAAAACTGGGCGGTGACAATCTGCGCTTCTACGCCGGCGTGAGCTACAGGAATCTCTTTACCCTGCGGGCTGATCTGAACGCCACTACCACCCCCCCGCACGACATCCTGGACCAGCCGGTGCAGCCTCATCTGCCCCGAGGAATCGGGGCCCGTTTGTTGACAGATTTGATGAGGGAGAGTCAACAGATCCTTGGTGAAGTTCCCGGCAATGCAGCCAACAGCATCTGGCCCTGGGGTCAGGGGAAAACCGCCCGGCTCGACTCGTTTTACGGGCGTTTCGGCATACGAGGGGCCGTGATAACCGCCGTCGATCTCGTGCGCGGCATAGCCGCCCTGATCGGCTGGAAAACGATCCACGTGCCGGGAGCTACGGGCCACTACGACACGGATTATCGGGGAAAAGGAAGCGCCGCGGCTGCTGCCCTGCGCGAGTACGATCTGGTTTGTGTGCACATCGAGGCGCCGGATGAGGCGGGCCACGCCGGAGACTGCGACGAGAAGGTCCGGGCAATCGAGATGATCGACCGCCACATTCTGGGACCGGTTTGCGCGGCTCTGAAAACTCCGACCGGCGACTGGCGCTGCCTGGTCATGCCCGACCACCCTACCCCGTGCTCGCTGAGAACACACACCGCCGAGCCCGTGCCCTACTGCATGGCCGGCCGGCACCTGCAACCGGATGCGATCGACAGGTTCAGCGAACGACGTGTCACGCACGTATTGCGCGCGGACGGTGATTACCGCCTAACGGTTGGACACCGGTTGATGGAGACTTTCATCACTCCTTAACTATTGACTGTAAAAAGTCGAATATGGTAGTATAAGCCTACGTTAAAAGGGGATGGCATGGCAGAAACTGCCGAACGGTTGAGCCCGGAAGCTCTCCAAACGGAGAAAGTTTATTGCGCCAATTGTATCCACTGCAAACTGGTTCGCATTCCGGTCAGCAACGGCTCTCAGTATCAACTGCGTGTGAGATGTGATGCCGGCAAATGGAGAAAAAAGCTTGGAGAAGAAAAATTCTACAAGTATTTCACCGTAGCCAGGCGCAGTCTGGATGAATGTGATACCTATGAGCCCATGGGAGACACCAAAGATTTCCTCAAGGAACTGAAGAAGACACTGCCCATAAAAGACGAGGTGTATTTCTATTAAAATATCTGCAAAGCACCGATCCGGCCCGGCCGGGGTCCTGCTGCTGCAAACCGTGCGTGCGCTTTTGCTGCTCTCTATTTTCCTTTTTCTATCGGCCTGTCAAAGCGTGGACCCTTTCGAGCAAGACTTGACGCCGATGGAATTTTTCCAAAACGCTATAGATGCGACCGACAAGAACGATTATCTGTTAGCGCTCAGGTATTACGAGGCCTTTCGCGCCAAATACCCGGAAGACCTGCCAAACAACTTGTGGGCCGCCTACGAAATCGCCTTTTGCCGTTACAAGATGGGACAGAACTCCCTCGCCATCGAGCTGTTCCAGGCTCTCCTCGAGCAGTACCAGGAGCTCGAGAGCTCAGAAGACGCTGATAAAAAGGCGATTCCTCAAGGCCCTAAAATACTGGCCGAAAAAGTCCTCGAAAAAATAACTCCCAAGGAAGAGCAGGCTACTGAGGAAGGATAATCGTATGGATTACGATGTCCGACTCCGCCGCCTTCGAGTAGACCATGTCCTCCGTGATTTTACCCCGGGGCCTGGGGTGTGGCGGAGCATCGCCAATCAGTATCAAGAGCCGGGCATCGGCCTGCCAGGAGTATGATTCGATTCCGGCATAGAGCGCCTCGAATACGGCTTCCGGTATCTCCCGGCCACCGTGGACCTTGGCCTTGTCTATATTGGCCTGAATGGTATCCAGGTCTTCCACGAAACGGTAGGTTTTGACGAGATACTGTTCGAAATAATCGCGATAGAGAAGCAGGCCGACCCGCAGCCTGTCGAATCTGGCAGTGTGCTCCCGTACCATTGGCACCAGTTCGCGCCTCAGATGAGGAAATTCGTCCTTCATGCTCAGCGTGGTGTCCAGAGCCAGGACAAGGTCCAGTGCGCCGCCCTCGGCCTCGTCGATCAGCAGGCCTATGGTCGGGATCAGGTCCTCTTTGCCCGGGCTGATGACGGACTTGCCTCCCCCATCCTTTGCTATGCGTTTGAAGGAAGCCACAGTCTCGCGGTTGTAATCACCCTCAGGCTCTACTGTCTGTTCCTTCTCCGGAACCAGCGCCACCACAAAGGGATTGTCGTATACAGGGCCGGTCCAGTCGGCGTACGGTTTGGCAAAGGCCTTGATGTTGATAAAGCTTCCAGCAGTGATCTGCAACTCGCCCTGCCTGCTCCACGGATAACCGTACTCCACCACGTAGGGTATGTAGAGATGGAATGCTTGGCCCAACTGCACGTGGTCTTCCGGGGTCGAGTCGAGGATGCCCTTGTAGTGCTCCAGAAATTGGCCGTTGAGCAGGCGCTTTTCGCTGCTGTTTATGTTGTCGGGATTGGGGTTCCGCAGAGCGTAGCTGTTCAGTTCTTTTCGCAGGTCTTGGGTCGACTCGGTCAACAACACGGAGCCCAGGCCTGCCTTCTTCTTTATCCAGAGATGATAGCCCCCTGCAGCGCTTTCCTCGATTACGATGTCTTCCGGGCTTATCATCAAAGAATTGAGGTTCGCTCCTTCACCAATCAACAGAACCGACGGCAGGAGCAGCAAAATTGTTGTAAGTACCGCTAGTTTTGCCATCATTACCTAGAATCGGAAGGATTCAGACCCCGCTAAAGCAGTTAGCCCAGCGACCGAATGATGGTTCCGGCGGATAGTCTAGACAGCGGTTTTCATTTTTCCATGGATAAAACCCAGGTTTAACACTTCATGGCGAAAATGGGCGCTTTTCAATGAGCTTAGATATTTAATTCCCTTCTAGATAAGTAATTAATTTTTTGCAATGCATTTATTCAAAAACAATGTAGATACAA
>SDBV01005057.1_pt1 | contig 18732 bp, 24 predicted proteins | sample 2277081 | NCBI WGS metagenome assembly SDBV01 (sample SAMN10402039, study PRJNA504765) | marine sediment metagenome | isolation source: marine sediment core GS10_PC15, 223 cmbsf | place: Arctic Ocean: Southern Knipovich Ridge | collected 2010
CGATACCGATACGGGTGCAACAAAGTGTTATGCGTACGCGCAGGACGCTATCGTGCTTGCAATAGCCGAGGAACCGACTGTCAGTATTGACATTCGCCCCGACTTGCTAAACAGTACTCAGATTTTCTCTACTCAGAGTATTGGCGCAACAAGAGTAGAGGGCCCCGCAGTTGTCGGCATTTTGCTCGACACCGCCTAATCTTGAAAGGAGATTAAATAATGGTAGCAAATAACAGACATTTTGACAAACCGTTTAATCCTATCAACTGGCCTGCCGTCCCACATGATTTTACTGGCGACAACAATCTCGGTATTTATACTTCTGAGACGACCCAAAGGTATGTCTATGGTACGAGGTATATTACCTGGGATGGCCGTGTTTACAAGTACATGGGCTTGACTACCGGCGGATGTGTTTCCTATCACGGCGTTGCTGGTACTTTGTCGGCACAGACAGAGTTTGTTACGGCTCTTGCCGGTACTGCTGGCGATAGAGCTTACACGGTAACAGACGCAAGCACTATTGCCGAAGACCAGTTAGCCGGTGGGATGATAGAGCTTTACAAGGCTACTATCGACAATTCCACAAGTGTCCATATTGTCGGTAATGATGCAGGTAATGGCACGAATGTCAGGCTTTTCCTTGAGTTCCCGCTATCGTCGACGATGACTTCGTCTGATAACATCGAACTCTACGAAAATCAGTATCGTCTCGTTTCCGAGACCACAAACGCTATTGCTCCGTGGTTGGGTATTCCAACCGTAACCGCTGCAACAGGTCTCAATGTTTGGGTGCAGACGTGGGGTCCAGCACTTGTTAGTCCGGGTAATACAACTATAGACGATGCTGCTGCTAACGAGCGGACTGCGTTCTGGATGCCAAATGCAGTTATTGGCGAATCGGATGGTGCTGGGATTACCTCTGGCAACAATCAGGTAGCAGGTTATCTCTGGAATGTTGGCACAGGTGGTATTGCCGGACCACAGATTTACCTGATGTGTTCGACGTAAACATTAACCGAAGGAGTGGGGATATATTGTCTCCCTCCTTACTTTTTAAGGAATCAATTATGAAGATTGACCCGAAAACAGGCGAAAGAGCTAAGCCGAAACCAAAGGACAAATAATGTATCTAACGGCACGAACAGGTTTAGTTAGTCCAAACCCTCAGTGCCCGAAATGTAAATCGTACATGGTCTTCCCTCGTGTGGGGGAAGACGGTGTATGGTTTCACAAATGTCATTGTGGGCACAAGATAATGCCGAAATGGTATTGGTTAAGGAGATTCAAGTTTTGGAAATCCTGAAACGGGCAAAACAATTTCAGTCTGGCGAAGGCATCTCTGCTTTTGAAAGCGAAGCCAATGTCAAGGAAGAAGTAAATCGCCGAACACACAAGGCTGGTTATACCGACCGAGACGGACAACCGAGAGATAGCGGCGCAGGTAAAGGGGACGTTCCCCGACCCTGTAATATGAAGAAGTATAGAGAAAATTACGAACGAATTTTTGGACATAGTTAAGGAGTAAATCATGGCAACGACAACTGTTACGTTTTGGGCGTACAACTGGTATATTATGAATAATCCTGACAAGACCAGTTTCACAAAACAGGATATTCGCAAAATGGCGTTACTATTCGCCGATACCAACTCGACGGAAATAACCGATGCAACCGACCCCGGTGGGACGTATACGGATATTGAATGGCCGGGTGCAAATGGGGTTACGGCGGTAGGGAACTCTTCAACCCACACAGACCCTACGGTCCTTGGCGCAACGAAGACAGGGATTATCGACTGGGAATTTGTAAACTCGGCGTCTCAGGTTACACTTGACCAAGCAACATACCCTGAATCCCATCAACAACATTAAGGAGATGAATCATGGCAGCGTTTACAGTTAATTCAGTAACATCGAAGGGGCCGTGGCTTGTTGTCGATGCTTTTAGTGCCGATGTTAGTACATCAACCGCATTGCTCGCCGACGTGACGGGTAATAACCACTTGGTTAAGAGTATTGCTGTTGATTATCAAAAAGGTTCGGATGACAGATGGATTAAGATGTACGATGGTTCCGATCTTCAAGTGGGGCCTGTTAAAACAGGTGTGAAAATCTGGTCGCAGGATTTCGGTGATGGTTTAACATTTGAAGAAGGAGTGTTTATCCAGACTGAAGCAGATGCGCAGATTCATATTACGATGATATACAGGATAGTGGGTCAGATATAAAGGAGTAAATCATGGCAGAGATAGAAGAAGAGGTTGTCTTTCATACAAAAGCTGACCAAGTTGAATTGCGTCTGAAGACTAACGGCGATATGATTATTATGAGCGGAATCAACCTGACTCAAGCACAGGCGACAAGCTTGGCCTGGTTGGTTAATGCCGACACCGAAGCTGAATTGGAGTTTTCAGTTAAGGTGAAACCATAATGGCACTGACATCGGCAGAAGTTGATTTATGCAACCAGTCGATAAGCAAGATTAGCGCAACGACGTTTACATTTGGTGACGTAACAAGTAAGGAGAGCAAGAAGTGCCTGCTCTTTTTCGACCAGATAAGAAACGCTCTTTTGCGAAGTTTTGAATGGCCGTTTGCAAGGACAAGGTTAAGGCTGGTAAGTGGTTGGCTCACGGACACTGTTTATACTACCGACCAGTACGTATGGCAGTCTGCACTTCTTTATAAAGCAGCCGAAGCCCATACGTCGGACGTATTTGCAACGGATTTGACAGCAGTAAAGTGGGTCCTGGTATCTTCGATTGACGCGTGGATTACTGCCACGGCGTATGCACTCAATGCCCTCGTAACCATCAACGCCTTACTTTATCAAGCTCTTGTGGCGCATACGTCAGGGACATTCTCTACTGACTTGGCGGCAGAGAAATGGATATTAACTTCTACCAAACCGACAAATGTATTTGGGTTCAATTATGACATACCGGCAAGTTCTTTAAGGCTTGTTGAGAACCAAGTGGTCAACACAAGAAACGTAAACTTCAACTTTTTCGGAACTTACACCTATCCCACTTCTGACAGGCCGGCGGATACATGGGTCTTGGAAACGAATACGATTCTCACCAATGATACAGAGGTTGATATTGTATACATCGACACAATAGATACTACAACCGAATGGGATGTGCTGTTTACTGAGTTGTTTATTGCCACACTTGCCAAAAAGCTGCTTGCCGCGTTATCCGGGTCCGGGCCGGGCACAACATCGCTGAGAGCGGACTTGAACAAGGAAATTGACGAATTAACCAAAGAAGCAAATACAGTTGGAAGCCAAGAGGGTAATAACTCCGGCAGTTCTGACTGGAACAATGCGAGATTTAATTGAGGATTTATCATGGGCGGTCTTTTAGATAAACCAAAACCTATACAAGCGCCTCCTGTTCCGCCTCCGCCTCCGGTCCCTGTAGTTCAGGAAGAGGCAGCGGAGTTCGAGGTCAGGGAACAAGCACGGAAATCGGGTTTCGCGCAGACGTTCTTAACCGGCGCTCTTACACCGAAACCGACGGGAAAGAAGAAATTCCTTGGCTAATGAAATTTATCATACATTTAACGAAGGAAACGTTTTATACGCCCTTATCTGGCGCAAGAGCGATGACAAAGTCTGGAACAGTACCGATAGCACTTTTGATACTTATACAGACGCCGATATAGATAAGTACGACGTTGTCTTGGCGAATCAGGCGGACAGTGATTACTACTCGGTTGACTTTCCTTCGGCTATAACCGATACGGCGACTCAGGCTTACAGGGTGCAGGTAATGTTACAGGTTGCGGGCGGGATAAATGCTGATAACGATTTGGGTATTGCACAAGGAGAGATACAGTGGAACGGAAGTTCGGAAGTGGACATAGGTTCGATATTTATTACGAACCAGACAGTGAATAATACTTATAACGAAGGTTTTGTACAACCTCCGATTCAGGTGTTTAACGTATGACTAATATTGCAGTAGTAAGTTTTAGCGGTGGTGAGGTATCGCCCGAAGTCGATGCCCGTAAGGACATTGAGAAGTTTACCAGTTCATGTCGTGTCTTACAGAACATGATACCTGATATATACGGTAATGCTACGCGCAGGCCGGGCACGGAGAAGATTGCTGTTGGTAATGGTTCGGGGTGTTATTACGAAGCGCCAGTCGCCGACCCTGCTAAGATACAGATTACTACACCTCAAGAGTTGCAGGACATGGCCGATGACTTGACTGAAGATTATGAATTGATGAACAATCTTGATATGACGGGTTTTGACTGGACTCCGATTGGCGCAGAAACAGCAAATCCCCTAACTTCGTTTACTGGTACTTTTGACGGCCAGTTTTTTACAATAAACAATTTAACGATTATTGCTGATAGTAGATTAACTGCAAAGCCGGGAATGTTTGGTTCATTCCATACGGGCGTGATAGAGAACGTGATATTAGATAACGTTGATATTACGGGCGAAGAACAGTCATTTTGTGGTATGTTGGCGGACATTGCACCGATGTTCGCTGGTCAAAATAAATTGAGTGCTACTATTACTCAATGCAGAGTTCAAGGAACCATTTCGAGAGTTCCGTCTCCTGGGCAAGCTCAAAGCTGGGCGGGTATCGTTGGGCGATCCAATGGTAATCTGGCTACCGAATTTCTTACAATAGAAAGATGTAGTTCCGATATAACGATCATATGTGATGATGGAATGGGTGTTGGTACTGGTGGTCTTGTTGCTAATTTTGCCGGTGTTATAACAGATTCTTATTCCACCGGGTCAATTACTGCAACAGGCACAATAACAGATGGCGGCGGTGCTTTTGGTCGAACCGGGCTTTCGGTGATTACTAATTGTTATTGTGCCGTAACGTTAAGTGGTGCGGGGGGTTCTACGATTGGTGGCTTTGTTGGTGATGATAACACAGGAGTGCCAAGTACATTTGCTGACTGTTTTTGGGACGATGATGTTGCACCAACTGGATTCGACGATATAGAAAATGTTGGGGATGTAGCAAATATAACAAAGAAAACTACCCCCCAAATGCAGACACAATCTACTTTCACAAATTGGGACTTTGATGACGTTTGGAAAATAGACGAGGGGAACGATTATCCGCGACACCGCTGGACGCAAGAATCCGATATTAAGGCTGTATGTAAAAGGCTATGAGCAATCAAGCAATATTAGACCTGAACGGAGGTGAGTACACTTCCAAAATAGATGCAAGATCGGACGTAGAGAAGTTCGCCAGCGGGTGCCGGACACTTGAGAATATGATACCGACTATCTTCGGTGGAGTAACCAAGAGGCCGGGTACGGAGTTTATCAGTAATAATGCTGCGTTTAATACGATATTGGCCGCACTGATAGCACACGAAGGAACTGGACTGTGTTGGGAAAATGATCCATTGGCTACAGGTTTTCAAGATACCGTAGACCAGATTATGTGCCACGAGAACAGGTTATTGTGTTACGAAAACGAGATACTGGTGAAGTCGTCGGGTTTGACTTTTATTGCAAAGGCTTTATGCCATGAAAATAGTGTAGTCTTTTACGAAAATGAAGTTTTAATTACGGAGTAATAATGGCGGACGCAAAACTAAAAACTATAGCACTGATAGCACAGACGTTAGGGGAGGATTTTAATGTAACATCCGATACGTCGCTGTATACCGTGCCCACGGGAAAGGAGTTCACGCCTTTTGCGGTATGTATCTCAAACGTATCGGCGGACCTGGCTTCTTCAACTGTTACATTCGGTCAATCGGGCGCAAAGACAGACTTCCTCAATACCCAGACATTGAGTGGAGCTAATGCTGCTGGCGATGCTATCTGGTGCATGGTGGTTCCGAACGCTACCCCTGTCGGTCTTGTAACTTATACCGCAGGTGAGGTCTTTACAATGGATCATGTAGCTGCTGCCGGGGGTGCTGCTACAGCGGACGTTAGTACGTTCGGTTTCCTTACTGACGCATAGGAGTTAGGCTGCTTTATGACATTTGACACAAAGAGCAATAACACTAAACCAATGCTCGGGCTCATAGCCTTTGTAGTGGTGGTATTCTTGCGCCTGTTTTGCGCAAGAACATATCAGGGAGTCTGGACGAGGCAATTTATGGCCTCTGATAGCATTCCTTACTGCAAGTCGCGCTTTTATTTTAATGGAATGTTTTCTTCGGTATTGTTTTTGAGTGGACTTGCATTTGTCTGTTTGCTGGTGTCTTTTTTTAACGATTTGCCCTTTTATGCTCTGTTGGTAAATCTTGGAGGAAAGTTTGCCTGCGTTGCTTTGCTGATAGTGCTTGCGGGAATTTTTACGTTTGTCCGTTTGGCTATATCCTCTTTGGCAAGATTTACATTGGTTAGCAACGCCGTCTTTGGATGCATTTCTTTTATAGAAATCAGAAATATCTTCAGTTTTCTTGCAATGGCCACACTTTTTTGTTACAATTGGCTGAGACATGGTTTTTTCCTTTTCAAAAAACTGTGTTTAAGAGCCGTGCAGGCCCAATACCTGTCCGGCTCGCTCTATTATACCATATCGGGGGGAGGTGTCAAGTGAGTACTCGTATGGTTCCATTTATATTCTCTTCGACTATCGCTTACCAGATAGAGATGGGCGAGTTTTTCGCTACGTTCTTCTTTGATGGAGCGCTTCTCGATGGCGACGGTGCGCCTATAGCAACTCCTTATTTGGAAGCCGATTTACCGGAACTGCACTTTCGGCAGATAGCCGATACGATGTGGATTACGCATCCTGATTATAAGACAAGGAAACTCACAAGGACAACAGTAACAACGTTCTCGCTTGATGTTGTTACGTTTACTACAGGCCCGTTTCTTGTGAGGAACGATCTTGCGGTAGCCGACGATGTTACGATGAAGTACACCGGAACACTAACTAAAGATGCGGTCGGAACTTTAACTGCATCGTCGGCACATTTTGAATCCGGCCATGTCGGGGCCTTGTTTGAACTCACTCATTTAAGGAGTCTCACTGATAGTAAGGTAGAAACAACCGGCGCTTCCGATAGTAGTTTCTTGGATGTCAAAGGCCCTTGGGGGTTTAATACAAGCGGAACGTGGTCTGGAACTGTTAGGATTATAAGGAATCAAGACGGTCTTGGCGATGAGACTTTCAGGACGTTTGTGGCAAATACTATCGGGGCACGGAACATACAACTCAATAGATCGGGACGTTTGATAGAAAGACAAGATAATGTCCAGTATAAGATAGTAACAGAAGCTGGTATGTCAGCCGATTTCAGTGCAGACCTTACCGTCAATTCAAGTACGAAAGTTGGTATAGTCAGGATAGATTCTATTACAAGCACTACCGTCGCTGCATGTACTGTCTTAACTCCTATCGGTGGCTCGTCGGGTACTACTACCAAGAGGTGGGCCGAGGGTGCATGGTCCGGTGTTCAAGGTTATGCCAAGTCCATTGCGTTTTTTGCTGAAAGAGCTATTTATGTTGGGGGTAGAAATGTATGGCTTAGCAGGGTAGGGGATTTCGAGAACTTCGATGCAGGTGTTCTTGATGCCGATGCCTTTACTGTATCCCTGTCTACTACTAACGAGGCCATGTGGGTCGATACGGTTGATAAAGTTATAGTAATAGGAACAACAGGCCCGCCGTGGACTGCGCAGAGTAATAAAGTCAGTACCCCGATAAGTCCAACCAATTTCACGGTAGATGAACAGTCGGGATTTGGTTCCGCTGATATTCAAGGCGTTAAGGTAAACAATGCTATTATCTTCGTAGATTTCGTGCAGAAGAAACTACACGAGTTTGCGTTCAACGCCGACGAGCAGAAGTACCGTACTCCTGAACTCACGATATTAGCCGAGCATTTCTCTAACTCGTCTACGGTTACATGGCTGGCCCATCAGAAGAACCCTGAATCAATTATCTGGTTCGGACTGGCTGATGGTACTTTGCATTCCTTCACTTACCAGAGGGACCAGAACGTCCTTGCTTACGCTGCCCATCCAACCGACGGAAATGTAAGGTCAGGTTCGGTCATACCAAGCACAGGCGAAGATGAAGTATGGTTTTCGGTAGAAAGGAACCTTGACGGTGTGGAGGTTACTTGTATCGAAAGAATGACGGTCAGGACGGTTACGGACGACGATGACTTCCACCACGTCGATTGCGCTGTTATTTATGACGATGTAGCGGCAACGGTCATTTCCGGTGGCACCCACTTGGAAAACGAGACGGTCGCTATTCTTGCAGACGGTGTTTCAGTTGCTCCGCAGACAGTATCGAGCGGAACAATAACGCTTACGACCGCTGCATCGAAAGTGCATTATGGTTTACCAATGACACCCCAAGTTAAACCAATGAGGCTTGACGTTGAGACTGGAGAGGGTTCTTCGCACGGTTCGATTGCTCAAATACCGACTTTGGTGTTAAGCCTGCTAAACTCAAAGAACGTAGCCTTTGGCGATAGTATAAGCACTCTGGTCGATGTGAACCTGGACCACGAAGATCTTGTTAATAACACTGAGATTACCGATGTGTTTACCGGTGATGCTACAGTCAGTCAGGATGGTGGGTTTAGTATAGAAGATAGTATAGTAATTTCCAGTAGTAAAACGAATAGCGTTACGGACGCCACACCGCTTACCGTAAGAGCGATAATAGCCAGAAAGGATATAACCGGGCGATGATGGAATTTAGAAAAGCCACACAAGAAGATATGGCTTACGTCAGGCAGAACCCTTTCGAGGGTGCGGTCAAGGACTATCCTTACATGGAGGTGCCTGACGAAAATACATACTGTGTGATATACGAGAGTGTCATAGTAGCCGTAGGCGGACTGCAAGTGAAGTGGCAGGGCGTAGGGCTGTTCTGGCTAATGATGACGGCTGACTGTAAAAAGAATGGCATACACGGACTCAGGGCCTTGTTTGCGATAAAAGAGAAGGTAGAGGAATTGGTAAAGAATAATAATCTTCATCGAGGCGAAGCGGCGATACGGACGGATTTTCGGAAAGCGATTGCAATGATAGAATCTCTTGATTTCGAAAGGGAAGGTCTTATGAGACAATACGGCCCCGACAAGGCTGATTCATATTTATATGCAAGGATATTCTAATGGGTGGTCTGTTTGAATCATTAAGTGGCGCGGCAGGTTTGAGAGCCGAAGCGAAGTCTGCTCAAAATTTAGCTGAACGTGAAGCGCAAATAGCTGAACAGGAAGGTGTGGCGGCAAAGATAAAGAGTGGTTTCGCGCAACAGCGTCAAGCCAGAAAAGGTGAGCAGATAAAGAGCACGTTGATTGCCCGATTAGGTGCTGCTGGGGCATTAGGTTCTCCTGTGGCATTAGATTTGACCGCCGAGCAAGCTGCCGAACTTGAACTTGAGAACCTTTTGATAGGCTTTGAAGGTGAAGTGGAAGCAAAGAGGGCTGCGGATCGGGCTGCAACTGCAAGATTTAAGGGCAGAATAGCCAAGCTGAAAGGTAAAACGGCAGCAAGACGGGCGAATATAGGATTCGGTACACAGGTAGCAATCCTTGGGTCTTCATTCTTGACGGGATTTGGTGGTGGGGCAGGTAAAGTTGGTAGTGGCGGAAGTTTACCTTTACCTGGCGGACCTACTTTTGCATAAGGATAAATAATGCCGGAATTTCCAATAATTGACGCAAGACAGGAATTAGGTTTCACTCCTTCGGTTGGAGCGCGGCTCGATGTAGATGTAAGTGGTACGGGCGGGGTAGGCGCAGCGATAGGGCAGGCTCTGTTGACGGGCGCGGAGATATTCAGGGAATATGATATAAACCAAGCTAATGTCGAGTTCTCGCAATTCAAGAATATAGCCAAGAGAGAAATCACAGAACTTGAGATAAGGCGAGCAAGCAACCTTGACCCTGATACGTACAAAAAAGACTTGGAAGATACTCTTGCCAGGATTAAGACTAATATCCCAGAGCGGGGACGTAGTGCAAGAGCAAGTAACTTATGGCTGGGTGGACAAATACCGACATGGCAGAAGGATTCCATAGACGCACAATTTGCCAGATCAGAAGATAATTGGCTCACGGAACTTTCGTTAGCCGTAGCTGGTGTCGCAAAAACAGGAAATCCGGAAGAGTTAGTTGAGATAGAAAAGACAATAGCCAGAAAGCAACTTGGGCCAAGCCCGCTGGATAAGAGTGAGGCTGCGAAGTTACTGGTGAAGGCAAGAGAGTCTCAGGTAGAAGGTGAGCTTGCGATATTAAAGCAAAGGGGTTTTGCCGGCGATGCCGAGGCGTTTAACGACGCACGGGCACTCGTTCAGAGGTCGGGGACCGTGTTTGATTCCACGGAAACATTGGATGAACTGCGTGGCATAGAGATTCTGGAAAGACTGACTTTAAGTAAAACAAAAGACTTGCGCCAAATCAAGAATCTTAAAGTCAATGAGGATTTTATACCCCGATTGATAGATAAGACATTATCGCCGGATGATGTAAAAGAAAGTATATTGCCTAATATCCCAAGCGTTCGGGAAGGTGTTATTTTGGTTAAGCGAGACTGGACTGAGTATATTAACCGCTCGACAGAACCGTCGCCGACAGAAACAACGCCAGAGGGAATGGAAGTGATGTTGTCCGCAGTCATAGGTTTTGGCAAACGAGAAACAAACAAAGAGCAAGCCTATAAAGATTTATTGGACACAAGGTATCTCGACAGGTTGATTACCGATGCTGAGTTTAATTTGGGAATTAGGAGAATACAGGAACCTTATCCAAGGCAGATAACGGCTGATGTTGAAGCCGTTACCGCGAATGTCACTAAGACAATGCGGAATAGAGGGTTCAATTTTGCGTTCCCCAAAAGAGACAGAGAAAAAGCCAAAGACACTAACATCGAATTTCTCGCGTGGATTGAAAGTGAAATTGCTCAGGATAAAGAGCCGACGAGAGATGAAATGTACAATAAGTCTGCCGAACTTATTGCCCAAACGCCACAGAAACCACTGGAAGATAAATCAGAAGTTTCCGAATTGTCCGACGATGAACTCTTAAAGAGGATAATCAAGTAATGCCAAGTAAGGCAGATTATTTAACTGAACTTGAACGCAGGCATGGGCCGTCGCCTGAATTGGACGAACTTCGCAGGCGGCATGCGCCCGGCCTTTATGAGAGCGTCGATAACGTAGAACAGGTTGCAACTATGTCCAAAGAGGTGTTTGGTTTTTCCAGAGATTTCGGTATTCCGTTAGATGCAGCGGAAGAGAACTACAATATCATCACGCAGGTTGCCGACCCGAAAGATATTACCGAACCCTTCGTTCCAGAGCAGGGAATAGAGCTTATCGAAGAGCCGGAAGGGTTGCAGTTAAAACAGGCCCCCCCGCCTACAAGATGGCAGAAAGTCAAAGGTTTTTTTTTAGGTGATAGAGCACCACTTCCTCCCAATGCCGACCGCATGGAAAAAGTTGACAGGGCCATGCACATTGCAACTGATGCGCCTATGCGAACGTTTTTCAAGTTTGCCAATGGGAAGCTATTCGGGCTTGGTGAAATTATGTGGGCAGGGATTAAGAGAATCGTACCCGAAGATGTATGGGATGAAGAAGTCCGACTAATGACTCTCGAAGAGGCTACGGATTGGGCTATGGGCTATAATCCGTCTGGCTTTGCTCAACTTACCGGGGATATTGCAGAGTTTGCCGGTCGTATCGGAACTGCGCAAGAGATAGGCGTAAATACAGGTTTGATTGGCAAAACGCCTACGAGTATAGGGGTTGCAGGCAAGGCATTGGAAGCGGCCAAAATCTTTGGCCTTGCTGCTACCGCCGAGCAAATATCCAAAGCTGCTGCTACTAAGATAGACCCAACCGAAACAGAATTTGGATATGAAGGTGCAATAGTTGTATTGAGGGATATGGCTATTGGCGCTGCCTTTAGTTTGGTAACTTCTGGTGTCAAAGGGGCATGGTCGAAGCTCACACCCAACGAACAATCGAGAGCATTGAAAGCATTAGGACTGAAAAAAGGCGCTTCGACGGATGAAATCAGGTCCGCTGCCCGACAGATTGCCAAACAATACCATCCTGACAAAGTGGAGGGTATGAGAAAAGAGTTCGAGGCTGTGATTAAGGCTCGTGATACTTTACTTAAAGGCGAATCTAAAGATGTCATATTCCGGGGTCAGAAGATTACAGTCGCGCCCAAACTGCTTGAGGGTGAGGTTATCGAAGGCGGCGTGGTCGTCAAGAAGCCCCCTGTGGTCCCCGTCAAGCCGACAAAACCACTTGTCCCGGCCAAAGTGGCCATAAAGCCTGTCAAGGCCGTAGAAGCGAAGCGGCCAGAGACAGTGGAATTAAAGATAGGTGAACAAAGGCAACTTGTAAGAGAATTGCGGGAACTTAGTGAAACGAGCCAATTAAAGGCTTTTCGGGCATCAGGAGAAAAGGGGACTTTTGACGAATTTATTGCAAAACATGGAGAAGAAGCCTTCTTTATTGATGGTACACCTACGCCCCCCATAGAAGTGAAACCAGAGCCTCTCATAACAATCGCCCCACCCGCCCAATTACCCAGACTCGGCGGTAAGGGTGCTGGTGCAACTACGATTATCCCTGACATAGCCACGGAAGTAACAGAGACAGCGAAGAGGTTGGGTTCTACAATATCTGGTGTAGGTAAAGGTGCAAAAGAAATATTTGAAAGAAACGTGCTTCGCTATACAGCCAAACTTAGGAAGCTGGGTACAAGAGGTACAAGCGTAGCGAAAGATTTTGATGAGATTACGCAGCGGGCACAGAAACGAATCAACAATAGTGTTTTGGATGCTAAAGAAGCATTGAAAGGTGTTACAAAAGAGAATCGCATAAAGATAGCCAAGGCTATGAATAAGCGAATCAAAAATGTGCCCAAATGGATACAGCAACGGGCGGATAAGTTGTCTGCCGTTCTCGATGTAATGATGAACGAGGCAAGGGTGGTTGGTATCCAGCGTAAGGTTTTTGGCGAGAAGGTAGAGATTCGCGGTTCAGGTAAAGCGTTCCCACAGGTTCCAAACGCCGAAGGTGAGAAGATATTAAAAGCAGCAGGCCGTAAAGGTTCAAATTCACCGGCAGTGTTAGAAGTGGCAAAGGAAGCGGTAAAGTTAGGACTCGCCGATTCCGTAGAGGAATATGTTGCTCAATTACAGCATTTCAGGAACGAACAACTCAGGGGTATATCGAGTTATCTGGAAAGGACAAGAATTGAATTGCCAGAGGATTTGATTGAGTGGGATCCCGACAGGGTGTTAGACTCTCTATTCCAAGGTACATGGCTGACAATAGAAGGAACAAGGCAGTGGGGGGTTGATAAAGGTGGGTTGTCTTTCCCGAAACTGGCAATACAGGAAGAGGGGATAAGGCGGGATAGTGGACCGGAAGAGGCTAACAGATTGGCCCAGTTTGTGAAAGCTGCTTTCGGGCAAGAGATTCTTTCGTCGGAGGCTTCGCGTAAGATTAGTGGAGCAATACGAGGGTATCAGTTCTTCACAAAAATTGCACCGTCAGCTTTAACTATCGTAAGGAATATGCTTGATAGGTTTGCTAAAACTGCAACGATGGCCCCGTTCAGTGTGATGTTGAAAACGATAGGACAATATCCCCCGATTATAAATGCTTGGATAAAACATTCAAAGCAAATCGAAGAGGAAATGATTCGTCGAGGTGCGGTGTTTTCCAATACAGCACTTGGGGAAGGTTATCAACCCGGACACCTTGCCACCAAGATAGCGGGCAAGGCGTTTGCTGCGTCCGAGCGCGGAAACCAAGTGTTTATAGCATTAGCCAAAAAGAACGCTATAGAACATAATCTTAGAATCCTGAACACGAACCCTAAAATAGCTGCGATATTCGATAAGAGAATCGGCAAACTACTGTCGCCACTGGAAGCTATTGGCCGGTCGCCCACTCAGGCCCAAAGACGACTCAGGGAATTAGGCAGCGACGAACTTCTTGCACAACTGGAATCGGTAGACGATATATCACCGGATTTATTAGATGCTGTACTGCATAAAACAGTAAGAGATAAAGCCTTCCCTGTGGTTCTCAGTACAAAGCGTTCGTGGTGGGACAATAAACCCTTTATGCGCATGGTAACACAATTCAAGATTTGGGGCACGGACCAAATAGGGCATATTTGGAACGATGTAATAAAAGACACTGTCCAGAACCGCGATCCGTCCAAGATGGTAAGATGGCTCGTTACAATGGCAGTGATGGGCGAGATATATAATATCATCCGAGACTTTGTTTTAGGTAAAGACGAGTCTTTGTTGGCTACTTTGTCAGATAAAGAAAGACGGAATCTTCAAGAGGTGTCGCGGACTATCCTCAAGGATATGCTTGATGGTGGTGCTGTTGGGATTATGGCTGATGTTGTATATGGACTATTTAATCTGGTTGGCGGTCCAACTTTGCAAACAGTCAAAAACTTAGGCGAAGCTGTCGTGAAGTCTATCTGGAATCCCAAGCAAGCGAAAGATGCTATCAAGATAATGGCACAGCAGGAAACTCCCGCCCTCAAGCAAGCACAGGCATTGCTGGATAAAGTAGATGCTCAGTTTGAGAAAAAGAATATCACTCAGGATTACTTCAAGGTAAGGCGGCAGGGATTTGATTTCATATCGAAAAAGAAGTTTCCAACTGCCGTAGATAAAGCTAAGAAGGCGGCGGTCCAAGCTGTTACCGGCTGGATAAAGAATGCGCCGACGGAACGTACTTTAAGTTACGAACTGGCAATCAGGCAGATAATTGTAGGCGACCCGGGCGATGCTTCGGAACATCTCTTTTTCTTGTTGAAAACTGCTGACAGCGATGAGGAACTGATAAGTATTGAGCAGGGTATAACTTCTGCACTAAACAACGCCTCGCCGCTGGGAAAAGTGGGTGATGCGGATTTGGGCGAGTTTTTCAGGGACATGTCTCCAGAACAACGCCGAACCGCAACTTCTATACAATTAAGATACGACCGGAATGCAGCAGAGGCGTATAGTCTTGCCGTTACAAAGTTTGAGAAGTGGCGGAGGACTCAGTAAATGGAAATGCACCCCATCACAGTCCACACAGCCTCGGCCCCTATCACGCTTACGGTCCTTGATTTCGGGCTGGACTTTGAAGCTACCGATTTCTCGTTAGTAGGCACAACACTTACTATCACTGACTCAGGTATAGACCACGGCTCCCTGTCCGGCCTTACCGACGTTGCCGACCATGCCTACGCATTCCTGCATAACGGTACGCGGGCCATGACCGGCAATTTGACTATGAGCACTAACGATATTCTTATGAGCGACGATCAGTTTGTAGGAATAAGCGGTGGGCCGTTGCTTACTTTTAATAGTGGAGTGGCCTCTGAGTTTACCGACGATGTGATCATGGATGCCACACTCACTGTTCAAGGCACGAGCGGAATCATCATAGATAACCAGGACGGTGGTTCGGATGCTACTTTGCAAATGGACGGGGCCAGTGGCATGCCCATTATCATAACTTACGAAAGCGACAATCTCTTACTTGATTTTAATAGAAAAATACGGGTATTAGGGTCACAAGATTCTGGTTTTATCTCACTCGTCGATAATCCCAACACGGGTACTTCTGCTTTTGCTATGTGGCGGGCCAGTAGCGATGCAGTAAATACACAGATAGCGTCCTTTGCCGCGGCATTTATAGGCACAAGACATGGACAGAGCATTAGTGGTGGCGGTGAATTACTCAGTAATAAGAACCTGTTCATCGGAACAACTGCTGGTGCAACCCAGAATATATTCTTCGGCACCGCGGATACACTTGCCATGACAATCGACGGCAGCAATCAAAATATCACTACACAGGCTGGCCGCATAAAGAACACAACCCGCTACACAACTACGCAGGCCATACCAGTAACAGACCATGAAGTATTCGCCAATACGGACGGTTCGGCGTGGACTGCCACCCTGCCGACAGGCGTTGAGGGGCAGACGTTCAGGATAATTAACTCAGGGTCATCTGGCAACCAACTTACAATAGCAGTACAGGCAGGCGAGGACCTGCTTGGCGTAACTAACGACACTTTCATATTAAATGATGGCGAGACGTTGGTAGTGGCGTTTAATGCCACGGATGGATGGTACTGATGGCCAGACAATTTTCAAGAAACTTCGACTTAGAAGTGGCAAAAGGAAATATCTCCGGGCACTTTGCGGTTAATAAGTATGGACGGGCGTCGGATGGTATACAAACAACGGCCACCGATATATGGGACAGGGCTGATGCAGCAGCTACTCAACAGATATGGGTGGCTCCTACACAAGCGAGAACACATGAAATACTGTCTACCAGTGACGCCGATAGTGATTCAGGCGGCACAGTTGCTCAGGGGCAGGGAGCAAGGACGATAAGGATTTTTGGCTTGCAAACATGGAGTTCCAATCAAACAAGCGAAGATATAATAATGGATGGGACCGCTACGGGTGCCAACAGCGTAGACACTGCTAATACTTACGTGATTATCCATAGGATGAAAGTCTTGACTCATGGAACATCCGGGCCGAATGTAGGTATAATAACAGCGACCGCGCAAACAGATGCAACCGTGACTGCTCAAATAGGTGCCGGTAACGGTCAGACGGAAATGTCTATGTATGGGATTCCAAGCACACAGAAAGGCTATATGACAAGTTTTGATGTCAATGCACATAATACGGCCAATCCATCAACAGTAGTTGAGACAGATTTTTCTATGTTGGTCAACGAACATCCCGACGTAGATGAGACTTCAGCGGCATTTTTAATCAAAGCTAATGTGGGTCTGATAGCATCAGGTTCTACATTGTTTTCTAAGACGTATGACCCCCCATTTGAAATTACTGGCCCTGCTATTATAAAATTTGAGGGGATAGCGACTACGGCTGACACCGAAGGCGTGGCAGAATATGATTTGATATTGGTAGATAATTAAGGAGAAAGAAAATGAAGATTGAAGTAGAACAGCAAGTATTACAAGCCGTTGTGGATTATCTGAAACAGCAGCCGTACCAAGAAGTTTGTGTCCTTATAAGCAAACTTATGCAAAGCCCGAAAGCCGGGAAGGAACCCAAGAAAAAGGAACCGAAGAAAAAGGAACCGAAGAAAAAGGACTAACAGCATGGCAAAAGAACAATCGGAACCAGCATGGAACCTGCAATCCCATCTTGAGAAAATGGACGAGAAGATAGATCGTCTGGATGAAGCTGTCCGGGGCAACGGCAAAGAAGGGCTCGCTACGCGAACGTCTAAGGCTGAACAGGTAATAAAACTCCTACTCTGGGTTGCGGCCATACAGGCTTTAGCTATGGTTGGTCTTGTTGTGGACTTGGCGCGTGATATATTGATGAAATAATGGTTCTTTCTCCCCTAAAGGCCTCTTGCCTCCGGGCAGGGGGCCTTATATAACTATCCTGTCAATAAATGTAATTATGTTGCTAAACGCCAAACTTCCCTTGACTTTGCCTGAATCTGTGGTAAGCTATGGGTGTACCAAATTAATAAAGGAAAGCGCAATGGTCGACATCAAGCACATTTTCAATCATCGGCAAGTCACACAATTTGACCATTGCGTGGAGCGGGCCGGGGGGAAACAACCTCCCGGTTCGTCTATCTTGGTGGGCAATTAACCTTATTTTTAGGAGAAAGAACATGAGCGGATCAGACCCAAGTACAGAAAGACAAGTTTTGCGGGAAGTTCAGCGACAGAGCAATTTGTCGAAAGAACTGGAAGACATTGTTGCCAAAACAGAGGCTCGGCTTTCAAACGTTCTGACTGAGCCTCCGAAAGCAGAGCCGACGGCAGAAACGGCAACCGAACAACTCGTCGCTATGGCTACGCAAATCAGTTCCAGTAACGACAATGTTCAAGGCTGTCTCGGCCAACTACGCAGCATTTTGGACCGCCTTGAAATTTGATTTTATCGCAGCGTAGTGAAGTCAGGTTGAGGCAAGGCGTTGTATAGCATTGGCAAAGTAAAGGAGAAAGCAAATGAAGGCAGTACTAATCACAGCAGTACTTATGTGCCTGATCTTTTCAGGCTGCACAACCCATCGGCGAGGAACTCGGACAGTCACTACGACTTGGAACAACAAAATGGTTCTTGATAATCCCACCGTGGAACTGGTCAAGGCATTCAAGGGAACTCCAACCGGTAACACGGGAACAGGGTTTCAGGTTAAGAGGTACAGTAGCTGGACAGAATCCAATATGCCAAAGCATTGGAGGTAATCATGCGAGATTGGAAAGCAATGGCAAAGTTCTCCGAGATAGCTGCTGATGAAACCCTGCACGAAAGCAAGATGCTTGCCCTTGCGGGTTTACCGGAGAGGGCAAAAGCAGCTCACGAACAATCCCGCCAATACCGAGCAGGTGCAAGGCTGGCACCAGAGTAGCTCTTTGAGGACAATAGAATAACCACAGGTGGCCCAATGGTATGGCGCGGTCGGCAGATCGAGATGAGGCTGTTCAGTCAGCACTTGCACAGAAGCTATAGACGACGTGCAAGGCGGTTCGATTCCCTCCCTGTGGGTTTGCTCTTTGAAATACGAGACAGGCGGCGTAGCAGCGTCGAGGAATTTTTGTAATGGTCTGCATAACAGATTCTGCGGGTTATGCCCTGTCTCGTATAAAATAATGGGTCATGTCGAACACAGGCACTGAGTCGGAAAGTAGTTAATGGCCAATCCTGTCCGACACGGCCCACCATTTTGCAGGTCCGAATCCTGCCGGGGT
>SDBV01005058.1_pt1 | contig 18724 bp, 23 predicted proteins | sample 2277081 | NCBI WGS metagenome assembly SDBV01 (sample SAMN10402039, study PRJNA504765) | marine sediment metagenome | isolation source: marine sediment core GS10_PC15, 223 cmbsf | place: Arctic Ocean: Southern Knipovich Ridge | collected 2010
AGGTATGTTCCGAAGTGGGCATGGGCAGGCACTTGTATTCCTTTTTTAGCAAGTGTTTGGTCTCGATACAATCGAGCTTTGTTCATAATTCACCTTCGAGGATGCTAGAGGTAGTAAACCGAATAAAATATTTACTTTGGGAGAAGTGAATACTTAAGAAAGCGAAAAATGAGTATACTATGCTGCTAATAGGATATCATCCTGAGAAGAAGCTTATTAATTCTCGTACTATTCGTATGATTACGACTTTGGTGCCCGCAAACAAACCTACAAGCAGACCTTCCAATGCTAAACCAGCTGCACCAACACCAGCCAGAAATCTACCAATAGTGTTACCACGAAAAACCTCTAAGTACAATCCAGTGATTATCAGTAGAAACAGAATAATGCCAATACTGAGGGCAAACCAAAGGCGTTTTTTTATCTGACCCAATTCTCTCTCCAATTGAACCTATCGCTCTAAGTCCATATTAATCCAACTCACATTTGTTAGCATTATACCCATCGGAACGAATTCGGGCAAGGGCAACTGGTATCAGTTCATTAACAAGACAAGGTCTATCCTACTACCTTATTTGAAGAGGGGGGTATGGGCAAATAGGAAAAGGGAAGCACAACCACTCATATTAATTCTGTTATCAATGAGCTATAATTGACGTAGAGTGAGGTTTTAGATGGGTGGTGTACGAGAATGAGAAAATATCTGTTTGTATTGGTAATTCTGGTTCTTACTCTTAGCAGTTGTGCTCCCTCTGCAATAGACGATATTGAATCGACATTTCCAACCTCTCCTGAACAAACCCAAGAATCCGAATCTCAAACTTCACAACCTGAACAATCTGTAAATACTATTGAAGCACAAGTAGTCCGTGTAATTGATGGTGACACCATTGAAGTAAACATCGGTGGTCAAATCTACAAAGTTCGTTATATAGGTATTGATACTCCTGAAACAGTCCACCCCACAATAGGTGAAGAACCTTGTGGGAAAGAAGCTTCTGACAAAAATAGGGAGTTAGTCGAAGGTAAGGTAGTGAAGCTTGAAAAGGATGTATCTGAAATGGACAAATATGGTAGGTTACTCCGTTATGTATATGTCGGGGACGTTTTTATTAATGCTGAGCTTGTTAGACTAGGTTATGCTCAGGTGGCTACCTATCCGCCTGATGTCAAGTATCAAGACCTGTTCCTACAACTACAGAGGGAAGCTAGAGAAGCAGGTAGAGGTTGTTGGGGATTAGAAGAGGAAACTATAGAACCACCACCCATTACAGATAAATCTATGAATGTGCAAATAACCAAGATATTCTATGATGGTCTAGTCTACCGTACAGAATCTGACGAGTATGTAGAAATTAAGAACTTAGGTAGTGAGCCAGTTGATTTAGCTGGGTGGAGCCTAGTAGACAAAGATGAAGGAGACATTTTCTATTTCCCTTCTTACATACTTGAACCTGGTCAGAGCATCAGAGTATACACTAATGAAATACACTCTGAATACGGTGGTTTCAGTTTTGGGTCAGGAAAAGCTGTTTGGAACAATAGTATTCCAGATACAGCAGTCTTACTTAATGCTCAAGGACAAGAAGTATCGAGGAAGAGCTATTAAAGAGTGACACATCTTAATTGACACCCACTACTGCGGGCATTAAATCACTTCTCTAGCAAAACCATAGAGTGGCTTCAAATAGAAGTGGGCATGGGCAGGAACATATAGTTATGGAATTTCAACTGCCCGTATAGAAATTCTCATTTTTGAGCCTATCTGGGCAACCGTGACGACTAGAGCATCAGTAGCCTTAGGGACAGGAGATTATCAGAGTGGATACCTGCTAACAGGAAATATCAGTAGCTTCACGTGGGAAGGTAAATTTAGTCAATTTATCCAGTCGGGTCTGCTTCCTGTATTCTTGCATAGACCGTTCTTTGGTTTTCCCTACTAGTATTCTTGCCCTAATAAAGAGCATCTTCTCCAAGTCTGTCATGTAATCTACCCCTCTCAAAATATATCAATATATTAATATTTTAAACGTTTGAAGTTCTGAACCTACTATGCCACTAGGGGTGTTATCTTAATGATGTTATGGTGCCCTGCTTTGGTTTGGTCTTGCTCAGAATTCACCCAGTCAATTGTTTCAAGTTCTTGTTTGGCATCATTGAAAGTCGATTTTTTTACACCCATCTCTTTTACCTTTGCCCACAGCTCGTTTTGTTCCATTTGTTTTTCAGGAGCATTTTGAAGCGTCTCAATGATTACATCCATTGCATCCTCTTTCTTTGTTTTTGGTTTTTGCCAAATCTCATGCTCCCCGATTCGATGAATGGGATAATCCAACTCGGTAACCAGTTCAAAGCCTGCGGTATAGTTGCCCCCGATTATGACCTTTCGTTCTTTGCTTGCCTTTAATGCACTCTCCCAGTGATGGGGCTGAATCTGAATAGCTGTGTTAACCCATCTGTCAAAGACATTGCTACCAGCACCAACACCTATGGTCTTTTTACCTTCATGGTGAATAATCACAGGCGTAAACTGGAAAGTCTTAATCAATTCATCCATGTTTCTAGTCCATTTGTTCATAATATCGTTCTCATTCTCACTACGTTCGAAGGTCTTGTACCTGCAGTCCCAGAACAATACATCAATATGAAATCCAAGATGCTCTTGTACCATGAGGATATCGAATGCGTGTCCAAATCCAGTCGTCGTATCAAGACGAGGAGTGTCTTCACCCAACAGAGTTAACTTGTGGAAAGCTCCTGGCTCTACATCTAAGCCAAGTTTCTCTCGGATTGAAAGAAGTCTCTGCTCGAACATACTGTCATCTAGTTCGAAATTAAGATATAGGACATTACCCTGTGTAACTACTGGTATGTCAATAAATGGATGCCCACAAGCAATACAGAGAGCCATTTGTATTGCAAACGATGATTTTGCCGCTTTTGGTCTGCCGTAGATACATGCTTTCGAACCTGTTACTAGCACACCGTCGTCCAATATAAGATTGGGCTGTGGTGCAGGATTACTAATTATGTCTATGATACTCCTACTTGTGTATAAGTTTACTAACCCTTGGCTTATATCTTCTATGCTTTTTGTTGTACCCAATTCTGTCAATGTCAATCTCCTTTTATGAACTTCTTCTTGATTCCTATCGGTTGATAACCCTCTCTTCTACATGTCTCTTCACCCTCCTTATTAATGTTTTGTAAGAATTGAGGAATACCAAGCCATTCACCATAGCCTGCCCCGTTTGCCATTCCTTTAGTTCTGGGCAGTCCTCAAATTTGAAAACACAATGCCGAGGGTCTAAACGGCAAATCTCGACATCTTTGCCCAATGAATAAATATATGCTGCTAATCCTACATCGGTTGTCTCCATTATCACTCTCCAGTTGTTCTCATTTGCATAGCATAGTAAACCCTGTAGATGGTGAAAATAGGCATAGTAGTAGCGCAGGAAATTAATCTATAAATAGAACGAAGAAACGACCAGAAAAGGGATTTAACGAATTGTGTGGATTGAAACTATAGTTGGTTTATCTACTTATAGTATACCATACCCACCCTAGGGCTTGTCAAGTATAAGCGCAGACTATATCTCTTATAAATGTATTATATAGGAATAAAACATCATATATCTTGACATAGCATGATATTTGTGTTTATATTAGAAAGTTGAAGGAGGGTTTATGAAACCCAAAAAACCAGAAAACGAAACACCTGAGCAGCGATTCAAACGAGTTGCCGAGCCGAGAACTAAGGCTGTCCTCTACAAGCTAAAGCTACTTGGCAACTGCTCTAACAAGCGATTGTACAGCTACTCACAAGAGGACATAGATAAAATATTCTCGACCATAAAAAAGCGAATTAGGGAAGTTAAGTCGAAACTCGATATCTATAGACAAGAGGACTTTCAGTTATAGATGTGCCCAACTAGTGTACAGTGTGAACTTAGGGCATGACTGGGTAGTTATCAGTTTAGACTACAAGAGGAAAAGGAAACCAAAAAGGAGGGCAGAGTAATGAATCTTGAAAGAAAGCTTGAGAAAGAGGCCAGAGGGATGGGTGCAACCTACTTTGGCATAGCTGACTTATCTCTTACTCGAGGGGGTGCAATAACTCCTTACGAGGCAAGACTAATATCAGAGTATCCTTTGGCCATTTCAATAGGTGTTCCACTGATTCCATCAATTGTGGACAGACTTGGTGACCAGGCTGACGTTTTTGCCCTACAGAATTATAGGTTCCACGTTTACCAAGTGATAAACTTACTTATTGACCAAATAACCAGGCGTCTTTCTTCCATCCTTGCATATGAGAAACATTCAGCTCTATCTGTGCCCGCGAGCCAAACAGTGGATACGAAGAATTATTACGCTATCTTCTCTCACAAGATGGCAGCAAGCCTGTCAGGACTTGGATGGATAGGGAAAAGCTGCCTTTTAATAACACCTGACCTTGGGCCAAGGGTAAGATGGGGCACCATACTCACCGACGCTCCACTTGAAACAGGAACCCCAATGAAAGTTAACTGCGGAAGTTGTACAATATGTGTTGAAGCTTGTCCAGCTCAAGCTTTCACTGGAAGAGACTTCGTCCCATCAGAGCCACGGGAAATGAGGATGATAATACAGAGGCACACTCAATTTCAGGACGAACGAGAAAAGAATACAGGTGTACGTATGTGTGGAGTATGTGTCAATATCTGTCCTTTTGGAATGGTAAAAGGAGGACAAATAAATGAGAAAAGTTAAGCGATTTGTTAAGCAAAAGGTAACAAGGGTGGATGGTATGGCAAGAATCAGAGGGAATTTAGCTATAAAAAAGTGGCAGCGGCGGGATTTGAACCTGCGACCAAAGGCTTATGAGTCCTCTGCTCTACCACTGAGCTACGCTGCCACTAAATTAATATAACCATACTCTTAAAAGAGCTGTCAATTACCGCTCCTTTTAAGAACATGGACTCCCGTAGCTTTAAAGGTAGCATAAATGCTTCTTCCACTTTCCAACTTTAGCCCTTCTGCTGATTTTTTAGTGACCAAAGTAACTAGCTGAAAACCACAGTCTATTTCAATGCGGCTCAGTGGACCAACTGATACTACCCTGGTTATTTGCCCAGTGAACAAGTTCCTGGCACTACTCGGCGCTTTTGATAAGGCTAGGGTGATATCTTCCGGCCTAACACAAGCGCATACCTCTTCCCCAACCGTATAATCAGAAATTGCTTCAATAATATTGCCACCAATATCTATAGTGACTACCCCCTGCTCATTCGAGGTTATCACTCCATCAATAATATTCTCCACCCCGACGAACTCAGCCACCTCCCTATTTTTTGGTGAAGTGAACACCTCACTTTGGTCTCCTGTTTGAATAATTTCACCATTTATGAGTACACCTATTCTATCAGTGAGACGTTGACCTTGAGACATATCATGTGTAGCCATTATTATCGTGGTATTATGCCGACTAATAACGTTTGTTATTAATTCTTCGATTTTTGATGTCGAAACTGGGTCAAGGTTGGCTGTAGGTTCATCCAGTAGTAATACCTCAGGTTCAATCACCATCGCTCTAGCTATGGCTACTCTTTGTGCTTCACCTCCAGATAATGTCCTAGCGTTTCTATTCTTGTAGGCTGATAAGTCAACCATCTCCAGAATGCTATTAACCTTTGGGGAAATGCTTTTTTTGCTTACCCCCCTCCATTTCAAGCCATAGGCAATGTTATCATAGACACTCGTGTTAAATACTATTGGCTTTTGGAGTACGAATGCCATCCGCCGACGCACCTCCAATATCCTCCCCGCGGACTCAGTAACATTTATACCGTCAAAATATATTTTCCCTGATGTGGGCACATCAAGAAGGTCTATTAAGCGTAGAAGAGTAGTTTTACCAGCTCCGGTAGGACCGATGAAGGCGAAGACCTCACCCTTGCCAACCTTTATATTGATATTCCGCAGTATCTCCCGCTCACCAAATCTTTGGGATAAACCCACGACTTCTATTAAAGCCATTATTACCTCTGCTGTACCCTATTTAAGGCTATATTGATTACAAGGGCTAAAACGACAAGAATTATGCCAAGTGCCATTGCCAGCTCTAAGTCGCCCTTGGATGTTTCCAACGATATTGCCGTGGTAATAATCCTGGTAAACCCCCTGATATTACCACCGACCATAAGGGCTAAGCCCAGCTCCGATATGGCTCGGCCAAAACCCATAATAACAGCCGCTACCACGGCATACCTTGCCTCCCTCAAGACAACAACCATGGTCTGAAAGTTGCTGGCACCGAGCGAGAGAGCAGTATCCAAAATCGATTTATCGACACCACTCAGAGCCGAAATGGTTAAAGCAAGCAGTATCGGTGTGATCAGTATCACTTGCCCTATTACCATAACAGTCGGAGTGAACATTATGCCCAAGCCACCCAGCGGTCCGGCCCTAGAAAATAGCACAAAAACAAAAAGACCAATGCTAACAGTGGGAATACTAAAGAATGTCTGGATTATATTTATTAGAATCCTCTTACCGGGAAAATGGTGAAAATGGATGAGACTTCCAAGTGGTATACAAATAAGAGAGGCGAGGCTAGCTGAAGTCAACGAAATCATCAGTGACCTCCCGGCTATCTCCAAAATCTCCGGGTCAAGTGAGACTATCAGATCTATCGCCTTAATAAAGGCTTGCCATATTTCAGTCAATTAATTTCAACCACGTCTAATATTGCTATACTCTATTTGGGTTCTGCCCCAGCATAAGGGATAAATAGCTGCCTCCCATATTGGTTAACCCCGTAATTGCCGATGAATTCTTGTATTTCAGACGAGACGAGAAAGTTTATCAAGTTATTTGCCATCTCAATATTTGTTCCGGGATTCTTTTCTGGATTTATGGCAATGACAGAGTAAACATTGAGCAATATATCACCACTGTCTATTATAGGCATCAAATCCAGTTTACCCTGGTAAGATAGGAAGGTCCCCATATCACTAAGCGTATATGCCTGTTTCTCATTAGCCACCTGCAAAGTTGGTCCCATTCCCTGCCCAATCTCTATGTACCATTCTCCAGCCTCTCTCACTGTCTCATACTCAAAGCCAGCTTCTTTCCAAATGGCTTTCTCCTTACCGTGGGTCCCAGAATCATCCCCCCGAGAAACAAACTTTCCGCTTCTGGTCTGCATCAGCTTTTTGAAAGCCTCCTCGGGACTCAGACCCTTAATGTTTGCTGGGTCATCCGGTGGACCCACAATGAGAAAATAGTTATAAGCAAAGGGAACCCGCTCTACGCCGTAACCCTCAGCAAGGAACGTTTCCTCACGAGCTTTGGAATGAGTGGTGATAATATCCACGTCTCCCCTCCTCCCATATTCCAGAGCCTTCCCAGTTCCAGCATATATAATATCTAGCTCAACGTTATACTGCTTCTCAAAGACAGGCTCCAAGTATCCCCAAAGGCCGGTGTCATAAAGACTGGTAGTGGTTGCCACCCTTAGCCTTTCTTGTGGTGGCAATGGTGTTGTTAAGCCTCCACATCCTGCTATTCCCCCAATTAATATAATCACCAGAATGGTAGCAAATATGACTATCGCCTTTTTCACTTTCATACCCCTTAAAAGATAAAAAGAATAGCGCCCCCTTGCCGAAAGCGCTAAAACAGAATACTAAGGTCGACCATCTTCTCCTTTCCAAATACAGGAGGCATTGCCGTTTCCAACGATACCCTATCGGCCAATCTCCATAGGCTTACCTTCAGGAGAACAGGCTCGGAGACAAATTATTTAATTTTTATTAAGTTAGAAATTATACCATATCGTTTATAGTAACTGCAATTGTGAACTCATTGAAGAATGATAGCACAAGAAGTATAATAGTGTGTATAATAATACCTTATCTGGTTGGTATTACCAGGCTAAGAGGAGAGATAAAATGGCAGAACATCCTAATGAACTAAAGAAGCTAGCTAATATTGCCACGGACTTAGAACTTTCGGCTGATATGAGAACCAGAGCTATTGACCTGCTTGGTAATATTGGCACCCACCCGGCACTTCTCGCCTTGTTGGATTTAGCAGCTAGAGAAGATTTAATTCGTGAAGAAAGAATCCTTGCCCTTAAGCGAGCCAGAGAAATAATAAAGTCAAGTCATTAGGCTAATGAACCTTGATATTGGTATTATTGGCCTGGCTAAAAGTGGCAAAACTACCATTTTCAACGCTCTAAGCAAGGGTAAAACTGATGCAGGAAGCGCAGCCACACATATTGGAACAGCCAAGGTTCCAGAACCCCGCCTCAAAGTATTAGTCGATATGCTCCATCCCAAGCGAGTAGTCCCCGCCGAAGTAAGATACACTGATATCGACGCTTCAGCCAGGGGTTGGGATGAGAAGAAGGCTATAGGTGGTCAATTCCTGACACACCTTAGTGACGCACATGCCCTTATTAATGTAATTCGAGCCTTTACTGATGAAAGCATACCCCATAATGAAGGTAGCCTGGATGTAAAACGAGATATTACCAGCATGAATTTAGAGCTTACCTTTTCTGACTTAGCCATTATGGAAAGAAGACTGACGAGGATAGAGACCGCCTTAAAAGGAGCTAAACAGTCTGAACGCCACGGTCTTCTCCGAGAGCAAGAGATGCTAATGAAGATCAAGACTGATTTAGAAAAAGATGTTCCCATCCGGGAACTAAACCTAACTACTGACGAAACCAGAGTTATTGCTAACTACCAGTTTCTCACTGCCAAGCCGCTATTAACAGTAGTCAATATTGGCGAAGAACAGTTACCGCAGGTAGCATCCTTAGAAGCTGAGCTAAACTCATCTTATTCACGACCAAAATGTCGCTTTATTACCCTCTGTGGCAAGTTAGAAATGGAGCTGGCTCAATTGGATGATAGTGCTGCCGAGGGATTTCGCGCTGAGTTCGGTATAAAACAACCCGGGCTTGAGCGCACTATTAAGCTATCCTACGAATTATTAGGGCTAATCTCGTTCTTTAGTATAGCTTCGGGTGAGATTAAGGTATGGTCTATTCAGAAGGGCACCGATGCTCTTAAAGCTGCCGGTAAAATCCACTCAGATATGGAGAGGGGTTTCATTCGGGCAGAGGTAATCAGCTACAATGACCTGGTAAAGTGCAATAGTCTAGCTGAGGCTCGTAAGAAAGGGCTCCTCCGACTGGAGGGTAAACACTACATTGTTCAGGATGGCGATGTAATTACCTTTCTGTTCAACGTGTAGACCTATTGAATACAGGTGATAAACACCTTGACATCTGTCATCACCCCGGTTATGTTCTCATCGTCCTCAGTTTATTAAGGGCAATAACAATGATTCTGCATAGTCTTTTGAGGGGGAGCAGAGCAGTAAGCTTTTATAAGCAATACTAAACTGTTATTGGGCTACTTACCCTCACTGTCGTTGTTTCTGTATTACTTTTGACACCAAATCATACTGGTCTTCGGCTGACCGGACTTTCGTTCAAACAAAGATGGACATTGATAATACCGAACACATAAGGGCATTCCCAGGGACGATTGGAGAATGGACAGGCATTGACTATGAAACACCCCAATTGAAGAGGAGCTAAATGCCGACGTTATACTCCTACGAGCATACCAAACCCCCAGCTTTTATCAATCCATATTTTTGTTAATAATGCTCAACGCCGGTTATGAGGCATTTTTTCACCTTGCCTTCTCCATCATTTCCAGAGCCTTCTGGGCATCGATGGTAAATTGCCTTACTATGTCACGGCTATACTTATGGTCTACCATCTTACCAAGGAATTGAGGCGGAATGGTGATGACATGGGCACCAGCCATAGCGGCGGCCAAGACATCGCCCACCGACCTAATACTGCCTACGATTATTTTACTCTTATAATTCCAGCGCTCGAGCCAATCGACCGCCGTAGCGATAAGCGTAGGAGCATCGCCACCCTCATCAGCCAATCTACCCGCGAATATACTGATATAAGTTGCCCCTGCTTTTGCTGCCAATATTACCTGACCCAGGGAAAGGGCTACCGTGGCGTTTACCTTTATGCCTTCTTTTTCCAATTGCCTTATCACACCATAACACGGAATGCCATCCTGATTAATCTGGGGTATTTTGACTACAATGTTTGGTGCCCAGGTGGCAAATGTTTGCGCCTGGGTGAGCATCTCATCAAGGTCATTCGTGGTAACCTCAACACTTACCGAGCGAGGATTTACCAGAGCAGCAATTTCCTTCGCTCCGGCTTTGGCATCGTAAACACCATCCTTAAACATGATGGATGGATTGGTGGTTACGCCATCTAATACCCCCATATTGAGCCATTTTTCAATCTCGGTGATATTTGCTGAATCAATGAAAACCTCCATATTTAACCTCCTTATAAGTCATATATCCTGGGCTAGCTATACCTCAACTAATCACGCTTGTCTGGCGGCAACAGGTTAGGTATAGTATCTGTAATTGGGTAGTGCGTTTTACACTTGGGGCAATACAGGGAACCGTTAACTATCTCAGTCTCGTTTTCCTCCGTCACGCTAAGCTCCAGGTTTCCCTTACATACGGGACAAGCTAAAATGTTCATCAAATCTTTCTTCATAGTTGTCTCCAGATTATCTCACGCCTTAATTTCAATTAACTTAGTCACTTCCACTAAGTCCGAACAGATAGCATCAGGTTTAGCATCTTCTTCATCCATAAGCTGGCAAAGCTCACACTTCATCCTTCCTAGAAGTATGGTTCTTGTCCCTGCGCCTTTCCCTGACTTAACGTCAGTTAGCCCATCACCCACCATCCAGGACTGAGACAAGTCTATACCTATGTCCCTTGCCGCTTGAATAAGCATTCCAGACTTTGGCTTCCTGCATTCACAATCGGCTCTAAGCCTCTCAACTTTTGCCTCTGGGTGATGAAAGCAGTAATACTCGGCATCAAGAAAAGCTCCGTCTTTAGCTAGTTCCGCCTTCATCTTCCTGGTAATTGCCGCAAAGGTTTGCTGTGACATATGCTCCTTGGCGATCCCCGGCTGATTTGAAACCAGGACTACCTTATAGTCCATCTCATGGAACTTTTTGATAGCTTCAGAAACAGCGGGAAGTAGCCTAAACTGTTCCACAGTAAACGGAGAGTCAATTACTCCTTGCTCCCGGTAGTAGATAAGCTCGTTTATTACCCCATCCCTGTCAAGGAATACTACCTTCATACCTCCTAACTCTCCTCTATTTTCTGTCTTAGACAGCTGCAGATTAAGTGCTCCAGAGTTAGGTGAAAGGACTCCACTTGGGGAGTAGAATTTACGGGGACGACAATGCAGACATCGGCTATTTCCTTCATTGGCCCCCCATCAAAGCCAGAAAATCCTATCGTCTTGCCCCCCATTTCCTTGGCATACTTCATTGCTTTAAGGAGGTTTTGCGACCATAATCCCACCTTATCCTTCCCAGCGCCACCGTGGACGCTAATACAAATAAGGACATCTCCCTTCTGGAATTTGGTCTTGAGCTGCTCGTAAAACAGATTATCGAAGCCCTCATCATTTATGAGGGCAAGCATTAACGGAATATTGTCATTGAGACACTCAGCCCTAAGTCCCCTCTTGCCCGGCGCGGCAGTAGTCTTTAATAAGTCACAGGCAAAATGGGTAGTCGTAGAGGCTGAACCACCATTACCACAGGTGAAAACATGACTGCCGTTTTCCCAAGCCTCAAAAAGAAGCTCAATAGCTCTATCTACATCTGCTATCGAGATGACTTCAGCAACATTCTTCACTTCGGTAAGGTAATTTTGGATAAAGTCTTTATTGTCCAATTGACCTCCATTTAAGTGTTGACCACTATCTGCGCGCCATCAAAGTTAAAGTGAAACCGCTCCCACCTGAGGCCCATTTTTTGCATAGCCTCGACTAGCTTAGGCTTGTCGCTATTAGTGCAGTAAAACATGAGGAATCCACCACCTCCAGCCCCTACTAATTTACCACCGGCAGCACCGCTCTTCCTGGCAGCCTCGTAGCACTCATTGATAAATGGGTCGGACATTTTCCGAGAACGCTTCTTCTTTATCTCCCAGTGAACATGGAGAAGTTCTCCAAGCATGTCCACCTGACCTCTTTCCAAACACTTCCTCGTTTCTAAGCCTATCTCTTTAATTTGGTTGAGGTTCTGAGTCATTTCAAGGTCGTCCTGTTTACACTTTGTGTCCTGCTCAGAAAGTATTTCTGAGGCACTTCTTTCCTTGCCGGTAAAGAACAGGAGGGTATTGCCTTCCAGTTGGTCTAGTGCCTCACGGGAAATGCGGAGAGGCTCCACCAGAACACCCCCGTTTTGGTCAAAGGTGAGGCAAGTGAGCCCACCAAAGGCAGCTATGTATTGATCCTGTTTGCCTATAGGTTCGCCGAGAATATCTATTTCGATATGGCATGCCTCCTCAGCCAGTTGCTTTTGGGTTACGAAGTCCTTGTTATAGGCATGAAGAGCATTGAACAGAGCTACCGTGAAGCTAGACGATGTGCCCAGCCCACAGTTAGCGGGGACATCGGCTGTTGAGTGAAGTTCTATCCCCTTTTCGATACCGAGAAGCCCAAGTGCTGCTCGGAAGATACGGTGTTCTATGTCAGCCACATTATCTCGTATCTCCATCTGAGAATAACTGAGACGGATATTGTCATAAAACCTGCTGTTAACCAGGATGGTGCAATACTTATCGATTGCCCCGGCAATGAGAAACCCACCATACTTGGAGCAATAGGACTTAAGGTCTGTCCCTCCCCCACCGAGGGTTATTCTGGTCGGTGCCCTGGAGAGTATCATTTCACCCCCTGTATATATTCTTTAAACTCCTTAAGCCCCTGGGATGAGCCTATCTCATAGAAGCGTTCCTTGACATCAAAGGCGAGAAGTTCGTCCATCTCTATCAAGTGAGGGAAAAGCTCTTCCAGGGAATGAAACTGGTTTTCTGGAATCATCTTCATGACTCCTTTCCTAAAGATATTCGCCCCATATTCAATATAGATGATATCCTTGGTTTTCTCCTTTTTGCTGAATTTCTTCACCAAGTTTCCTTCAACTGCTGTATTGCTTCTATCGTAACGATCATAATTTTTATAAACGGTCATAAGGGCAAGCTTCTTTTGCGATTTGAAATAGCGCATAGCCGCCGGAAAATCTACAAAAACATATGAGTCGCCATAAATGGTAAAGAATATATCATTGAGTAAGGTTTCGGCTTTTTTAAGTGCCCCAGCCGTACCCAGAAGCTTATCCTCAACACTATACTTAATATTCACCCCATACTCTCTTCCATTTCCGAAGTGTCTTTCAATTTGCTCTCCCATATGGCTAACGCACAAAACTATATCCTTTATCCCACCTCTCTTGAGGAGTTCGAGCTGATATTCCAATAAGGGTTCCCCCCAGATTTTGACCATAGATTTAGGTTGATTTCTGGTTAAATCCCCCAGTCTCGTTGCCAATCCCCCAGCTAATATTGCTACCTGCATGTCTGTTACTTATCACTTATTCCAGCTTTATGGAAAAGCCTCTGAAGTTCCCTACGGGCAAGACGAGTGGGCTTAACTCCCTTACTCTCCCAGCGCTGCACCGTGGACAGACTAACTTCGATTTCCCGTGCCATATCTTCCTGCACCCAGCCCATTTTCTTCCGCAATTCCTTTACCTTTTCCCTAAGCTGTTTCACAATATCTCCCTTAAGTTACATTAAACAAGGTTTCATGTTAGGTAGCATTTAGAATCATAAACTATTTATGGACAAATGTCAATAGTTTACCCAAAAATTGTCAGTTGGCTAACATGCTCCTCGATATCAAACAGCTCAGATTTTCCAAGAAACATTTGGCTTACCAATGCTTTTTATGAGTACAAGCTATATTAGACGCTGTTGCATATATTATAGCACCTATAATAATAAATAATGTCGGCGCCGAAGTCAAAAGGTTGGGGTTTTGGTGCCAGCAGGTCAAAGAAAATGTTCTGTTTCCAATAGGTAAGGTCAACCTTTTTGAAAGCAAAACCATAAAGAGGTCAGAGCCGGGTTTGTGGAATAAGCCACATTTGGTTGTAGACTAGATAAAAGAAGGTATCAAAAGAAAGAACAAAGCTCTAATTGAGTTCCAGGCCCGTTACCAGCCTGGTAAAATCATGTCCCCTAAGTTCCGTATTTTATATTAAAAGTGGGGAAGGGGGGATTTGAACCCCCACGCCTTGCAGCACATGATCCTAAATCATGCTCGTCTACCAATTCCGACACTCCCCCGCAAAGTTAGCCTGGATACAAACTGTACCCCTGAAAAAGTTAACCAATTCTATGCTATCTGACTTCCGTAATTCAAGGAGACAAGGACTATTTGTCCACACATTGTTATTTTACCAGAGATGTCTCAGCAAGGCTATAGGAATGGAATTAACGGCACAAGGCATAAACAGTTTCCTATCATCTTTAAGTTGTGGTAACGGCAAGTTTACCTATTTCAGAGCCACTGGAGCATTGTGTAGTTGACTACACAGGCGGTTATTTTGAAGAGAATCCTATCAAGCTGGTAGATAATCCCCATGTAGCTAAGAAGCTGCTACCTACTATTACTGATGAGCAAGTCCGATTACTAATAGAGACCGCCAATAGCCTGACGGGATAAGCGCATCGTTAGCTTACTCTTTGATAGTGATCCAAGGCTTTGTTAAGTAGAGGACACAAAAGGGTCAGTTAGTCACTAATATACAAGTTGATTGCCCAGGGCGTAGGCTTTTTCCATGACATCACGATTGTTTTTGATTTCACCGGCTTTCAATGCTCTTCCATAAACAATGCCGATGATATGTGCACCTAGATAGGCAAAGGTGTCCTGAAAAGTTCTTATGGCATTTACAGCACCAGAACGGAAGGGGTCAACATTTTCGTACGTTAATATTATTCCGATTCGTTTCCCTTTAAGCGCGTTGCCTTGTGGTCCCCCTAGAGCATACCAACGGTCCATAAAGAGCTTCGTCTGGGCAGAGACCGTGAAATAATAAATTGGACTGGCAATAACTAGTGCATCCATCTGCCGAAGTTTAGGATATAAATCTTGCATGTCATCTTTGATAATACAATCTACATCAGTGTCTTCTCGGCATATATCGCAGGCCGTACAAGCTTTGATATCCATTTTATGAAGATAAAAGCTTTCAACCGTTGCTTTAGCATCTCTAGCCCCATCGGCAACTCTATGAGCCAGGGTTGCGCTATTCCCTCTTTTCCTTGGGCTTCCCATTACTATGATGACTTTTTTAGCACTCATATCTATTACCCTTTCTTTTAGGTACGAATTCTCTTGCGCACCTCTAAAATATGATTTTTAAGTGGATTAACACTGATTTTAATCTAAAGAACAATTTCACACAAAGTTAGTACAGAAACCATGGCAATGAAAACCTTACCGTTCCAGGAGTCATTGGAAATAGCTCCACGCGAAACAAAATTGATTATTTGCCAGGATAACCTAAGACTTCGTAGAGTACTACTTTAGAATAGTTCTGCCAGCGCTTCTGCAGCTGTATATGTGGTGCCTACCCCACTAATGTATTGGGCAACCCTTAAAGTTTCAGCAATTTCCTCTTTTGTTGCACCAACTCGCATCGCAGCTTGAGCCAGAGCTTTTACGCCACTAGCAGTTCCCGCAGCGGCATCCAATGCCATTGCAATGAGAAACTTATACTTCTGGTTTAAGGCACCATCTGAAAGCGCAAATTCACGAGTGTTACCAACGTGCTTGAGAAATTCTGGGTCGATTCTACTAAAAACGTCGAGAGGGTTTTGAGACATTTTATTACCTCCTATTCAATTTGTGAATTTGTCTCATTATAAGCTAACTGCGATAACAAGACAATGCAATAATAAAATAAGTAAACAGATGGGAAAACCTTAAGATAGTAGATAGACACATTGGGTTGGTTAGCTTTCAGGATAGTATGAAGTTGTATTCTGCCATTATAAATTGAAAGTACTAACGCATATGGAATGTAGTTGGAGTTTTGGGCAAAGAGGGGACGTTAGCCTGGCTTTCTACTTAACATCTACATCTATACTAACGAGTTTAGGAACAGGTTCTTTAGAGCTAATTGCATAAAATCCTTTCTCATTGACCCACTTCATGATTGTAGTTCCAAGGTCCTCTGCTAACTGTTCCCTACTGGGTATGTTAACACCTTCATACTCCAGCCTAGTAATAATTACCGCGGTAAAGAGTGTACTCTCTTTCTGTTTCGGGCTCGCTTTGGGCTCCGCGTTAACTATTCTTTGTGCTTTTTCTTCCTTTTCCCTTACCTTTTTATCTGCCAGTTCTTGCTTTCTTACCTGTTTCGCTCTCTCGGCTATTTCCTTTATCTTCTTATCAAAATCCTTCTCTACCATTTTGAATACCTCACTTTCAATGCAACGCATAACCTATTATGAATGGCATCACCTATCACGAAAGCCAAACGCATGTGCCAACTAAGGTAATATATATTATTCACACTAGATTTGACAAGCGATCTACAGAACCGAATCTCAAACTAGCTATGGAATCAGAAATTGGGAAAGGGTACGAGTCAACAATTTTTAAGATAAGTATATTATATCCTAATATCCATTCTCGAATATTATCTGTGGTCAAGAAAGCAGCTAAGTTGGAGTAAAATAAATCAAAAATAAAAGCCTGTGCACAGAAGAGACTATGTGGTGGTAATATATAGTTACATTCGCAGGCTCACTTGTTGTAGCTTTGATTTCTGTCTGGTTTTCTCAATTTTTATCTGCCCGTAGAGAATTTAGGAAAGTCTTAGAGAACCTGAGAAGTGAAGTATCCACAAATACAAAAAATTCTAACTCCAGCCCAAAATTACAGATTTGAATGATATGACACGATATTGAGAAGACGGATTGGCGAGCTTTAATAATGGGTGATACTGGTAAAGTGACGTATCACTTCACAGAATGTTATCGATCAGCTGTTTGAGCTAATCAATCTCAGGGGCATACCAGAGTACACCAGATCGGATAATAGGCCTGGGTTTACTGCCAAGGCAATACGTAGATGGTTAAATCGCGTTGGTGTGGAGGCGTTATTTATTGAACCGGGGAGTCCCTCGGAGAACGGTTACATCGAATCGGTCAATGGGAAGTTGAGAGACAAACTGTTGAATCGGGAGATATTTACCACATTAACAGAAGCGAAGGTATTGATTGAGCAATGGAGGAGAGAGTACACTCAGGTAAGTCCTCATAGCTCGTTAGGTTACAGGCCACCTGCTCCTTTACCCGGCAACAATTCGCCTTACAGTTGGTTTAGATTAAACACTGATAGAAAGCCCTCTTTTTCATAGCGTCTAATTTGTCCAATTGGACTTGGTTCTCTCTTTTTATTATTGCGGCAATGAGTGAGCTGTGAATTACCTATACTCATCCTTTCCCTATAAAAGGAGACCGGGATTTATGGTTCCGATCCTCCTATATTTTGTGACGTAAACTAACCGTGCTTTGCGTTACTTGCTTTAAGGGCATATGCCTGAGTCTTAGCGTAGTGTGTCGCTGCTTGACCATAGAGAACCGATGCTCTATCTCTATCATTATACTTAAGTAAAGCTATATCTCCCTGGTCTTCGGCAAGGTTTCCCTTGGTAAACTCTGCATTAGCCATCAGGTACCAGGGTGATCCACTATTCTCGAATGACGCCTCACCAAGTAGGGTGTCAGCGGTCTTTCGACAATCAGCCACTACTGCCTCAGGGCTGTCTGTAAGTGTAAACTTAACATACACACCCAAAGCGTTATCTCCCCACGTTCCACAGGGAGCACCTTGGCATACATAAAAAACACGTTCCTCTGGTAAAATAACAAACGATTGGCTGGTTCGCCAGCCAGGCAAATGGTCACAGGGAGTCTTCTCGACGAACTGCATATCCTCATTCATATTAGTTCCATCCCAGACCTGATGAGAACTCAAGAAACTTATTACCGTACCTACATCAATTTTGCCCAGCTTTGACTCAATGTTTCTCTTGTAGGTATTGTATCTACGACAGATCTCATCAGGACCTCCCCGATTATAAATCTTTCCTTCTGGTGTGATAAAGTAGTTTGTCATAATAACATAGTCTTTCTCGCCAAAGTCTCCGGGTTTCCTGGTGATTTTGACGTCTTCATTATAGTTCTCTATTACGTTGATAGTGCCAGTTCCATCTACCAGCATTATATTGCCCCCGCTAAAAGGAGCTTTTACTAAGTAGTAATCCTTTGCTTCATCTACACTAACACTGGTTAACGCAACATAAAAGGCCGTGTTTTCACCACCCGTTGTAAAGCCTGGTGTTTCGGGAGACCCTTGAGCATGTAAGACCAGACCCTTTTCATTTAGAAAGGAGCCATTCTGGTGTAGAGAGCCTGCAGAGGCCGACACAATGTAGTTGTTACCATCATCAGGAAATCCGATGACCGTTATGTTGTACAAGTCAAGAAGAGGGCTCCACCAGCCACCGTCTCTATTCATCCCCACTATAATGTTTCCATCCTTTGTTGCTGCTCCCCTTAAAGCAGTCGATGAACAGCCTACTATCGGTTTGTGCATTTCCTCCGGTGGATGGCCAAATTCTATCGTGAAGGCCAGGTTGATTAAGAGAATATCGTAGTAGGTCATCTCATAGCCTACCGATGTGGCACCTGCTGCCATCCCCTTCATCATATC
>SDBV01005059.1_pt1 | contig 18723 bp, 19 predicted proteins | sample 2277081 | NCBI WGS metagenome assembly SDBV01 (sample SAMN10402039, study PRJNA504765) | marine sediment metagenome | isolation source: marine sediment core GS10_PC15, 223 cmbsf | place: Arctic Ocean: Southern Knipovich Ridge | collected 2010
TAATATATGTTTTTTTAATTTTTTATCAAATAATTCAAAAATATTTTCATATTCATCAACAGCTTCTTCTATATCTGCGATTATATTATCATATGGGATGTGTCCTGCTTTAAAACTTTTTGTCAATCCTTCAATACCAATCAATTTATTTCTTATCATGTCTTCTATTTCCATTGCTATTTTTATTTTATCAATTGCCCTGTATTTTTTAGCGACTCTGTCAACAATTATTTTTCTTTTTTCAGCTTCATTTATTAATTCTTCAGCATTTGTGTAATTAGGTTTTTTTTTAAATTTTTCAAAGACATCCTTAAGTGTTGGTTTTCCGTACCACATATTACATGTATTTTTATTGAACTATATAATTTTTATTAAAATTTATAAATCAACATATAATTAAAACTCCTATTGCCCCTATAGTATAATGGATTAGTACATGGGTTTGCGGAACCTAAAGACGGAGTTCAATTCTCCGTAGGGGCGTTACTATCTTTAGTAACCTTTTAGGAAAAATTTATATATAACATCATCTTTTACCAAATTTGTGATAGCATGACTTTTGAAACACAATATCTAAAAAAAAAACAAGAACTTTTGAATGGTAAATCTATTTGTAAAGAAAATAGATCTTTATTTAAGAAATTTTTTAAAAAAGAAGAATATAAATTAAAAAGAAAAAATAATTTAAATAAATTAGATGAAGCTTGTTTTAAAACTTTGTGTTGGTATGGTAATACTTTAAAGAATGTTAATAATTGGTTTAAAAATAAAGCTTGGGTAAATTTGACTAAAAAAGATATAAAAAAAGTTTATGATGATTTAGAAGATGGTAAAATTAAGAATAATAAGGGAGACTCATTTGTAGATACTAAAAGTTATTATAGCAGGATATTCAAGAGTAAGCCATTTGAGTTGGCGGGAAAATTATCCATATCTAAAGAAGTTATGGAATTCTATAGACCTAATGGAAATAGTGAAGTAAGATTTATTGAAGAAGAAACTTTTAGGAAAATAGTATCAGTAGCAATAAAACCTATTCATAAACTTTTGATATGGTTGGCTTTTGATATTGGTGAAAATATTAATGCTTTATTGAAATTAAAAAAGAAACATTTTACTTCTTCTATAAATCCTGACCATAAAGAAAAAGAATATATTGTTAATCTTCCAGAAGAAATATTAAAAAGAACTAGAAAACCTAGAAGTGAAATAACTAATTTTAAAGAAACAGTTGAATTTGCAGATATTGTTTTAAAAGATTTAAATGAAGAAGATAATATTTTTCCTTTTGGTTACGGACAAGCTAAAAAACTTTTGGATAGAGCAGTTTATATTACTAAATCAAAATGTATTCCTAAAGGACAGAAAGTAACTTGGAAAGATTTACGAAGTTCTATGGCTTGTTATTTATTAAAACAAGGCTGGAATACTGATGAGATAAATAAAAGATTAGGACATAAACCTAGTAGTTCTGAAATTGATAAATATGTTAATTTCTTGGCTATTGATAGGCATAGACCAAAAAAAAAATTACAAGAAGGTATTTTATCTCAAGTTAGAGAAAAGTTAGAAGAAGCTGAAAGAAGAGAAAGATTATATAAAAAAAGATTTGATGATTTAAGTTCTGATATAAACCAAACAAATGAAATAGTATCTAAACTTATCAAAGGATTAGTCCAGAAAGGAAAAACATCTGATATTATGGATGTAGTTCACAAAGAAAGATTAGCTAAAGAATTAAGAAAGTTGTAATAATATTATTTTAATTATTTTCTAGAAGTTACAGAAAATTCACTTATGAAGTTTAAATTTAACTATCTCAAATCTTATATAAACAAAATTCAAAGAACTTCGTTTATATATAGTTATGCTCAATTCTTCACAATACTCGCGTTTGTTCAGAACTCGAAAGCTTTAATCTTCTTCGAAGTTAAACCTTTCGCCTGAAACAAGTTCAGGGAATATAACCTTTATTAAGTTCAATTCGAAAACCCGCCTTTCTCTACGAGAAACGTAAACCGTAAATCCTTATAGTTGTCGCCTTCGTTAAATTTCATAGACGGAAATAAAGAAGAAATGCTTTGCACTTCTTATAACAAAAATTTAACGGTTACGCTTTGCTTCACCCAAATTTTTACTTACTTAAAATAAGTGGGGGAATTCCGTAACTAGAATTAAATCTCTAATTCTTCTTCTAAATTGAATATCGTATTAAAAATTTCAGTATTGATAGTTTTTTCTTTATATATCTTACAATATAATACTTTAATCCCTTGCTCTGCCATAACTCTAAGATCTTCCCAAATCTCGCCTATATTATTGACTACTTTGTCAATACCATACTTAGAAATTAATATAGATATAAGAAAGGTTAATTTTTCTTCACTAAAATCGCTTAGCCGACCCATGTCGGCAGTTTTACTAGTTTTTACAACATTTTCACAATCTGGAACAGCTTTTTCTTTAATCTTATCTGCATATTTGTAAGCTACAACAATCGCTAAAAATATTATCTCTTGTTTTCCAATTCCGTATTGACTCCAGGCCTTAGCCAATAGATTCAGATATGCTGAATTTATGCCTTCATTAATAAGAAGGTCTCTTTTTATTAGCTTTTTTTCTACATTATTTGTTATAAATTCTTTGATATTCTTAACCATTTGATACCCCATATGGATTGAGTTTTACATTAGTTCCATCATTATTGAGAGTCATAGCAATAAATATATTTTCTTTTGCCGCACTATAGACTTTTTCAAACTTGTCATTGGTTGTAAATAATATAACTTGTGCATTTCTAAATAAATCACTTAATCTAGTACTTACAATCTCCAAACTTTCTTTGTCGATTGAGGAAAATGGATTATCCATAAATACAAAGGGCAATTTATCTCTACCTCTTTTATCCATAATACGAACAAAAGCAGCCATAATAATTATACCAAATAATTGGTTTTGGCCACCTGTTAAATAATGTTTAGTTGACCCTTTCTCAACAAATTTAAAATTTATATCATTATTATCCGTAGTTATCTTAACATTTAATTCAGAAATTTTGTTAGTTTGTCCGATAAGGGAATTTATCTCAGTTTCCAACTCTGATGAGATATTGTTTAATATTTCTTTATTAAACCTATCAAGGATTTTTTTAAGATACTCCCCTATTTTGATGTGTTTGTTTAGAGCACTAGCTTCTTCACTCTTATCTGAAATTTTTTCACGTTCTTGCTTCAATCCAAAAATTTCGCTTTCAAATCGGTTGATATTATCCCTAAAAACCATTAAATTTTTATCCGCATCACGTATCTCATCACTTAACGTTGTAAATTTATTTAAATTAATTTTATAAGAGCTAACATCGATTTTCCCTTTTGGGAGTTCCTTTTGAACCTCATTTTTGAGTCTAATTGTCTCTTTTCTTTTTTCATCTAATTTTTTTATTTCTTCAGCTTTATCAAGTATTAATTGTATCTTCTCATCCGTTGACTTTAAAATTTCAGGAATCCTATACGTTAAATCTAACAAGAAATCCAAACGTTCTTCTGATTCAGCAACCCTTAATTCAGAATTGATAGATTTTTCTTCTTCTGAGTCCTCTTTGATAGGATTTCCGCAGACACATTTTTTTCTATCAAGCAAATGAGTTAAAAATACTTGGCGAACATTAGCAGGTAAACTTTTTACCTTGGGTTCTTTCTCTACGATTGAATTTGCTTGTTGTAAAATTGTTTTTCCATTTATCAAATATGCATTTGTCAAAATGGATGTGTAATAAAGGCTATTTTCCTTTTTTAATTGTTCTTCTATTTCTTTTTCTTTTTCCTCAAAAAGACTAAACTTTCTCATCGCTTCCTGAATTTCCTGAGATTTGCTCAATTCTTCCTTTAAGGCATCTTGTTGGGATATAAATTCCGCTTTTGTCTTCTCTTCTTCTGCTATTTTCTTCCTTTCACCTTCTTTTCTTTCTAATAAAGTTGCAATTGATTCATCAATTTCATTCATCCTACTATTCTGTTTAGGTAGTTTACTTGATATTCTATACCACTCTTCTACCAACTCTCCCACAATTTCACTAACATTTTCAATTTTTTCAATATTAAATAGTTTTTTAAGCCCTTCTCTTATCTTTAAATTGCTATTTGTGGCAGTATGTTGAAGATATTCCCCATCAAAAAGATAAAACTGAATAAGATCTTTTGGTAAGAATTGATTCAAAAATTTGTAATTATCAGATATTGCTAATTTTTCTCCCGCTCGATAAGCATCTATTGTAAAATCTGTACTGGTTGGAGATGATGCGCCTTTAATATACATAGATGCTCTTCTTATACTCAGACTATCTATCTCATTATTCTCTGGTATTTTAATATCAATTTCAACATCAACGAGAGTTTTATCCCCTTTGTATGATTTTTCATTTGGTATTGGTTTTTCATCTTTTTCTTCTATCTTTGTGCCTAATAAAAATTGTGTTTCGATACCATAAAGACACCACCCGATAGCATTAAATAATGTTGTTTTTCCAGCTTTTATTTCTCCAGTAGAAAGATTAATATTTTTGTTACTTCTAGATTCAAGACCAAATTTTACCTTGGCCTCTTTATAACATCTATAATTTTTAAGTCTAATTTGTTTTATAAACATTGAAGTTACTCCTCTTCTATAAGCGATTTTATCTTCTTTTTAATCTCATCGCTATCTAAATTCCGTGTTCCGAAAAAAGACAATATGGGGTACAAGTTTTCTGCTTTTCTTTTAATTGTATCCTTTAATGCTGTATCTTCTTCCTGTTTTAGTTCTTCAACTATTATTGAGTTCAACAATTTAATTTCCGGTTTATTTGAATCTTTATTTTTCATATTTTTTCACATTATTGATAATGTTATATACATCTATATTTAAAAGTTTACCTACTTTTTCTAGTTGAGAGTAACAATCTAACTTATTATGGGCAGATATGCTGAAGATGGCTAATCTTCTAAATTCACTTGCTGTAACTTTCTCTTCTACTTTTCTAAATTCATTGTCTCTTTGATTTCTAGTATCTACCAATACGCAGATGTCATAAACCTCAGCTATTTTTTTACCATGAACCTTTCTTAGTATTCTCCCTCTACGCTGAATAAATTGTTTTGAATTTCCAGAACTAGAGATAAAAATAGCTCTGCTAAGCCTCTTAATATTTACTCCTTCGTCTAATACTTTCATAGCAATTACACAATCTATCTTATTTTCTGATAAGTCTCCAAGAATAATTTCTCTATCTTCATCTTTTGTTGAACCATCTATTTTTCTATATTCAATATCAAAATTATCCATCATAATTAGATATTCTGAAAGTTGTTCTTCATCTTCTACATAAACAAGCAAGGAATTTAGTTTATTTTCTTTATTTAGTTTACTTAATATTTTTTCAAATACATTAAGCTTGTTTTGAGCTTTTTTTACTATCTTGGCCCTTTCTGTTAGGATTAACATCAAACGATTTTCTTCCAATTCGGTCTTTTTATTTATATGAACCCCTCTAGAGTACTTTTTAGTAAGTTTTTGATATTCCTTTGTTTCATCTTCTGTAAGGTAAGCAAAAAACATATAGTAATCATAGGGAGTTAACCACCCATCACGTATTGCTTCTTTTAGCCCATACCTAAATACAACATCTTTAAAATAATCCAGAATTTTTTGCGTACCTTCAATATCAAAATACCTTACTGGTGTTGCTGTAAGTCCAAGTCTATAAGTGTATTTATTTGAAAGTGCTTTGGAGAGATTTTCAGCACCCAACCAATGTGCTTCATCAGCCACAAATAGTACCTTACCTTTATATCTCCTAAGAATGCTATCGGTAAACCAAGGTTTTGATAATGAAACATAAGTACCAATTACAATATGATTATTCTGTTGTGAATCAACGATGGATCTAAAAATATCATCTTTTGTCTCATCCTTTGATATAGTTATCAAATCAAAATTTTCAATATAATCCCTTATCTCCTTTTTCCATTGAAATACCAGTACCTTGGTAGGGCATCCTATGACAACTAAAAAGTTATCTGGATATCTGAGGCCCATATTCTTGATACAAGAAATTGCTAAATTTGTCTTTCCTGTTCCTGTAGCCATCTCTACTATTCCAACATATCCATTTTGCGTCCATTTGTTTTCTGCAGTTTGTTGGTGTGGCCATGATGGGGGTAATTGTTTTATAGATTTTTTAGTCTTTTCTTCACATTCCTTATACACTTTTGTTATGATATTCTTGAATTTCTCAGGCATATCTACAATTAAATAATCTATCCTATTTATTTTGCCATCCCAATACTTATCAAACAAAACAGAATCTTTGTCTAAATATTTTCGTTCTTCTGGTATCCAGCTTCTAAAAACTTTAAATTCTTCAATATTATCAGTCAATCCCTCATATGTTTCATTGATTGAACCAGAAAAGCTGATTTTATCCCCCACTTCATCTGTGAAAATACCAAATTTTAAATGAAAAATACCCCTTCCCTTACATATTACAAATTTTACTTCAAGTCTATTCGTAGCGATTAAATATCCCAAAGCTGAAACATTTTCATTAGTCATAAGCTCCCTAAGTTTCACTTCATCATAAATCTCCATAGCTTTTAATATTTCGTCTGGTTTTTTCTTTGCATGAAGAATAGCATCAAAATCTTCTTCAGAGACTAAATAGGAAATTAATAACTTCATTGTCCCATCATTATTCACCATAGCTGATAGTCCTTCAGCTATCACCTTTAGGGACTTAGAAGAATAATAAGCAGAAACACGCTTATAAGATTTCGACTTTTTTAGAACGGGAGTGAAAAAATCTTTAACAACATCTGTAAAATCAGAGTTATATTCTATGTTTAAGTTTAATTCCTTAAATGTCATTTTTACCACATGACTTTGCTTTTACCATATAATTGAAGATAAATAACTCTCTCCCTATACGGGCCTTCTTTTTTTGTATGTTATGTAGCCCATTATTGATCCCATATTGTAGTCTCCAACCATGAATATTCAACTCTGCCGAATTTGCAAAATTATACAACTCTTGTACACCTGAACAATTATCATAAGTTATAAGCCATTTGTGTTTAGATTTTTTGATATGATTAGCAAAACGATTATGCCTAAAATTTGTATGTAAAACACCTTTTTCCCCATATAATTTAGCTTCCTTATTAGACATATATGGGGGATCTAAAAAGATGAATGTATTGTTCCCTTTACGTTTTACAACATCCCAATAATCCACATTTGTTATTTTCACATTCTTTAATATTTTTGATGCTGCAGATATTCGCTCTATTGAAGAATCAGTAAATCGTTTCTCAAATGCCTGTTGTGAATAGCCTCCAGAATTAACTAAACCTGAAAAAGAGACTCTATTTAGAATGAAAAATCGGATTGCTTTTTGTAGTCCAGTTTGAATTTCCATATGCAACTTAAGATATTTATATAGTTTTCTTCCATCTTTGTACTTCTTTTTAATTTTTCTTATTTCAAAAATAAGTTCGTCAGGACTTTCCTTACAATATTTCCAAAAATAAAATAATTCTAGATTGATATCATTGATCCAATATTTTTTATTAGGGTATTCTTGTTTTAATGCAAAAAACACAGAACCGCCACCAACCATTGGTTCTCTAAATTCATCATATTCTGGGATTAACGGAAGTATTCTTTTTAATGCTTTAGACTTTCCTCCAGGGTATCTTAATGGACTCTTTATAATCTTATTCTGCACCATCTTTCTTCTCCCTTTGTAATTGATCTTCCATCATAATTTCAAATTGACGAGAGGTTAATATACCCTTCTTTTTACAGAATTCCCTATATTTTTTATATAAACCTGAGTTTACTCTCAAGGTAATATTTTTTGATTCCATCTTTAAACCTCTTAATAATACAAATATCTACATTTGTATATAAATATTACTATTGTTTTTAAATAACCTACTATCAAACTTCTTCTTTTTCAAAAAAAGAACCAAAAACAGCCCCCTCTCTAGTCCTAAAGGACATTTAGTCTGCTTCGCAGTAATTTATAATAAAGTAAGTAAAAACTACAGCACCTATCTGATTATTCGGCAGTAAGAAAACTCTGCGGATTTACTTCGTAAATCCTTGCCTCGCCCACTTCGTAGGGGTCGGTTCGGCTAACAGCGCGCGATGTTAGTTTCAATAATTTTTAGAGGTTTAGAAATAGAATGGGGGCAATTTTAAAGAGATTATATCATACAGTTATTCTTTCTTTTACAGAGTTATATGTTTCAAGATATTTTAGACTATTCAGATATTTTGGTTTTTCTCTTTTAGGATAACATGAATCCCAAAATTCATTGGCTATCTTCATACAAATTTTTGACATTTGTCTTACTTTATCAAGCCATTCATCAGGTTTTCTCCAAATTTTTTCTTTATTTGGACCAAAATGAACTGAAGAATCCCTAATCAATCTTAGTTCTTCAAAAAACGTTTTGAATGGTTCTTTAATCTGATTTGGGTCAGAAAGTATTAAAGGCATTTTTTTATCATTTCTTATGATTGACGGAAATTTCTCAATTTTATTTAGTAGTGAAATATAATTATTATTCTTTTTACCTAATAATAATTCCTTTTCTTTCTCTCCTAATGTTTTCTCATTTTTGTACTTAAAATCATACCCAATACCATTAACAAATGCTTCAATAAATGAAAAGAAACTTAGCAATCCTAACCTACTATATGTACATACATTCTGATTATAGATTCTTAACTTTTTAATTATTTTTTCATCAGGATTTTTTTCTTTAATTTCCGCTCTTTTATTCCACATTGTTTTATGGGTATTTTCAGCAAGTATCAACATAAAAAAAGCATCTTCAAGCAAAAATTTCTCTTCAACAGATGCATGTCCAGCATGATGACCTATTCCAATTCGAGCATGAGATGGTAATTCGCCATATACTTTAGTACAATCCATCAAATTATTTAACCATCCAAATTCTAATCCAGTAGAATAAGGTTTTTCCTTTTTGAAAAGACCATCAAACTCAGATGCGATTTTATGAATGTCTTTTTTTAAAGGAAATTGTTTTTTATAAGGTTCTATGAGTTTCTTTGTATGATCTAATAAAGTCATTCCATTTGCAACTATTGTTGGATGATCTTCTGCTTCTATAAGTTTTATGAAACTATTTAATCCTTCAATACTTTCCTTTACTGTTTTATCTACGATACCCCCTTTACCTTTTCTAGTCAATGAAGACATTAATTGAATATATATTAAATGTCCTTTTAGTTCATAAATTAATTTATCTTTTACAACCTTCATAATGCACTAATTAATACGATTTAATTAATAAATTATTCTAAAAAATGAATGCACTTTAAAATTGTCCCCTTGATTCTTGTTCTTGATAGCTCACTGTGTTCGCCTGAATGAACGCCTCTCAAAATTACTCTGCGGACGCAGTTTTCCCACACTTACGTATGGGAAAAGAATTTAACAGGAATTATACGCAATCGAGAAAAGTCTTTTTTAATTGGTTGGATTATAAACAATAGAAGAATAATATTCAATCAACTTCTCAGCTAAAATTTGGACGTTTTTACGTAAAGAAATTATATTAACAGGAGTTCTTCTATCTGCAGGTCTGCCATTTTTAGATTTTTGATATCCCAATACTCGCTCCCCCCACATATATTGCCCGCATTTAATTCCTAATTCAATCAACTCAATATTTTCTAAATCAGATGGTTGCCATTCTTTAGATATCAATTTTTCGTTATATTCTCTTTCTTTCTTTTCATCTCCACCAATTAAGAAATAATCAAGATCAAAAAGCAAAAATTCTGCTTCTTCTCTTGCTGACTCAAGAACACCATCATCTTCATCCTCATCCAGATATTTATGTTTGGGTATAAAAATTCCGTCTTCTTCTACTTTCCTTAATGAACCACAAATTTTATTTACTTCAAAATCCAAACCATATTTTCTAATGAATTCATCTCTTGTAATCTTTCCCATAGCTACATCTCTTGCCATCCTCATCATATGAACATGGACAACTGAATCTATTCCATACCAAAGTATTTCATGACCATAAGAATAGTGACTAACTTCATCCCATGATAAATTATTTAAAGCTTCTTTTGTAGATTCATCAATATCTATATTTATCATAGCATCGGTTAATTAATATAAATTTATAAATTAATCGTTAGTTTTTAAAAGACTTTTCTCAACTCAAAAATTTAATGTCAATAAATTAACTTAAATTTTTGGTCTCTCCTTTCAGTCGAGACGCGTATAACATCGTTAGTTTCAATTGAGAAAACGGCTAATTTTGAAGAGGGAAGAGGGCTTAATTGGCAATATTTTGAATAGTTAGTAGTCCATATTTCTGATTAAAACCATTCCCTTCATACCTAAATCCTTGAAGGGGTAATAATCCTTTTTGATTTGTGATTGTTAACCTATCATGCAATTGCATTAACTTAGTTATATCTTCTTCATCTTGGCTAATTATCGTTAGCATACCTCCTTTAAGAATAAATTCTAAACTTTTTTTTGCAATTTTCAACCAAGCACCAATATCATAAAAATCTGGAAAATTGATATGGGCGAAATCATATCCTTGCTTTTTATTATGAGTATGTGAAAGCCCTAAATCCCAAGGATTATCAGTAGAGGCATCTCCTTGAAACCCTCTCAGCACTAAATCATAATCATCATCACGACTACTTAGACTGCCCCCTGTTAACTGTAATTCGTCAATATCACAACCAATAATGGTTACATTCTCAAATGGAATTCTATAATTTACGTTATGAAGCAATCTGATAACAGTCCCTTCATTCAAATATCTGCCACATGCAACTGCCATGGTCATAACATTCTCGCCAGGATTGTATTCTTTTGGCATACCTTCACTTAGAATATATGTTAATACAGTTTCAAGTTTACTAAGTTTAGGTCTTTGAAATTTTGCTAAATTATCAGTTCCAAATACTTTGAATTTCATACTCTAAAGTGATTGTTGTACTACTTATAAAGTTTACTACTAATAGATGAATAATCCCTCTTCCCTCAATTCATTTTATTTGAAAGTGCTTCGCACATATATACTACTTATATAAAGAAGTATTATCTATCAATAAATTTTAGTTCTCCAAATTTCCGAGTTAATTCTACTTTAATATCGACATATTTAGGATCAAAGTTATCTCCATAAACACCTAATTTAAATGTGTAGACATCTGGCCCCAATTTCTCTTCCTTCCTTTCAATAAGAAGGTTCGGAAGACCAAATTGATTATGTGTTGCTGGATAAATAACTCTTTCATTTTCTATTTCATAAGCTAAATCTAATAAATGATATTCCCCTTTAGCTAGATTATTTTTTGATACAGCATAAGATACCCACATTAATGGAAACGCATTAAAAGGTCTAATAGTAATGTCTTTGCTGTTTCTTACTTTAATGAGTTTGACATAACAATTCCGTGCTGTTTTAGAAAAATATCCTTTTTTATTTTTTAACCTCAATCTAAGCCAACGACTTTTTGACTTAAGCTCATATATTGGTTCTCCTGTCTGCACATCCTCCCCTACTTGTGGAAGATTGCTAAAGATTTTACCCTTTAGCTGTTTTTTACCCAATGCGTTATCTACGCATTCATCGTCATTTTTACCTTCCAAAATAAGTCTAGGTTTGAAAATATTTGGGATTATAAGCTCTTTTAAAACTGCAACAAACAAAGCAATAATAGATACAATTAATGCCCACCATTCAACAGCCATTTTTATCCTCCTAAAAAAATATATTTATCTTTCCCACTCATAAACAAAGATTCTAAACTTATAAATATCTTACTATATTAAATGACTTTTTTATTGATTAATCCTTATTCTCTAAGGCTCTTACAAGCTAGATAGAAAGCCCCCAACTCGTGCTTCGCACATATAGACTCGCTACGCTCGATTTCCTCGGCAAGAAAATTAATTCAAAAAGGTTTTAAACAACTTGTAGATTCTAAAATAAAGTAATTCTTGTTATATTAAATATCATACTCTAATTTTTGTTTAATTATAAACTTTAAATGATCATTTGAAGAGGCCTCCCTTTTTTTAAACTTTATAATGGAATTTTAGGAAGATTTATTTATAAATAGAATCCCCTTATTCTTATAGGAATGATTTTACGGAGTTGTGGGATTAATGTTTGAATTTATTAGTACGAGATTTCAAACTAAAACAGTATCTGTTCAATTAGAACGTTTTAATACAACTAAATTTCAAGTTTTATTTCCTACTAGATTTCAAAATGTTCCTTTTCAGTTAAATATCAATTTATTCAAATTAACATATCAAATGCATTTATCAAAACCCATACATGAAATAAGTTATTCAAGACGAACAAAGTTCCAAGATTATATTGGATATACTAGGAAAATAACTAAGGACCCTCATTTAAATTTTGATGTTTCAAAGATGAATGGGAAAGGAAAGAAACAAGCAGCAGAAATAATTGGTGAAGGTCTAAGCAGATGTCTTGCAATAAATCTTTTTAAAGTACAGGAGCATACACTAACTGAAATAGAGCAAAACGGCACTGGAAAACGAGCAGATTTTAAAGGCACTTCGCAGACACAAGGAATCGTAATATGCGAGTCAAAGGGGGGTTTCAATCCTATATCGCAAACTAGAATTGATAAGGCTTTAGAGCAAAAGATAACTAATGGGGGTGATATAAGGGTGGCCGCAATTAACCATATAGGAACTTTAACAAGACTAATAGACCCCCCTATTGATGGTTACGAGCAAGATAGGTTTGATCATCTAATTGACAAAACTAATCATTATATTCAAATTTTTAAATTAGCTGGTCAAAGAGAATTAACGAGATATTTTGAACTTATGAGATTAAGGTTCAAGAATCAAAACTTAACGGATTTCCCAGAATTCTCTGAAAAGACCAAATTATGGTTTAAACTGAAATATGAGCGGCAAAAAAGAGTTGTAAATGATATCTCTTTTATAGGCAAAGTAGAACTTATAGATAATAACAAAATTCTATTTGTTGGTTTTGATGAAAGATTGCTAGATGTCAATACTTTTGAGAACTTTGTTGATTATACTGAAGATTATATTCTTAAAGATGGTGATGTAACAACCTATCTCTCACGTGATGGAGTTTGTTTTATTGAGGCAACTAAGATTAGCTTAAGAGATTTATTTCCTGATTTAAAATTGAGTGAATTGAGATATTATCAAGAAGATACTTGGTTAACTGATATAGATAATATGAATGAACTAGAATTCTCAAATTATTTGCTGTATGTTTTTGACAAATCAAATATTGAATATTTGAAGGAACAAAAAGTTGATGACAGAATTTCTGACTTTGTAATAACCTATGAAGGCATCAAGTTTTATCTTGAATTAAAATTATATAATCGAGAACATCAACTTGTATATTCTAATAAAATAAAAGATTTATTAGAAAACAGGTTCCAAATAGCTATGATTGATGCTAAACCTAAAGAAGAAATTCAATTTCTTCCTAAGATAGATTTAAGTAAGCAAATACTTGTTACTAATATGGACAAACGATTAATTAGTTTACCAGAAAAAGTAGTTGTATTTGATAGAAACGATTTGAAGAAATTATTAAAACATCCTACTTATTTTAAAGAGTTCTTATCCAAATTAAGCAATTAATCATCAATCCTCTCACCTTTATCTAGATCAGGATATCTCTTATAATATTCTTCAATTAGGAATGCTACCCAGTCAAAATCTTCAGTTTGTTTCATTTTTATACAAGAAAAGCAATATCGGAATGCCTTGCTTTTTCCCCTTAATCTCAATAATTCTTTCTTCTAAATCATCATAGCTTTTCCAAAGCTCTGCTTTATAATTTATAAATCTGGAATGTATTAAATCTGGAAATTCTTTTATTATTTTTTTCTTTAATCTTATTATATTATTACATCTTGCACTTTCGTTATAAGATACTGCTCCACTTACAATAACTGGCCTTTTTAGTGAAGTAAGTATTTTCATTTAAACACCTAAATAATTTTCAGAATCACCAATTTTTTTATAGAATTTAAGAGACACTATTAACAAATAGTATATAGCCATAAGCCTTTATAAACTTGTTTATCTTTTTTTGTTAAAAAGTTAAGAAAAAATGGCAAAATTACAACTTTTTTCACCTAATTTAGATGTAATAAGTGAAAATATTATTTTTCTCCTCTCACTAAACTCGAGACAATCTGTCTCAAAACTAGCTAAAAAGCTCAATATAAACAGAAAAATAATTGAAAATAGATATAATAAACTGTTTAATGAAAATTATATAAAATATTTAACAATTAGCAATGAAAAAAATAGATTTTGTTTTACTATTTTTGCTAAACTAAGTAAAATAGATGTTGATTTAATTGAAAGAATAAAAAAATTAAATTATATATTAAAATTATTCCAATACGATTCTACAAATTCATCGCCAACATAATTAACCAAACTACTATAGTGGTTTACTTTGATTCCATTTAAATCGGATTTATCTGCTTTACTTAGATTTTTTAAATATTCTGACCTATTTTTTCTTTTAATGATAAAGGGAGGGTAGTTTTTCATAATAAGCATATAATTCAATATCATTCTTCCAGTTCTACCATTACCATCAGAAAATGGGTGAATTTTCTCAAACTTCTGATGAAATAAGACACCAAGTACTAAAGGATGTAGTTTTTTTTCATTTTCATTGAACCATTTTAACAAAAGATTCATATCTGTCTTTACATATTTTGCAGGTGAAGATTCAAAATGTGATTTAAAAACACGGATATCATGGTTTCTATAACCTATTCTTTTATCAATGTTTTTCATTAATCCTTTATGTATTCCCATTATTAATTCGTGGTTAAACTTTGGTCTATTCTCAAGCAAGTTAAAAAAAATTTCTTGTGTATTCTGGAGGTCATATACTTCTCTTAATGATTTTTCTTTTGGTGTTAAATTCTCTCTAAGGAGTTTATTAGCTTCTTTTAATGTAATGGTGTTCCCCTCAATTGAGGTTGTGTTATAAGCAAATTCTACTAAAAAATTCTTATATGTATTCATAATAGTTTCTTCATTTAGTTTAAGAAAATTGGTTTTAAAATGCAGGTTTATAGCTTCTATATCCTCTAATAGTTCTCTTTTAAGATAATCATCATTCTTTATTTTTAACTTTTTAACTTTCTCAAGATATGTATTTGAATCAATAAAATGTTTAATCTTTTCGTAACTTTTTCTTATTTCAGAAGCGTATTTAGATTGGAGATTATCTAATTTAGAGGCAACTTTAGTGATATTATTTCCTAAATAAGCAATATCTTTAGTAAATACTCTCCCTTTCAATCTCTTAGATATTCTAAGATAATAGTAATCTTTTCCGTTTTTTTTTTTCCGATATATATATACCATAATAGTAATAAATACTAACTTATATTTAAGCTTTACCCATTACATACGTGTATTATGTTTGTAATGGGTACAAAGATAACTACCCCTTACAAAAGATATTTAGTATTGTATGGGGTAATTTCCTTTGTTAGTTACCCTTTATATTAAACATTTGTTTTGTAGTGGTAAATATTATTCCATTACCCACTACAAACAGAAAACAGATTTGTAAGGGGTAATATTTAATCCCTCTCAATAATCAACTTTCCTTTTTTAACTTCTGCTTATTACCTGGAATAAAGAAAAAAGTGTTTTAATGCAACAAAGCTTGGTCTTTGAGTTTGCAGCAGATATGACAGCTGCACTCTTTTTATTTATAAAGAGTGTTGCAGCTGTGATTAATGCAAATTTCTTGTTTTTAGACTGTCTCCTTAAAGAAATCACATAGTGCAACAGTAGGCTTAATAAGAATAATATTCTTATTTAATTGTTAATAGAACTGTTACCTTAACTGTTTTACTTTATTATATGCATCTTTTAGTGTCAAACAAAAACTCTTTTTATTATCTACATATTGTTTATATTTTGACTTATTTTTTCTAGAGCAAACAAATATCCAATAATTAAAGTGTTTATTTAACCAACTGACTTTCTGCTTTAATTGTAGCTCTTTATTTTTTCCTGTTTCAATCTCAACAGCAATCTTTTTTTTATTAAATCTATAAACTACATCTGCCCTCATATCCTCAATACAGTATTCTATAATTGCATTTTTATCTATTTCTACAAATAAATGTTTTAAACAGAAATGATAATCTGATTCTTTTCTAGGATCATTTTTAATGATAAGATTATTTCCTAATCTTCCATCAAGATAAATAAATGGTTTAAGCCTATATCCATATTGATGAATAAATCTGTCTCTTTGTTCAGGAGTTAAGTCACCTGAATGAAAGAATTTTTTCTCAACAAGTAACTTATCTTCTTCTAAGATTTTTGTTTCAACTTTTAACTCTTGTTTTAATATTCCTTTTTTAAGAAGATTCATTACTTTTCTATACATCTGTTGTTCTTCATCATCCATTTTAGTAAATTTTATAGGATATGCTTTATTTTCTAATACAAAACTAACTGCTTCATTCCATTTTCTTTCTTTACCTTTTTCTTCTTCTTTTATTCTTTGATACTCTTTTCTCGCTTCTTCAATAACTTCAGATTCGTAATCTAAAACCCATTCTGGAATAGCTTCATCAGAATTTTTCTTCTCAAAATATTTTACTAATTTATGTATTCTTTTTTCTTTTTGCTCAATCAATTCTTCTTCTTCCTGTTCTTCAGCTTCCAATTCTCTCCTTTTGGTGTTTAATTTGTTTCTAGCTTGTTTTACAATATCTGGATATTTTTTAGCTAACTTTAAATTATTATCAAGAAGTTCATTAAATTTTTTTATTCCTTTTCTTACTTCATCTGAATCTGAATAATATTCAGACATAAATGGCCCTATTTCATTTTCAAAAGATCTTCTTTTAATGTCCCTTACACTAATGATTGCTGTATTAATCTTATGAAAAATAATAAATATAATAAAAAATAAGACTAATCCAATAACTACTTTAATTTCAAGATTATCAATTGTTAAAACCATTTACCCCAATAGAATAGAATTAACAAAAAATATATAAATAACTAGGTGAACAAAATGCTTGTTTTTGGTACTAAAATAAGGGGTTTATATACTTTTTCTGAAGTGCTCTTATCGAGCATTGTATAGTATTCATGTTATTATCTTAGAAAATAGTAAAGGGAAAAAATTAATAAAGAACCAAGTGAAAAAAAATAGTTTTTTCATATATGAAAAATATCAAATTCTTGTATGAAAAATACAAAATATTAGAAAAAAGAAAAAGATTTATAAATAAAATATATAATCCCAATTGATATGAATAAAAAAGGAATTACTGGTAAAGCAATAGGTATTATTGCTATAATTGTTGCTATAGCAATTGCAGTTGGTGTTTTTAAACATCCAGATATAACCGGTCTTGTTATAGCAAACAATAACGGAGAAGTATGCGATTACTATTTACAGGCTTATAAGGATAAAGGAAATGAATATATCCCAATAAATTTGGCTTATAGAAATGACGGAGATGTTGATATAGGTATGTGGATTTGGGCTAAATCTGATGAGGTCAATTTTACAAAAGAAACATATTATGATTTTTTATATGCAGATGATAAAACTTCCCATTATTATGAATTTGAAATTAATAAAACTTCAGATTTAGGAGATTTTGTAATTGAGTTTATACCTTATTACAAAAGATTTGGTTCTACAAGATACGCTAAACATTTAGTATGTAAATATAAGAAAAAAGAAAAAGAAGAAGCTTGGATTTTAGAAGATGGATTTTTTAAAGAACATTCTTAATCTAAATGAACAACGAAAAAGCTGAGTTAAAAATATGGAAACTAATTACCTTAAGATTAAGTTCACGCCAATATTTAATTTTAATGTTAGTAATTTTATTCATATTTTTTGCTTATCTTCTAAAAGTTTTTCCTTCATACCAAAATGCAATACTTGGAAATCAAAGCATTTCTCAAGGATTAACTACTATTATGGTTTTTTTCCCTTTAGGATTAGTTGCCATTTTATTTATTAAACAACCGTTTTTATTTATTATAATAATATTTATTTTAATTCTTGTCAATTGTATGTAAGTGTTCACCGGGGTAAAGCGATTGATAACTAATAATTTAAAAACGATGACTTTTTAGCTAATAATAGCCTGTCCCAGGGAAGCATATTAAATAGTCAGAGTCGTGAAATCCTAAGTGTTTCAAAATCAATGATCACACCAGGTGAATATGTACAATTTTATGAGGTGATATGTGAATAATTACCTTTTGGGGAACAAAGAAACGTAGTCGGGCCTGGGTCCTTTTTGGCACCATGTTTTCCCCCTTTTCATGTCTTAATGCTAGCATGTAATTGAGGGATCGCTATATTATTAAAATAATTAAAAAGTACAACTTCTCATAAAGTTAATATGGAGATATAAATGAATATAAGAAATGCTTTAGATAATGTAACATCTTTTATTATGGACCCCAGCAATGATAATCGAAAACCTTTGGTTCAGGGGATAGCATGGATAACAACTATAATCTTGGGAATTGGAACCATTGGGGTTGCGCATGGTTTGAGCGCTCTTTGGAGAAAGCTGAGACACATCGATAAAAATGACACACATGAAAAAAAA
>SDBV01005060.1_pt1 | contig 18723 bp, 8 predicted proteins | sample 2277081 | NCBI WGS metagenome assembly SDBV01 (sample SAMN10402039, study PRJNA504765) | marine sediment metagenome | isolation source: marine sediment core GS10_PC15, 223 cmbsf | place: Arctic Ocean: Southern Knipovich Ridge | collected 2010
CCCCTGACCTCTGACCCCTGACCAACTATGCCAGACCTCCGCAAAGACCCGATCGTCGGCCGCTGGGTAATCATCGCCAAGAGTCGCGCCAGACGGCCGCACGATTTCGACACCTCTCCGCAACGGCAGGAGGGCCGATTCTGCCCGTTCTGCGAGGGAAACGAGGATAAAACGCCCGACGAAATCATCGCCTACCGCAAGCCGGGCACGCACTCCAACCGCAAGGGCTGGCGGGTGCGGGTGGTGCCGAACAAGTTTCCCGCCTTGGAGATCGAGGGGGAACTGAACAAACGCGGTGAAGGAATGTACGACATGATGCGCGGCGTAGGCGCCCATGAAGTGATCATCGAGTCGCCCCAACACCTGCTGAGCACCTCCGAACTCTCCGAAGAACAAATCCGCGAGGTGCTATGGGTCTACCGCGATCGGCTGGTGGACCTGAAGAAGGACCCCCGGCTGGTCTACGGAATGGTTTTCAAGAACGTGGGGGCCGCGGCCGGCGCCTCGCTGGAACACACCCACAGCCAACTGATCGTCACGCCGGTGGTGCCGATCAGCGTGTGGGAGGAGATGACCGGTTCGCTGGAGTTTTACAATTATCGCGGCCGGTGTGTCTATTGCGACATGATCCAGCAGGAGCTGGCCAGCGAGAAGCGGATCGTGCTGGACACGCCCGGTTTTCTGGCCCTGACCCCGTTCGCCAGCCGGTTCCCGTTCGAGACCTGGATTGTCCCCAAGACGCACAACAGCCACTACGAAAACATCCAGAAGAATCAAGTGGACGATCTATCGGGGGTGATGCGGCAGGTGATCGGCAAGGTGGAGGCGGCCCTTGACCAGCCCGCATACAATTACATCATTCATACGGCCCCCTTTGACACGCAAGAGTTGGCACATTATCACTGGCATATAGAGATTATACCGAGTTTGACGAAGACGGCCGGTTTTGAATGGGGTACCGGTTTTTACATCAACCCCGTTCCGCCGGAGCAGGCGGCCGCGTTTTTGCGAGAAGTTGAGGTAGAAGTCCGGGAAACGGAAGATATCCCGGCCGGGGAAACTGGATAATTTGGGCTGTGGTTGCCGATTAAGGTGTTGGCCCCGGTTCGCTCCCGGCGCACCGGCAAGGCCTCCTCATTGAACCTCCCCCACCAAAGACACCGTTCGACCCCGCCATGCCCAACTCCATCCGACTGATTCTCGCCCTGCACAACCACCAGCCCGTCGGCAACTTCGACTTCGTTTTCCAGCGGGCCTACGAAGACGCCTACCGCCCGTTTCTCGACCTGTTTAGCCGCTACGAGTCGCTGAAGATCGCCTTGCACAGCAGCGGCTCGTTGATCGAGTGGCTCGACGCCCATCATCCCGACTACGTCGACCGCCTGGCCGAGTTGGCCTCCGAAGGCCGCGTCGAGATCATGGGCGGGGCCTTCTACGAACCGATCCTGGCGATGATTCCCTCCCGGGACCGCATCGGGCAGATCCGCAGCTACACCCAATGGCTGCAGAATCGTCTCGGCACCACGATTCGGGGAGCATGGGTGCCCGAACGCGTCTGGGAGCAGTCCTTCGCCGGCGATTTGGCGGCCGCCGGCATCGAATACACGATCTTGGACGATTTCCACTTCAAGAACGCCGGCCTGACCGACTCGCAACTCACCGGCCACCTGTTGACCGAGGACGAAGGCCGGCTGCTGTCGGTCTTTCCCGGCAGCGAGCGGCTCCGCTACCTGATCCCCTTCGGGCCGCCGGAGGCGACGATCGACCATTTGGCCAAGGTGTCCGAAGAGCATCCCGACGCGGTCGTGGTCTTCGGCGACGACGGCGAGAAGTTCGGCACCTGGCCTCATACCCACAAGCACGTCTACGACGACGGTTGGCTTCAGCGGTTCTTCGACGTCCTGGTCGAGAACCGGGATTGGATCCAACTGACCACGCCGGCCGAAGCGATCGACAACGTGCCGCCGGTGGGCAAGATCTACCTGCCCGACTCCAGTTATCGCGAGATGACCGAATGGGCCTTGCCGGCCGAACAGTTAGTCCAGTACGAGCGGATCGCCCACGAAATGGCCGACGATCCCCGCTGGCCCCTGTTGCGACGCTTCGTCCGCGGCGGCTTCTGGCGGAACTTCAAGCTCAAGTACCCCGAAGCCGACGAAATGTACGCCCGCATGATGATCGTCAGCCGCCGCCTGCAAGAGGCCCTCGGCGAGCATTCCAACGGAGATACGGCCGAAACCGATTTGCTCGATCGGGCCCGAACCGAGCTGTATCGGGGACAGTGCAACTGCGGCTACTGGCACGGCGCCTTCGGCGGGATCTATCTGCCCCATTTGCGCAATGCCGTCTACCGCCACCTGATCGCCGCCGATGGCCTGCTGGACGAGGCGGCCGGGCGAAAGCAGGAAGGTCCCTGGATCGAAGCCGTCGCCGACGACTTCAACTTCGACGCCCGCAAGGAAGTCTGCCTGGCCAACGACAAGCTCTGGACGCTGATCTCGCCCCATGGCGGCGGGCACCTGGTCGAGTTCGACGTCCGCTCGATCCGGCACAATCTCCTGGCCACGTTCACCCGGCGGCCCGAGGCCTATCACCGCAAGATCCTCGCCGGGACCGGTCAGGGCGACGACGAGTGTGCCAGCATCCACGATCAGGTGATCTGCAAACAGGAGGGCCTCGACCAGCGAATCCAGTACGACGACCACCGCCGAAAGAGCCTCGTGGACCTCTTCTTCGCCGACGGGGCCACGCTTCAGGCGGTCGCCTCGGGCAAGTCGCCGCCGCAAGGCGATTTCGCCACCGGCGACTACGAAGCCCGCGTGCGACGCAATCCGGAGCGCATTCACGTCCAGCTCACCCGCCAAGGCACGGCCTTCGACGCCCCGCTTCGGATCACCAAGGGCCTGACGCTCGACGCGGGCAGTTCCACGTTGACCATCGCCTACATGCTGGAGGATCTGCCGCCGGGTCGGCAACTGCATTTCGGCGTGGAGTTGAACTTCGCCGGCCTGCCGCCTGCCGACGACCGCCACTTCTTCGACCTCGACGGCCACCGCCTCGGCCCGTTGGACACCTGCCTGGACTTGACCAACGCGCTGTGCGTGGGTCTAAGCGACGGGTTTCTGGGCATCGAGGTCGGCCTGAAGACGTCGCGGCCCACGCATTTCTGGACGTTTCCGATCGAAACGGTCAGCCAATCGGAAGGCGGTTTCGAGCTGATCCATCAGTCGGTCGCGGTGATCCCCCATTGGCTGATCGAGGCCGATCAGGACGGCCGCTGGGGCGTCACCATGGAACTGGCCGTCGACACCAGCCGGGCGGACAACCAACTGGAAAACGAAGTCGCCGCGGCCACACCGTAGCCTGCCATCCCGTCGTTTGTAGGTTCATCTCCCATTTCCGGGGAAGTACGGGTTCCTCTCCTCCTCTGTTTCCGACTGCACAGACAGGAACAGAGGAGAGGAATCCGTACCTCCCTTTCTTCCGCCGGTGCCCCGGAACTGGGAGAAGAACCTGTTTGTAGTGGCCCGTCTTTAACGCCCTGCCAACGGATTGTAGGCTGGGTCGAGTGAGGCCCGCCGCTGGCGGGTCCGATGCCGAGAAAGGTGGGCAGTTATGCTTCAGCATATCATAGCCAGCGCCGGCAAACGGCAGGCAACAAGATGATCTGCTGAAGCATAACCTACACAGTTGACTCCCCGCGCTCTGAGTTTCTCCTCTCGGTCCCACCGCAGACGGGAAACCATACCCCTCCCTGGAAATCACCGGTAGGTTATCGACATTTCTAGCGGTTCTGGTATACTAACGATCGTATCGGTTGTTCGTTCCTAGGGTCTATGCACCCGAATCTTCGAAGGAGGCAGCGAAGTGAAACGGTCATTTGTTGGACTCGCGGCACTGGTTCTACTGATCGGCGGCACGGCTCAGGCGGACACCGCCTATACCATCACCGACCTGGGAACGCTCGGGGGAGACTGGTCGTATGCTTGGGACATCAACGCTTCGGGGCAGGTGGCGGGTCGGGCTAAGATCGGCAGCGGTCTGCAGCACGCCTTTCTTTACGATTCCGCGGTCATGACTGACTTGGGCACGTTTGGGGGAGACCATTCGTTCGCTTACGGCATCAACGCTTCGGGGCAGGTGGTGGGTAACGCTGAGGACGCCAGCGGTCAGTGGCACGCCTTTCTTTACGAGTCCGGGAACATGACCGACCTGGGAGCGCTCGGGGGAACCTTTTCGTCTGCTGAAGGCATCAACGATTCGGGGCAGGTGGTGGGTGGGGCTGACGACGCCAGCGGTCAGTTTCACGCCTTTCTTTACGAGTCCGGGAATATGACCGACCTGGGCACACTCGGGGGAGAATCATCGCTTGCTTCCGGCATCAACGATTCGGGGCAGGTGGTGGGTGGGGCTGACGCCGCCGCCGGTCAGTGGCACGCCTTTCTTTACGAGTCCGGGAAGATGGCCGACCTGGGAACGCTCGGGGGAACCATTTCGGACGCTTACGGCATCAACGATTCGGGGCAGGTGGTGGGATGGGCTCGCATTGCCAGCGGCAGTCAGGACGAGCACGCCTTTCTTTACGACTCCGGAGTCATGACCGACCTGGGCACCCTCGGGGGAGACCAGTCGTGGGCTTTCGGCATCAGCGATTCGGGTCAGGTGGTCGGTTATGCTCATGACAAAAGCGATCAGCGTCACGCCTTTCTTTACGACTCCGGGGTCATGACCGACCTGAACGATTTGCTGCCGTCAGGTTCCGGTTGGGACTATCTCGATACCGCGCGCGACATCAATGACAACGGCCAGATTGTCGGAAAAGGTTGGATCGGCGGCGAAGAGCACGCCTTCCTTCTGACGCCCATCCCCGAGCCCTCCACCCTCATCTTGTTGACCGGGGGTGCGCTTGGTCTTCTGTTGTATTATCTTCGCAGCCGGTAGCACGCACACTTTGCCGCCGTGGGCCTTGCCACCTGATGGCGCTTATTCGGCAACGTGTCCGTGGTGCGCAGCAACCAGGGGATTTCAGCATATCCATTCAAGCGGCACGCCGACTGACTTGCCGTGCCCCACCCCATGACGTCGCTGGAATTAACCTCGTATGCCGGGTGAATTAACGTGGTATGCCGGGTGAATATACCTGGGGTTAATTCGCCTTACGACGATCGGTCCGCAGCACGTGACTGCGTAACCCCTTGTCACAAAACAAGTTCGACCGGCCCTGCTGCACGGTCTGTGGTCGTAAGTGAGGGCGCGCACTTGACCTCTGAAAACGGGTGATACACAAATTGACGCAAACCATTGTGCAGTCATCACTTAGATCCGGTTTCGCCGGCCATTTGTTGGTTTTCCGCCCCGCGCAAGGACACTCGACTGGGCCTAATTCTAATCGACGTAAGTCCTTTTGACTAGCCAGGTTATTGGCCACCCAAGCCGGCCCACGGAAAAAATGCGGCGGTGAAAGGGGCCCGGAGTTTTCCATCATTCTTCAAATCGTCTACGGGCGGATCGGTTTCTCCGGGCTCGATCTGATCGAGCGATTCCTTGATGATCTTCTGCACGCTGGGTTCCTTCTCGGTGCCAAGCGCTTTATCGAGTGCGGCAACAGCGGTCCGGGCATCGGGGCCGAATTGCAGCAACGCGAAGGCCGCGTGCCACCGCACGTTGTCGTGCTCATCTCTGAGCAACGCAGTCACCGACGGTACAATCTTCGCTGCACGCTGAGCACGTTGCTCGTCGGTGATCCGCAAGTGACGCGTGGCACCCATCTTGCCAAACGTGCAAAGAGTCCGATACCTCACCTCCGCGTCGTCGCTGCCGAGCAGTTCCAAGAGCGCCGGAATGGCCTGATCGGCAACCGGTGTCTCGGCAAAGGGGTCCGCCGTTTCGTCAGCGAATTCGTACCAATCGTCGATCTCCTTCAAGGCGGTGATGAACTGCTCGGGAGTCTTACACCTGCTTTCGGGCATGTCGGGTCGGTGGAAGAACCGCCCGTATTTCAGCAGGATGTTGCCCGCGTCGGGCTGGTGGCCCTTGTTGAGTTCGAGAACCGTCACGTCGAAGTATGTCTTGTGCGTTTTGTGGTCGGTGGCGATCATGAAGCGGCGTGGCACGTCCGTCAATTTGTAAACCGCCGCGTCGAGGATCTTGATGTCCTCGTCTTGGCTGTATTTCAGTTCTGATCCGAGAGGAACAAGACGGTGTCCCTTCCAGACCATGGCCCTGGCCCCGCGAATGCAGATCAGTGCCGGTCCGTCCGGGTGCTCTTCAAAGGCCAGGTGCCCCCCACCCAGCGCCAAGATGGCGGCCAGGTCCTGTGCCGTATCTCGCCTGGATGGAATCGTGAACATTCCTCCGCTGGGCAAATCGAGCAAGACCGGCTGGTCGCGGGCATCGAGGTCCGGAAGGCGAACCGTTTTCGAGCCGCCCACTGCCACGTCCTTCGCAATCGCCGGCGCGCCCCGGTCGGCTTGGACGGCCACCTCGGCGGACCTGGGAATCACTTGACTTACGGCTTGTTGCTTGGCAGGTTCGGCTTTGGCCGGTTTGGCTCGCATGAGCTTCACGTCATCGGCGTTGAGGATGCGGGCAGCGACCTCCAATCGAAGGCCCGACAGCTTGCCGGCGCGGAATTGCTCGATAAGGTATTGGCTCAGCCAGGGAAGCTCGACTTTGGCTTTCTCCAGCCGGCTGATCGTGCCGGCGACCGCACCGGAGGCGGCGAGGATCTTGCCCTGCTGGAGACGCTCCTCTTCCTGAGGCATCACGCGGAAGAGGTGGGTCCCGTATTGCTTCAACGACCGGGCGGCGACGCGGGCGGGAGCGTTAACTGTGAAGCTGAACTTCCGGCCGCTGAGAACCTGCAAGTGTGCCTCTTCCACCAAGCGCATAAACTCCTCGGTCAACGACGGGCTTTGCAGATATCCGTCAACGTCCGGACGGACTCGCAGGCCAGGTTTCACCGGCCGGGGACGCCGCCCACCACGCAGCTCGTGCAACAGCTCGGCGATCTCGCGATGGACTTCCGCCGTTTGTGAAACGACCAGGACTTCCAGCGGATCGAACGAGGCCGCCAGGATGGCGCCGGGACCGCCAAAACCAAGCCAGGTGGACGGCTGGATCGTCGTGGTGATCGTCTCCATCAGGCCAAGATACCCGCGATCCGCCACCAGATCGCCGACGGGATAGAGCCCCATTGGTAGATAGATGCTGGCTTCCTGGGGTGTGGTGACCAACAGCAGATGAGTATGCACACAGATGTAGGTAAGATCGAGTTGTTCCAGCATCAACGCCAGGGCCGACCGCAAGGGAACCCCCGACACACGGAACGTCACGGGAACGTCCAGGGGAACGTTCACGTGGTGTAGAGCCTGGCTATCGATCTGCATTTCAATCTGATACGTCTCCTTCAAGGACTCGATGACATCCTCGAGCGGCTTGTTGTCGAACTCCACGTCCACTTTCCGAGCCAGTGTCTCACGCACCAACTTGTTTTCGGATGCGGCCTCGCGGTCGAGAAGGACGGTGTCGGGAACTTGGCCGCCGGCCGTCTGCCGGGCGATCTTGCGCAGCGCGGCCAGCAACTGTGCAGTCTCCTCGTGCACACCGGCGGTCTGGAGGATCACCAGGGCCTCTTCCATTGCCGGGCGGACGCCGTCGAGTTGGAGGACCGCGAAGCTGCCGGGCCCGCCCGCCTTCGTCCAACTGGCCGGTACGATGGAGCCGGTGATGATCCTCGCCAGCACGTCGCCGGCGTAGATGCTCCGGCCCGTGCGGTCGCGGCGAACGACGAGATCGCCGATCGGATAGACCCCCACGGACATCGACGCTGCGGAGCCGGCCTCTTCAACCGTGGTGACCAGCAGCACGCCGTCTCGGATGACCGAGGTCAAGTCGAGTTCTCCGAGCGTCAACCGCAGCAGCCTCTGGAGCGTCTGTTCCTCGCCCGAGGTGGTGATCGGCGCGTCGTCCCCGAGGCCGACGTCGGCCAAGGCAGCACGGTTCAGCGCGATATTGATCCCGGTCTGCTTTCCGAGCGCCTCCAAGACGGCCGTCAGGGGCGTTTGCTGAAACTTGGCCGATACCTTCTTCGCCAGCGCCTTGCGAATTGTCTTGATGGCCGGCGTCTGAGGTCCGAAGAGCCCCGGTACAATACACTCGGGCACGCCGCCGCCGGCCGCGGATTGTCTGATTCTGCGGAGGTTCCCCAGCAGCTCGGCGACTCGCTCATGATTCCGGCGAGTCTGGCGGACCACCAGGGTCGGCCCGCCGGCGACGGTCAACACCACACCGGAGCCCGGCCCGCCGACCTCGTCCCAACTGATCGGGTCAATCGTGCGGTAAATGGCCTCCTCCAGCGAGTCGCCGGGGGACTTCAGGGCGGCCACGTCATAAACCTTCACCATCTGACGGTTTGCTGCTTCCTCCGGCGTCGTCACAACCACGACTTCGTCGCGGAGGATCCAGTCCAGCGTGTGAGTCGGCCCGTAGAGCTCGGTCGGCGTCAGCCCCCAAGTCAAGGCCGAGCGTGCCGGAAGGTCGGCTACCTTCAGACTGATTGGCCAATCCGGCTTGATTGCCTGATCGGCCAGCCCCCTTCGGTCGATGACGACGTTGACTCCGGGAAGCTGCTTCTGGAGATGTTCGACCAGCGCGGTCAGCGGCGCGTCGACCAGATCGAGCGAGATCGGTGTGCCCAGTAGCTTGTCGAGGGACTCGACCGGCGAAAACGTCTTGTCGCTTGGGCTTTCGCCCGATTCGCGCGCGGCGACGGCACGGCGCAAGTCGGCCAGCAGCGAGACAATTTGGTCGTGGATCTGCTGCGTCTGGAGGATGACCAGGGCCTCCCGGCCATCGACCTCATCGGGGACGATCTGGCCCGGGCCGCCGATGTCGTCCCACGTGTTCGGGCCAATGCACCTGGTAATCGTGTCGATCAGCGAGTCGTAGTCGAACGTGGTCCCGCCAAAGCTTGCGGCATTCGTGTCGCTCGGCGCGTCGCTGCGGGAACCCAGATCGGCCACGTCGTAGATCTTCACGGCCAACATGACCCCACTTTCTTCGCGCGTGGTGATCAACAACACCCCGTGGCGGATCGTCCACGTCAGGTGGAGATCCCAGAGCATCTCGTTGAGGGCCGCGCGGAGCGAGACGTCCGTGAGCGAGACGGTGATCGGTGCATCCGTGTCGACGCCGGCCTCGTCCAGTGCCTTGCGATCGAGCAGGACGCTGACGTCCGCAAACTTCTTGTCGAGCTGCCGGATCACCTCGGCAAGCGGGACTTCGGCGAACTCGAGGCTGGTTTTGCGGGAGAGCGTCTTCTCGACGGGAGTCTCCACGGGGCGGACCGGAAACTTCTCCGGTTCGGCCGTTGCCTTGCCGCCCGGGTCGGCCGGTTGGAGTGCCCGGGCTGCGTCCTCTGCCCAGCCCATCCCCGCCATCAGCGCCACGGCCAGCCTCCCGGCCTCCTGCACGTCGAACGAACCGGTGATCTCCACTCGCCGGCTGATCTTCGACCGAACCACCGGGGCACAGAGGACGTGATCGTCGACGAGGATGGCCAGGGGACGGCCAATATGGGTCTCGGTGAGCTTGCCGAACTGCCGGCCGCCGGCGTCGTCCATCTCCACGCCGATCGCGGGACATCCTTCACGCTGTCGGTAAACGGTAACCTCCGTCACGCCCCAAGGCCGTGCACCGCGGGAGAGCATCGTGTGCTCCGGTGTATTGGCCAACAGCACGAACGTGTGGCCCTGGTGGCCGGCGGTAATCAGCGGCGGGTGGGCCTCGAACTGAATCGGGAACCAGGCAAACGGATCGCCGCGCGTCAGGCCGGCCTCCGGGCCGTTGGCCTCGAGATCCGCAACGCAGCGGTCGATCTCGGCTTTATCAACCGCCCCGTCGCCCTCGCGTGTGGCTGCGATGCGCAGGTCCAGCCGGCTGGCCGCCCGCGTGGCGTTCGCCGCGGCTGCTTCCGCCTCCGTCAGCGCCGGCACCGACGGCAGTTGCTGGGATTTCCGTGCGGCGTCGCTTGGCCGCGTCCCCTTCGAGCCCAACGGATGCACGCCGATTTCGCTGAGATACTCGAACTCGAATTTTCGGGCGAGTTGCCCGGCCCGGGCGACGTCCTGGTTGCGGCGCGCGATGGTGACCTCATCCGAAGGCCTCGCGATCTCCAGGACCATGTGTTGCCGGTTGGGCACTTTCTCCAGCAATTTGGGAAGCTCCTCCCAACTGGTCTTGCGGCCTTCAAAAGTCATGGTGTCTTGGCCCACCACGAGACGCACGAAGTGCCGCAGCCGCGGCTGCACTGCCGGGACGGCATCTGCCCGCTCGACATCCTTCCTTACAACGTCCATCTCAAACTCCACCCGCGTGATCCGCCCGCCGCGGATTTCCACCACACGGGCCTGCTTCGCGTGGCCCTCGAGCTCGACCTCAATGGTCATCTTGACCACGCCGGAAGGAATCACCAGCAGACGGGGGGAGATGCCGTACGGATTGCCATCCACGACGATCTTGGCACCCGGCGGCAGCGTGCGGACGTACAACTGGGTCTGGGCTTTAGCGCCCAGTTCGACCGGCGGAGGATCGGCCGATGAGACCACCAGGCCCAGGGTCAGCATGGCGGCGGCCACCACCAAGGAGATCAGGTAGGTTGCTCTTCTCATCGCAATCTGCTCCTGGGGCGCGCAGAAGTTCTCTGCCAACCCGCTTCAGGGTACCACTTCTATCCGATCTATCCAACGGCGGGCCAACCGCCGCTAACAGCCGGCCCACAAAAGAACGTTGGGGCGGCTGGTGGCTGAGCTTGCGGAGCCCCAGATCCTGAGTTTCTGGGGCACCGCTGCGCTTTGCCCCAGCCACCCAACCCCAATCCGCCCTTTTCCAACGGGCTGCTAAGATAGATATGCGCCGAAGCGCTCGGATCGGCCGGCCGTCTTTGAAGATTTCCTCCCGATGGTAGAATAACGCCCTGGAGGGCCGCTTCCCCAGGCAACTGCTATGACCAGCAAGACACGGCCGACACTCTTTGAACACCTCCGCGACGGGACCGATCCGTTGGCGTGGGAGGAGTTCTTCGGGCGGTATTGGCCGGTGATCTACGCCCTTGCCCGCGCCCGGGGCTGCTCGGAACACTCGGGCGAAGAAGTGGTCCAGGAGGTGATGCTGAAATTCTTCCAAAAGCGAGATCTCTTTCAATACGACCCACAGCGAGGGCGTTTCCGTGATTGGCTGGCGACCGTGGTCCGCAACCAGGTGGCCGAGCACCGCCGCCGGCCGTCCGAGCGGATTCGGCCCCGCGGCGGCGACTCGAATGCCGACTTGCCCCAGCACGAGGTCGCCGGCACGGGGTCCGACGACGCCCGCCCCGAGGAAGTCTGGGAAGCCGCTTTCGAAAACGCCCTGCTGGCGGTGCTGCTGGACGTCGTCCGCCGTGAAGTCAATCCGCGGGATTATCTGGCGTTCGAGCTCTTGGCGATTGAGGGGCTACCGGGTGCCCAGGCCGCCCGGATCACGGGCCTGTCGCGCAACGCCGCGTACAAAGCCCGGCGAAGGGTGCTGAAGCGGCTGCGGGAACTCGGGGCTGCCTACGAGGAAAACGGACAGCTTTCCGGGCGGATCAAGCAGGCGTTGGATGCTCGTCCCAGTGCAGCCGTCCAGCGATCGCTGGCCGCACGCGTCGAGGACACCATGCGATCCAGGTAGGAACCTTTCGACCCATGTGCGACCCTACTGCCCCTTTGCATCCGGACGAGGAGGTTGCGTCGCCCGACGTGCCGGACTTCGACTTGATTCGGCCGATTGGTCAGGGCGGATTCGGTCGGGTTTGGCTGGCCACGAATCGAACCACCGGTCACCTCCGCGCGATCAAGGTGATCTCCTTGCGCCGCCGAGGGGCGAGCGATCCGGCCGGCCGCGAAATCACGTCGATTACCCGGCTCGAGGCAAACGTCCGCCGCCAGCATGCCAACCTGTTGAACATCCACCACGTGGGCCGGACCGACGAGCACCTATTCTACGTGATGGATCCGGCCGACGACGTCGCCGGCGGCCCGGCCTCCTCGCAGCCGGACTACCGTCCGGCCAGTTTGCGGCGCCGGTTGGAGAACGGGCCCCTCTCGTCCCGGGAGTGCTTCGACTACGCCGGAGAGCTGCTCGCCGGGTTGGCTTCGCTGCACGAGGCGGGTATGATCCATCGCGACGTAAAGCCGGCCAACTGCCTGTTCGTCGACGGCCGATTGAAGCTGGCCGACTTCGGACTGCTGACCGAGGCTTCTCCGCAGATTTCCCGCCTGGGAACCCAAAAGTACATGCCGCCCGACGGACGCATGGACGCCAGGGCCGACGTCTACGCGGCCGGCCTGGTAATCTACGAAATGATCACGGGACTGCCGTCCGATTGCTTTCCCCACTTGGGCAACCAGGCAACCGAGATCGCCGAGAACCCTCGACTGTGCCTGCTGACCCGGTTGGCCCTGGGCGCGTGCCAAGCCGATCCGCAACAGCGTTTCCCCGACGCTCAGGCAATGCTGGCCGAGTTGGAGGTTTCCGAAGCGGGCGCTCTGGCACACGGAGCACGATGGCGGCGTCGAATCATCGCTTCCGGCGTCTGCATCGCGATTGCCGTGGCTGCCGCCGGTGTAAGAGTAGGATTCTGGCCGACTCCTCCGCCGCAAGTTCACGTCAACTTCGTCACCGAACCCTTCGAGGCGACTATCTTTCTCGACGGCAAGCAGCAGTTGAAGTCCGACGGAGCCCCGTGGACCACGCCGTGTACGATCGAGGATCTGCCGGCACGGGACTATCAGGTGGTGTTCAAACACCGGCAACGGTCGGAGCTGGACGCCGGGCAAGTCGACTTTGCCCGAGTGCGGCAGATTGTGGCCCGATGGGAAGACGATCCGTAGCACCGGCAATTCGGAGGGGTCGCCGGCGGTCCGGACTCCCAAGCCGCGGAACTCGACGAACATCCCGCCGGCACGGCGGAAGGTCGAGGATCTTCAAGTTGATCCGGCGTGATGCGACTTCACGGCGCGGCAAGCAAGGCCGCCGAAAAAGGTAGGATAGGCATAGTGTGTGGTGACGGAAAAAGGGGGCTCAAAGCGCTCGATTGCGAATGACTGCTTCAGTCCGTAAGATCGACACAACAGAAACGTCTGCCAGTCTTCTGGACCGCGCGGCACGTCGCCAGGACGATACCGCCTGGCAGCGGCTGGTCGAGTTGTACGGTCCCCTGATTCACAACTGGCTGCGCCGACAAGGTGTCGCGCAGCCGGATTGCGACGACCTGTTTCAGGAGGTCATGCTGGTGGTGATGCGGCGACTTCCCGATTTTCGGCATAATCGGAAGTCGGGGGCGTTCCGCAACTGGCTGCGGAAGATCACCGTGAACTGTCTCCGCCAGCGATGGCGGCAAGAGCGGCTGCTGCCTCGCGCGCCCGGCGGAAGCGACTTCCTCGATTTCTTGGCCCAGTGGGAAGATCCCGACAGCGGTATCAGTCGGCTCTGGAACCGGGAGCACGACGTGTACGTGATGCGCCGACTGCTCGAGTCGCTGCAATCGCAATTCCACGGGCCGACCTGGTCGGCTTTCGGCCTGCTGACGCTGAAGCAGAAAAGCGCCGCCGAAGTTGCCGAGCAACTGGGGATCTCCGTAAACGCCGTCTACATCGCCAAGTCCAGAGTATTAAGCAGGTTGCGACAAGAAGCCGAAGGTCTGGTCGATTAGCGTCGGATGGTTCACTTCGCCTTGGTTTTCATTTTTTCTGAAAGAATCTTCGCCGAGGAGCCATTTAACTACAGCCGGAAGTTGTCTTCCACCAGACTGACTCCTCCCCAACCTGGAGCAGCACTGTGAGTGAAGCCGCCTTGAGACATCCCGCTACCGACCGACTCCAGCGTTTCGGCCTCGGACTGGCCGAGCCGGCCGAGTTCGACGAGCTCGAGTGCCACGTGGCCCAATGCCGGGCCTGCTGCGAAGTGCTCAGAGAAGTCCCGGACGATTCGTTCGTGGACCTGGCCCGCGCAGCCACCGAAACGGTGGCGACGGATACGGAGACCGCCGGCGGGTCGGGCGGAGCGGCGTCGGACCTTGAAATTCCCGCCGAGCTGCAAGACCATCCTCGCTATCAGATCATCCGGCCCCTGGGCCAAGGGGGCATGGGCGTCGTCTTCGAGGCCCGGCACCGGCTGATGGACCGGGTCGTCGCGTTGAAGGTGATCCGCCGACGTTTTACTTGCGAGCCCAGGGCCATCGAGCGATTTCGACAGGAAGTCCGTGCGGCCGCCCAGCTTTCGCACCCGAACATCGTGGCCGCCTTCGACGCGGAACAGGCCGGCAGCGTGCATTTCCTGGCCATGGAGCTGGTCCGCGGCGTGACCCTCGCCCGCCTGGTTCAAGAGCAAGGGCCGCTGCCGGTGGCCGAAGCGGCCGGTTTTGCCCGGCAGGTCGCCATGGGCCTGGATCACGCTCACCAGCGGGGCATGATCCATCGCGACGTCAAGCCCCAAAACCTGATGCTCACGTCGTCCGGGGTGGTGAAGATCCTGGATTTCGGCCTGGCCCGATTCGCTTACGAATATGGTTTGCAGGGGACGTCCGAGACGGCCTCTGGCATCACCGCGGCGAACGTGTTCTTGGGCACTCCTGACTACGCCGCCCCGGAACAGATTTTCGACGCCCACGCCGCCGATATTCGCGCCGACGTTTACAGCCTCGGCTGCACGCTGCGGTTCCTGCTGACTGCTGGTGTGTTGTACCCCGACGCCGACGCCTCGCGACAGCTCTATCTGCGGATGATCCAGGACCCGCCGCCGATCTCCCGGTTCCGCAACGACGTTCCCGCGGAATTGGAGCGGGTCGTCGAAAAGATGTTGGCCAAGGATCCGCAAGACCGCTTTCAAACGCCCCAAGAAGTCGTCCGAGCGTTGGAGCCGTTTTGCCGGCCGGAACCTGGCCGGCCGGGGCATCCGATGGCGAGCCAGACGCCCCAGCCCGGCCAGCACGCCGCCCGCCGGTGGCGTACGTTCCTCTTGCTGGGAGTTCTGCCGTTTCTGATTGCAGGTGTGGCCGGCCTGGTGGCGTCGGGAAGACTCGGGGCGTTGATCCACGGGCAAGTTGCTCCATCCGTCGACCAGCCGTCACGCGTCGCAGAGGAGATCCCGCCGCTGCTGGTTGAGGACGTTTGCCCGCCGGACAACGATGAGATTTCACAACCTGCCGATGAACCGGTTCTGCTGCCGCGGGGCGGGGAGGTCCCACGGCGGGTCTTGTTCGTGCTGCCGCCGCGGAATTTGTGGTACGACGATTACGGTCCGGTTCGAGCGGTCCTCGAAGCAGGAAACGTCGAGGTGGTGACCACGTCGACGGTTGACGTGGTCAACGCCGATCCTGCCGGTGGCGGCCGCCCGGTTCGCGTTGACCTGCCGTTGACGAGAGTCAACGCGAAAGACTACGGAGCGATCGTGTTTCCCGGCGGCGAAGTCACGGCTTACATGCAGGATCGACCCCATGGCGATCGAGTCAAGCGCCTGATCAACGCCATGACGGCGTCGGACCGGTTCGTCGCAGCCATCTGTGGTGGCCAAATGGTGTTGGCAGACGCCGGAGAGTTGGACGGAAAGTCAGTCGCTTTGAACGAAGAGGTTTACGAGGGTTTTCGCTATCGAAATATCCACTGGCGCCGCCAACCGGTGGTGATCTCGGGTCACGTGATCACCGCCGATTCTCCCGAGGCGGCCCGGGCGTTCGGATCCGCGCTGATGAAGGTCTTGGGTCCGGGGCCTTAAACTCCAGGGTTCAGCCGCCGCCGTTCGGACGCGGCGAAGTTCCCCAGCCACGTTGACCGCCGGCCGACGGAAAGGCCGGTGACGAAGCAACTGCGCACTTTCCGCGCGCCACGCCTCCCCCGGCCGGATGGCCACGCAGCATCAGGCTGCACCCTGTACCGATTCGATTTCGACACCTTTGAGCTAATCGCGGAGATTACCAATGACCGGTCTCAATCAGTGCTACAAAACATGGTCTTCCAATAAGAAACTCCACCGCCGGACGCGGGCGAGACGTTGCCTTGTCGAGGCACTACAGCAGCGGCAGTTGATGACCGTCTCGGCCGCAGCGGCAGCGGATGCTTCCTTCGACGATGGCCCGTTCTCGGCCGTGGACGTCGCACGGCCGAAAGCCGGGCAAGCGACCATAGACGTTCCTTTGGTCAGCGACGGAGCCCAAACGGCTGCGGCCGTGCCCGGCGGAATGCGGCTGGGTATGAACGTCGAGCCGGTGGTGGACTGGGCCGCCGCCTGGACCTTCACCGACGCGTTCACACACTCGCGGGACTGGGTCTCGCACAACTACAACACGGTCACCGGAGCGTTCGAGTGGCACGGGGATCGGCCCGTGGAGGTCGACGAGCACGGTTGGCCCACGCGACTGGCGAGTTGGACCAACGCCGAGGGCCAACGGATCGAACAGCATCTCCGTACGCTGATGTTCCTCGGTCTCGACGGCCACTACCCCGGCGGGGTTTATCGTGCCGAATGGGACGGAAACGCCACGGTCGGCTGGGATTTCGACGCCCGTCAGATCGAGCGCGGCACGACCGACGCCGGCCGGCATTATGCCCTGCTGCGGGTCACCCCGGGCGACGGCGGAATCTACATGGGCATCGAACAGATCGACGTGAACAATCCGATCCGCAACGTCAACGTCTGGATGCCCGACTACCACGGTGAGAGTTTCGCGGGCCGCCAGTGGACCCCGGGCGCCGACTTCTCGCCGTTTCACCCGTTGTTTCTCGAGCGGCTTCGCCCCTTCAAGACGCTGCGATTCATGCAGTTCGCCGACGCCAACGAACAGGACGTCGTTAGTTGGTCCGGCCGGCGAACGGTGGACGACGCTCGACAGCAGTCGGGTGTCTTTAAGAACGGCGCGGCGATCGAGTACATGATCGAGCTATCCAACGAGTTGGGCGCGGATCCCTGGTTCAGCATGCCGCACATGGCCGACGACGACTTCGTTCGCCGCTTCGCCACCTTGGTCCGCGACACGCTCGATCCGCAGTTGACAGCCTACGTCGAATGGTCGAATGAAGTCTGGAACTGGTCGCTCGGGTTCGAGTCCTTTCATTGGGTCAGCGATCAGTTGGAACTCCCCGAAAACGCGGGGATCGACCGCTGGGAGTTCGAGGCCCGGGAAACCAAACGCGACTTCGACGTCTGGTCCGAGGTGTTTGCCGGCCAAGAGGATCGCCTGGTGCGGGTGGTGGCCGGTCACTCGGCGGTGCCTTGGATCGCCGAGCAACTGCTCTCGCACATGGACGGCGCCTTCGACGCCGTGGCGCTGGGCGGCTACATTGCCCCGGACGAAGAGGAACGTCTGGAGTTCTCCGCCGCGACCACTCCGCAGCAAGTTCTCGACTACACGATCCGCAGCATTCCCACGACACTCGGGTTCGCCGAGGCCCACCGCACCCTGGTCCAGCGGTACGAGACTTCGCTCGGGCGGGACATCCAGCTTTTGGTCTACGAAGGCGGCACGCATCTCAACGGCCAAGATGAGGCCTATCAACGGGCGTTTCTGGATGCGGAAGTCAGCCCCCGGATCTACGACGCCATGGCCCAACTGCTTAGCGGCATGAACGATTTGGGAGTCGACCTGTTCGTCAACTACCAGTACACCCAGCCCCTTTGGGACACACCCTGGGGGAACTTCGGTTCGCTGCACTATCAAGACCAGCCGCTGGCCGAGGCCCACAAATACCGGGCGATGCTCGACGCGGCAACCGGCGAGCTGTTCAATCCGACCAACAACCGCCCGACCATCAGTGCCATCGAGAACCTTATCGCAGTTGAAAGGTTGGAGTATCCTATTGGACAGGACCCCAGGGAATATCGTAATGCCATCATGCTGGATAATACAACAGTTGAGATTGATACCACATTAACGCCAGAAGCAGGAACATCTAGCACACTTACTGGCACAGTTACCTTCACCAGTGGCTCTGCGGCTATCACCGGTGCAGCTACGCTATTCACCTCAGAATTGGAAGCAGGTGACCATATACGAAAGTCTGATGGCACAAGATGGTATCGCATTTACTCTATTGAAAGTGCGACTGCCTTGACACTCGCCGAGCCAGTTCGTGCAGTTGACACAGGAGCCGATACAGTGAGTGTTACACCCTATATCAATGAAGGTGCATATCTTTACTGCAATAAACTTCATGTGTTGACTGAGGATGAGTCTACACTGAGAGCAGATGAGGAAAAGGTACTGATAGATGGTTCGGTAGCCTCTGTAGCCATATCATATATCGGTAATCTCAGGACTCAAGTGCGCGAAGCTACGGAAAGAGTGACTGCAATAAGCACTGCAATCGATAGTACCGCCGATAGAATTACCCAAGCGATTAGTGATCTTAATACAGGCCGTGGCAAGATAGAGGATATGAGGACCACTGCCGATGCTGCCATCGATGGTGTAACAGCCAGGGTGAACCAGTCTCTCATGGACTTGGAACTTGGTCGCACATTCATCAATAAGGTTAATTATGGCGGCGACCCACAGGCCGACCACTCCAACTATGCCTCAAGGGAATTGCAGACAGCGACAGAATTGCTCCAGCAAGCTAGGGCATATATGTCAGAACATACTACTGCATCAGGTTATGGCGAATACGCTGCCAGGGAACTGGCTGTAGTCAATGGGGCAGTTACCAAGGC
>SDBV01005061.1_pt1 | contig 18721 bp, 27 predicted proteins | sample 2277081 | NCBI WGS metagenome assembly SDBV01 (sample SAMN10402039, study PRJNA504765) | marine sediment metagenome | isolation source: marine sediment core GS10_PC15, 223 cmbsf | place: Arctic Ocean: Southern Knipovich Ridge | collected 2010
GGAATTAACATAGACGTGACTAGCGATTCTTAGAATTTCCACTTATTATTTGTAGGAGAAAGAACTATGGCTAACAGGGCCGATGCAGGGAGAAACCTTGTTGAGGAAGTTCACCTTTATAATATAGATTTCGAAGCTAATCATATTTATTTAGTTGGCTCGGACGACTATATTTCTCATGATATGCCGGGGGAACCTGGAGTAGAATATTCTATGACTTCTAGATTTATCAAGAACTTAAATATTATTATGTCTCGAAATACAAATCCTATTCTAATTCATATGAAGACTTGCGGCGGAGACTGGGAAGAGGGGATAGCTGTTTATGATATACTTAAAGCCTGTCCCAATAAAATCACAATCCTCAATTACACACACGCAAGATCCATGTCTTCTTTAATTTTCCAAGCTGCCGACAAAAGAGTAATGATGCCGAATAGTATTTTTATGTTCCATGAAGGCACAGTAGAGATCTCTGGAACAGGAAAGGTGTTTCGTACTGACTATGCCGAGCATATAAGAACTATAGAAATAATGCTAAATATTTATATTGATTCTATGAAGAAAAAAGGAAAGATGCATAAACTTTCTAGAGCCACAATTAAAAAATGGCTTATAGAACAAATGGATAAAAAAGAGGATGTATATTTAACAGCCAAGCAAGCTGTGGAACACGGCTTTGCTGATGAGATATTTGGACGAACTGGTAAATCTAATTGGAAAAAATTACTAGAGGATTAACGCGATGGAAACTGCTTTAACTTTCGATGACGTTTGTTTGGTACCTCAGTTTAACAATATACCAAGCAGAACAGAGCCCGAGCTAAACGCATGGCTTACCAAAGATATTGAAGTTAAGATGCCTCTTGTTCCTGCTAACATGGATTCGGTCATAGGCCCTGAGCTGGCTGAGCTTATAATTGCAAACGGTGGTATGCCTATTTTTCACAGGTTTACTGATCTAAATGCACAAATTGAGTGGGTTCAGAGATTTGGAGATAAGACTTTTGTGTCATGCGGGCTTAAGGAATCTTCTAATCTTTTTACTATCTTAGATCAAGGCCCTGCTGGGGTTTGTATAGACGTTGCGCACGGACACTCTGATAGAATGTTTAGAATGATCGACCTTTTGAAAAAACAATATTCCAGCCTACAAGTTATTGCAGGAAACGTATGTACCGCTTTGGCCTATCATGAACTTGCTTCCCACGGCGCAGATGCTGTAAAGGTAGGAATTGGGCCAGGGGCCGCTTGTACTACCAGAACCGTTACTGGATTTGGAGTTCCACAATTTACTGCTATTCGACAGTGCGCTGAGATGGCGGAAAAGATGAGAGTTCCTATTATTGCAGATGGAGGTATTCGTGGATCCGATGATGTAGTTAAGGCCTTGGCAGCGGGGGCATCTACTGTCATGATTGGTAAACTTTTTGCACTAACAGAAGAGGGGGCTGCCGAAAAGAAAAGGCTAGGAGAGCCTCGACGAATCAGTAGGGATGGTGGAATAACCTGTACTGTAGAAGAACGGCCTTTGGTGGCCAAGTATCGAGGACAGGCCAGTAAAGATTTCCAAGACGAATTTTATGGCGGGCTAAAAAAGAAGACGGTCGCTGAAGGAACTGATTTCTGGGCCCCGGTCTCAGGTCCCGCCCAAGACCTCATAGATGAGTTTCTGGGAGGAATTCGTGCCGGCATGACCCTCGGGGGCGCTAGAAGCATTAAAGAGCTTCAACGAAAAGCCGAGTTTATGCCAGTAACTCCAAGCTATCATATGGAAAGTAATCCTCGGAGGGATTAATGGTAAACATCAGTGAGTCGGTTTTAGAAAGAGAACAAGAAATATCTGAGTTCATAGAAGAGCATGCTAGAACTTTTGACTTGGATCCAAACTTGGTTCGAGCCCTTATAACTCAAGAATCTAGATTTGTTGCTGAAGCCACCAGCCCTACAGGCGCTTATGGGTACGGACAGTTTACTTCAATTGGCGCTAAGCAGGTGCGGCAGGTTGCAGCGACGAATGAAGATGCCGCAGATTTGATCGGCTTTCAAAAGGCAGACGCTGATGAGCCTAACGAAGGCATCAAAGCGATCTGTGTTTTTCTGTGGTGGCTATTCAATCGAAAGTATCACAAGGTTACAGATAAGAAAGTGCAGCTTGAGGCTGCTTTGACTTTCTACAATGCAGGAGGAAGGCCTGCGGCATTAATCGTAAAGCATGGAGGCCATGCCGAAGCACTTCCATTTATCAAGGCTTTGCCTAGCAACTTCAGAAGCCAATCCACAAGGTATGCCCCACAGGTGGCATCTTGGTATGTTAAGTGGCACAAGATAAGAAAAAAGCAGCCCAAGCCTACTCGTCCGGATCGCACAGTAAATCCTTTTGATGAGAAGGAAAAGAGTTTAGACACCAAGTATCGTGCTTTGATTGAAGCGATCAATTTGATGGCTCGTAATGATGAGTCTGTGGATTTTATAGTAAATACTCGCGAAGGAATGACGGAGGTTACTTTAATTTTCCAAGGGGAGCTTTAGTGTCATTAGTTAAGACTTCTGAGCAGGTTGAGAAGATGCGAACTTCGGGAATTCTCCTGGCGCAATGTCTAGATATGTTGGTAGAGGAGGTGCGGCCCGGGGTTTCTGGTAAGTATTTAGATGTCTTGGCCGAAGAATTTATAAGAGATAATAATGCAATTCCTGCATTCAAAAATTATTCTGGAAGCGTAGGAGTTCCTGGGTTTCCAGCAAGTATATGTTTTTCTAGAAATTATATCCTAGTGCATGGCGTTCCGAATGAGAAGGATGTTATACAAGAAGGCGATATAATTACTATAGATTGTGGACTTAGTATAGATGGGTGGTTTGCAGACGCAGCTAGATTGTTTGGGGTGGGGGAAATTTCTACAGAAGATATAGAACATATAGCCGCCACTGAGGATGCTCTTAATGCAGGAATTGACGCATGCCGTGTTGGAAATCGTCTAGGAGATATATGCTATGCGATTCAAAGATCCATAGGATTTAGTCGTTTTTATAATGTGGTACAGTTTTGTGGGCATGCTATAGGACAACAGATGCATGAGGCTCCACAAGTTCCTAATTTTGGAAAAAGAAATGTAGGACCTCGTTTAAAAGAGGGCGTGGTACTTTGTTTAGAGCCGATGCTCCTAGCAAAGAAAGTAGGCATCGGGGTATTGCCCGATAGATGGACCATCGTGACCTTGGATCGAACCAAGGCCACGCATATCGAGGACATGATTTTAATTACAGACAGTGGTCCTGAAATTTTAACTAAATGTTAAAATAAAATCTTTATAGAGTTAATCTATAAATTGATTTACTGGGAGTATATATTATGGATGGTGTAGTAAAATGGTTTGATGTAAAGAAAGGATATGGTTTCCTGGTTTCCCCCGAAGTGGAGGGAGACATCTTTGTGCATTATACAAAGGTACAAATGGAGGGGTTTAAGAAGCTAGAAGCGGGGGAGGATGTTACCTTTGATCTAGTGAAGAACCCAGAAGGCAAGCCTCAGGCAGAGAATGTTGTACGGGGAACGGGGCCGGAAACACAAGAAGATTAAATCTTTTTGCTAAATTCATTTGACAAAAAAGTTCGCCTGACTTATAATTGTAATGAGGGAGGAACGCGGCCCCCTTGGGGCGCTCTCCAAGGCGGCTGATACGAGCCGCCGTCCCTCTCAAGAAGGAGAGATTTTATGGGCGAGGAAGTCTATATAGACTTAAACATTCGTGCAGCAGTAGGAAATGAAGATTATCTAGTGGTGATTAGTAAGGAAGATTTAAATACATTGGTAACCTTCTCTAACGACTTGGTGATAAGGCATTGGGGTGGAACCAATGCTATAATACTAGAGACTTACGGAGAGTCTGCTGTTAGAACTAGGGAAGATGCTGATAGTACAAACAATCTTGCGAATCTTCCCAGACTTTCAGAAATCACTTTAGATAAAATCTTGGGTTAACCCCTCCAGGGTATGAGACATCAGTGCTCTACCTGCCCGCTTCCTGCGGACGAATACAATGGCCCAAGAAAAAAACTAACACATTGTACGGAGGGAAAAAACAATGGGTGTACTACAACACGACAACACAGTAGTAAATCTTGACTCGCTTAGCGCGATTTTCGATACTAACGCAAATGGATTCGGCCCTGAGACCACGAAGAACCCCGATATGGCCGGTCCTGTGCCTGGAGCACAGCACGGCATGCTTTGGAGCCGAGGTTATTTCCAAGGCACCGATATCCGAGGATCCAGCACCGGAACCGCCACGGTCGGTCTTGGCCGATCAGGCAAGCTGCCTGTAGGCAATGCGACTTTAGCTGGCGTAACTCTTGGTGGCGGAAACCCAGGTCGAAGCGCCTAAGCACGTTAAGTTTGTTTTACTCGCTGGGAGAGGGCTTTCCTCTTCCAGCCCAAGTGGGCTTGCCGGGCCCCTGCAGTGCCTCGGCAGCATATTTACACAACCTTCGAGGGACATTAATTCTCTAAGGAGGTAAATAAATATGGAAGAAATCGTAATGGGAATTATGGGCCTAGTAACGGGCGCGCTCAATTGGGGCATCGCTAATGCGCTGCCACTTGCTGTAGGTGCTCTACTAGGTTCAGAATTGGCCGGCGCTGCGTTAGGCTTGGTTAGCGATATGCTAAGCAGGGCGCAAGGTCTCATCCAAGGTGTGTCTGCTCGAGTGGGCGGAAAGAAGTAACACCTGCATTACGAAAGAAGTTTCGTGTTAACATGGGACTTCTTTCTCAAGAGAGGTTTTATGCAAATAGATTTTCACAATAGTAATAAGGAGGGATTAATCGGCGCCGTCCTTGTAGAGGATAAGATTATATTTTCTGCTACACGTCCTATTATTATTCAATCTTCAGAAATAATGAAAGTTCAAACAGATTTGGTGATTAGAGTAGAAAATGGATTTGTTTTGAATATTAGCACCCACCCGGATTTGGCCCAAAAAGGAGCAGAATTATTTCCCGGATTAATTACTGTAGATAGTTTAGCCCGCCCTGCGCCTTTAGAGCTGCCTATGAAGAACAACAGCCGTAATCCTCTCAATATTATGCGCCAAGATAAAATCGCTATAGGATATGGTAGTGAAATACAAAAGATAGAGATTGGGGAATTTGAGCCGGAATTAGAGCCCTCACCTAAAAATTCTAGGAGCTTTCCTCAAAAGAAGAACCCTGATATCAACTTTGAAGTTAGATAGGAAAAGATTTATGCCTACTATCAAATTTAAGAAATTACACCCAAGAGCAGTTTTACCTGAGTACCAAACTCTTTCCGCCGCGGGCGGGGATCTTCGGGCTGTAAAAGATATAGATATTCCTCCCGGCCAACGGAGACTTATTAATCTTGGCTTTGCTGTATCTTTTCCACAGGGATACGAAATCCAAATCAGACCCCGAAGTGGCCTGGCATTAAAATATGGGGTCACTGTTCTCAACAGCCCGGGTACTGTGGATTGTGATTATCGTGGAGAAATGAAAGTCCTTTTAATTAACCACGGTTCTGAGATGTTTTATGTAATCAAGGGAGACAGGGTTGCCCAAATGGTGGTTAATTCCATCTGGGATGGACAGAATATAATTTTCGAAGAAGTAGAAGAGCTGCCCGAAAGTGACCGTGGGTCTGGCGGGTTCGGCTCCACAGGAAGGATTTAAAATGGTTGAAGAAGAAAGTATTAATTTTAGTGTTGAGGTTAAAATTACAAAATCAGAAAATGGGGAAGCCAGTATATCTATTCCGGCGGAATTAAGATTAACTAAAAACTTATTATCTTATATATCCGGCGCTTTGAACGAAAGAAAGTTGACCCTAAAGCACATGGATATCACCGAACAACACAAGTCAGAATTGGAGAACCTACCCAATGTCGTTCTTCAAGACAAAGCAGACTAATAAAAATATAGATCTGATACTGGCCGCTTCTGGGGCAAGGGCTCCTTGTTTTGTGGGGGCGATTGAAGCCTTGCACGAAAAGGGATATAATATACATCGAATTGCAGGCACTTCCGGGGGAGCTATCATAGCAGCTGGCTATGCCCTGGGCATGACTATGAAAGAGATGCGAAAACTAGCCCCGAATATTCCGTACAACAGTTTTAAAGACTTCAAAATAAAAAATCTCCTGAGCTTCACAAATCCTAGTGTGTATACAGGCCAGGAACTAGATAGGTTTTACAAAGACATCTTTGGACAAGCTAAGATGCGAGACTTCAAAACTGATTGCCGCATTCGCGTCACAAAAATAATTGGTAAAGAAATAATTATTATGACCAGGGATTCTCACCCCAACCTGCTGGTATGGAAGGCCGTTCGAATGTCATCCACTATTCCTTTTATCTTTCCCTACCTTAAACTAGATGGGTACGCAGTCACAGACGGCGCCCTTTATAGTCGAATATTTGATATATTTCCAGAAAACGAACGGCCCCTAATCTGTGTTCGTCCGAGAGCAGATGTTGGTATATTACATAGAGTTCAAACTGTAAAAATATCCAAGCTCTTTTTATGGAACTATTTGAAAATAGTTGCAGAATTTTTCTCGGATGCTGTAGATAATCAACACATTCCTGAAGAAGAGTGGGACAAAACTGTAATTATACCCACGTTCGAAATCGCAGGTTTCAACTTTGAGTTGGGACCTAATGAAATAGATCGATTAATTCAATATGGGTATAACGCAATAATAATTTCTGATATAGTTCCTTATATAAACGATTAAAGCATTGGCTTCTAGTTGATAGGCTAGGAGTGTAATGTATTGGTACGTTCATAAAGGAGTAAACATGCCTGTAGTTTTAACAGATAAAACCAATAAGGTTTGGGTAACAGAAGATCCTGCGATCCAGTTTCTAATTACGGGCTATACAGGCCAGGCGGGCATCCGTATTTTAGATCTTCTTGACTTTGCACAAACTAGACAGAAACAATTTGTTCATTTTGTAGAAAGGCGACGGGAAGTGGACAGAATAAACGAGGAGCGGCTAAGTAATGCTCGACAGACAGTTTCAACAAAATCCACTGACGTATAGTTTCCAGAAAGTTGAGGGTTTTATAGCCTTGCCCTTCTCAGATGTTTTTTTAGAAGAGCAGCTCAGCCCCGGGGAGCGTGTTAGTGTTTTTTTCACCCCGACCGGTAAGTATTTTATATCCAAAGACCCAGCAGGGTTTTTGATTAATAAAATAACCAGCGCCTATATATTTTTTGACGCAGAACATATACAAATGGAGGAAAAATAAATGTTTGGAAAAATAAAAGAGTTCTTTGAGGACGTATGGAAGTGGATTCAAGCCATGTGGGCTAAACACGATGAAGAATTAGAGAAGATGGTAACTGCCATCCTACCTATGGTCATTTCTATAGCCTTTAGACCTGATCTTGATGGTGAAGGAAAGAGAAAGGTTATTTTGGATGCGATTCTAGACGGTGCCGAAACTCATGCCAACACTATAGCCACTTCTATGCTTAATGAGGCTATTGAGATTGCAGCCAATAGATACAATATTCAAATTGGAAAGATGACTAAGGAGCAAATCGACGCGGCACTTGCCGCAGCCTTAAAGGCAGGCCGAGACTTTGCCAATGATACGCTCGATCTTACAGGCAATGAGGCGGATGAGGTAGGGGTTATTTTAGGCGATGACGTCGTGGAATAACATATCCAACTTTTTCAAAAGAGTTTGGGAGAAACTTAAAGTGGTAGATTACATTGGGGCAGCCCTTGCTATATTAAAGGCTTCTAAAAAACAAGAGTTACCTATTGACGATAGGTATGTAGTAATAAAGCCTCGTCTTTTGAGTGATGAAAATATGCTGCGGGGGGTGGCCGGGCTAAGAGCAATCTTAGCCTTTTTTCCCCCCGCCGCGGCAGGGGCCACAATATTAAGTTTAGGAGAGGTGGGTTTCAAGATTTGGAAACACATCGCACTGGCTAAAGAGTATGATCAATTGGAGTATCCTCCCATAGATCCCAATCTGCTCCGGCTGGCTATACAGATAGACCCTGAATTGAAAAAGCATTATGGTGAATTAACTTTGACTCATAACTGGGATGAAGAGGCCATTTCTGAACTTGAAAAAGTCTGTAATGATTTTTCATTTATAACCAACTTTGAAATGCTACGGGCTAAGTACCCGCACATAGACGAAGATTATAGCAAAAATAGGGCAATTAAGAATAGGCATGATCTTCAAACAAACTTGGATACAATAGAACAAAGTTTGATAAAAGTTTCCCATTCCCCGGAAATAGAACATAATGTTAGAAAAGCATTCGAGTCTGTAAAAGAACTTTTTCCAGTTATGAATGATTGGGCATTATTTAATTCAGAAGGTTTTGATGAAGTTATAGAGATTGTCGACACAATCTTTTAGGAGTAAACATGGGATTATTCAAGGCTTTAGCTTTAACATTTGCTTTATTACTGTCGGCGTGTAATAGTATTGCCCCTACCCCGATATTAATAGGTAGAGCAAACGATTTAAATGTCCAAGTATTAGAGCAGTACCTTGCTTGTTCTGAGGGCGCAAATTACGTCCTTGAGAAAGAAGGGTGTCAGCCAGAGATTTTGGAGACCAAAGTAACTGAACTTTTAGATTTGTCCGAAACTCTAATCAGTGCAGACTTTACTCAGCCCCACGGATATGATATTCATTTGGCCACCGCCATGATGTATTTTCGTATTGGGCAAAGAAATGAAAATGATTATACGAGGGCCGAGCAAATTGCACGGCAGTTCTTTGAAACTCAAAAAGCTACCTCTGGACGGTCAATAGTTACTGCACAATTTTACTGGGCGTATTTCGCTGCGGCAAATGCTTCTTATCAGTTTTTCAATGATCCTTTTGCCTTGGATGCAGACAGAAAAGCAGGACTACTTTTAGCTTTGGCAAATGGGTCAAGTATAGTTTCTGAGGTAGGAGGAACTCGGCTTATTAGATTACAACAGGCCTTAACTAATCTGGAGTTTGTAATAAATTCCATCGAATAGTACAAAGTTTTCTTGTATAACGCAAGGAGGCAATTATGATTAGACTGTTAGAAGACCACGTAGTCTTAGATTGGAATATTTTTTCTTGGTGTTATGACGGAAAAACTATTCAGCAAGTTCAGGTTTTATTGGGAAATGGGATAGTACTTATTTTAGATATGGAGGATTTTCTACTCATCTCGGATGATAGTTTTTGTTAAACATGGAAATCAATAAACAAGATTGCTCACAGTTTAGTTGGAAATTTATAAAACGGGGTTGCTGTGGGAGACGTGCAAAGAAGACTAAAAAACTCGGCAATTGTGATGCGCCTGGGCCTCCGGAAAAAATGTGTAACACCGCCATGCCGTATTGTATATACAATAAACGAAAAGAAGATGAAGATAATTAAAAACTTTCATAAAGACGACTGTATTCATTTCAAAGAAGTTATGGTCGAAGGATGTTGCGGACGTAAAGAGAAGGCAGGAGTTTGCACAATACCTGATAGATATGGTAATTCTACTGAACGTATTTGTAGTACTAAAATGAAATGGTGTGATTACCAATATAAGAATAAAAACCAACATTAAAAATAATAGGAGTACAAAAGGAAGCATCTGTTTATGGAATCAATAACCCTCTATGAAGTGAGAGTAATTGAAAAAAATGAGATCAATAGACGGTTTGCTAAAAATTTAGATCAACTTTTTTCGTTGGTTAAAGAAGTAGAAAATAAAAAATGCTATGTTTTTAAAATATATAAATCCTCAGAAGGAAATATCCTAAGTTCTGAAAGATTAGATTGCAAAATTCGAGGAAATAATTTTGTTATTAAGACAGTAAAGAACAAGCCTATTAGAAATAGAAATAATCGAGGCGTTAGAAAGTTTATTGAAATATCCACTTTCAAAATCGCAGGAAAAGAAACCTCCAGTCCGAAAATACTTTCACATTTCTCTAGAAAACCTCATATTCTTAGTGTTGCGCCGCGCCGTCCCAAATTAATTAGCCAGAATAGTTTTGGTAGAAATTATGGACGAAAAAAGGCACGACTTCAGTTCCGCAACGGCGAGCATTTAATACGGCCAAGATTTCCTTCTCAAAAACTACTTTTAAGAAAGAGAACTTTTGGTTTGGCTGTTAAAAAGTTTAGGGTGCAACCTGGCGCATCTCATCCTAAGACTGCGCACAGCCGAATGAAAACTGACAAAAACCTAAAATCAAAAGTTTCCCGTTCAAACCTAAAATCAAAAGTTTTTAGTTCGGCTCCAACCCCCCACCGTTCCAATTCTGGAATAAATAAATCTGGTTCTCCGTATAGGAGAAAATAACTGTGGTAAAACCTATTAACATAGTCAATCTTCATATAGAAGTTGATACTGGGATTCTATATGCTGATGTCGGGCTATCGGATCTTCTTGCCGTTGGCTTTGTTATAAGTAGCGGTATTCTAATTGATGGGGCTTTAGTTCACGGTTCCTTGGTCGAGCTTGGTGAAGATGACCATCCTCAATACATACTTGTTGATGGTACCAGAGATTTCACGGCAAATATAAGTACTCTAGCAGCTCTCCCCACAGCCCCCTCCCACTTAACCCGCAAAGACTACGTAGACAACGCAGTGTCTTCTGGTACTGCTGGAGTATCCTTTTTAAATAGTTTACAAGGTATCATAACTATTTCTGGGGCAGGCGAGGTGTCTGTATTTGAAATAGGGCAGACAGTTGTTGTATCTGGCACCCCCCATCCTATCAGTAATGCGCTTATCGGATCTGACGGTATCACAGTAATTTCTGGAGTCAGTGTAGATACCATTCAAGGATTTAGAACTGAATTCGTAGCAGCTTCTGGATCTCTACAAACTCAGATTGATAATATCGATCCTTCTACCACCCTTCAAGATGCCTACGACAATGGGGACGGAACAATTGTTACTGTTAGCGGCAAGCCTGTTCAGATAGGAGAACTCGTTGCTGCTTCTGGCACTTTCTCCGAATCTTTGACTGTTTCCGGGGTACCTGTAAATATCGGAGGGGCGGGCGGGGCAATTGGCGGAAGAATTAAGTTCATAGAACCTGACGCCTTTATTGAAAAAACTTTTCAACACAACTTAAATGAGGAACATGTCACAGTCACAATTTATGACTTTGTTGGAAATTGTTTAACTCTCGGAGCTGATTCGATCTGTGCAAGCGGAGTTAATCACACCACAGTTGTTAATGACCCGGCCTGCTCAGGTATTTATGTATTTAGTCTCGGTGAAGGATTAACAGGAGAAACAGGCCCCGCCGGGCCGCCAGGCACAAGCACTGTTGAACCCGCAATCGTAGGCGTTGATGGCATCACTGTTATATCAGGCGCTGATACCACCACTATTTCGGGTTTTCAGGCCGAGTTTACTTCTGCTTCTGGCTCTTTACAGTTGCAGTTAGATACGACTATATCAGGGATTAACGACGTTTTTGCTTTGAGACTAGATGAAGTGAGTGCCACCATAACCTATGTGGGGGAAGCCGACCCTGGCTCAGCAGAAGCAAGTAATGTATGGAGAATTAAACAACTTGAAGATCTGGCTCCAGACCTAAACATCACTTGGGCCAGCGGAACGGCTGGTTTTGAATTCGCCTGGACAGATAGGTTGGTTTTAACCTATGCCTAAGGAGGACAATTGTGGTTGAGACAATTATTGGACAGCTGGCTCTCCAGTTGGATGAAGTTGGCTCTACCACTTATATTGGAGAAGCTGAGCCTGGATCTTTGACCTCGGCTACAGCGTGGCGAATAAAAAGAATCATCGAAACAGGCCCAGATTCCGAAATTACTTGGGCGGACGGGGATAGTGATTTTGACAATGTATGGGATGATAGGCTTGCCTTGGGATATAACTAATGGCAATAACCACTTCTGCCGGGGATGGAGTTAGAATAACAACCGCCGCTAAGAATGGTACCTTGGGTAGCCAAGCAGCTGCGGCATCAGATGAAATTATTTTTGATACTGCCATCACAACAAATAACGGTAACTTAGAGGGATCACCTACGTTTGTGGCCCGATTAGTAATTGTGCGCCAAGGGGCTAGCGATGAAGAAACTCGTTATATAACCGCCATCGATGGAGATAACGTTACAGCCACGGCTAATGAGGATTGGGTTGTGGCCCCTACTTCCGGAGATTCTTATCACGTAGCTTATAGACTAACAGACGCCGAGACTGTTAATGGAGTTAGTCTAAACTCTAAAACGGGTTTGTTTGAATTTTCACGTGGTCTTAGTGTAGGCAATGCGGGCGGCGGTGGGGCCTTTGGTTATTTCGCGATCGTTGATTACGACGCCATGGAATCAGATGATAGCGGTGCCTCAGACGACATAGTTGTAGAAGACAATGGCAGATTTGATATTGGTTATGTCCAAGCCGGTGCGCCCTTAGCCGCGGGGGTTATTACCAATACCAAGAATACTGCTACAGAGCCCTATCTACTGCTGAATGGCGGCGCCATACTTAAGTGGAACTCGCCTATTTTATGGTCTCAAGTTGTTGATACCTCTGTTACCATGACAGTGGATTCTACCAACGATATTTTTATACAAGGTGCCACTTTTATTAGGACAGCATCCTCTGCTGTTTTTACAGAATGCACTCTTCTCGATATTATTTGGCAGGGGGCGGGGTTGGCTGCGGACACAGTACAAGTAACTTCAGGTACTAATATAGATACTTTTCAATTAGCAGCGGCGGCCGGTTTCACCACGGCAGATGATTCTGTAACGGAAACTTTAGGGATTAGAAACTGTACTTTTGTAGGTAACAGTGTTAACGTTACTGTTCACAACGATAAGACATGGAATTTTGTTAACCCGCTAGGATGGATAGCGAATAGTACTTTTATTTCTTTTGCGGTCGATGATGCAAACGAAGTTAATAAGCTTGGCTCTTTAGATGTAAAAACCCAAGAATCTGACGGTACCATTATTTCAGGTTCGCGTGTTTATGTATGGGACAGTTCCACTGACGACTTGGTGCATGAGTTAGATACGGGCGCTCTAGGACAAGCCTCAGCCGATGTATTACTGGAAAAATATACTTTTCCTGCAAGCGTTTTCACAACTATCTCTGGGGGACCTTTTGCATTAAAGATTTTTAAACATAGTTTTTCACCGTCAGTCGCGGCCTTAGTCCCAGAAGGCGGCGTAGATTTAATTACTACCTTAGTTACAGATTCAAATATTGCTGAAACAAACGCTGCACAAGCGATCAGCGACGGCGCCGGAATAGTTTTTACAAATAATACTAATCCTACTTCCACAGTTGATTTTACTGGGGGCGGAGGAACACTAGTAACAAGTGAAATTGTATCAGGACAAACATCGTTAGCGTCTGGAACTTTAGTTCAATTTGAAACAGGTGACTCTATAGCAGCTACTATTTATCTAAATACTCGTAATGGGAACAATTATAGCAATGGAGAAACCTTAAGCAACGGGACGGGCTGGACCTCGACCTATACTGCCAGCACACAACAAGACTTTACTTGGGAGATTGATGCAGACAGTAAATCTATGCAAACCTTATATGATTACCATTCTGCCAAACTAGAACAAGATACGTTAGAGGCAATTTTTGAACAAGTTGTGGAATGGGGACAATCTGCCGAAGGATTTATGTTCATCGCTGATGGTGGTGATGCTTGGAGAACTCGAAGGGTAAATAACGAGGGGGTGTTTGTTTCTGATCGAGGTGCTGGAACAATTACTTTATTCACTGCCGATGATGGCACAACTTTTACACCCCCAGCGCCCTTTACATTTACAGTCATTAATATTCAACCAGATTCAGAAGTTAGATTATATGATGATGATGGAACTGAAAGAGAAGGATCAGAAAGTGTAACAGGGGCAGTTCAAACATCCCCCTTAGTCATTACTGACGGGGGAACAGGCTATAGTGTATCTGATAAACTAACTATTCAAGGAGGCACATTTACCACAGCAGGGATACTAAATGTGGATACTGTGTCGGGAGGAGTTATAACTGCGGTTTCGGTGGATACGGCGGGTTCTTACACTGTGCCACCAGCGAACCCGGTGTCCGTTGCTGGCGGTGGTGGGGCGGGCGCCTCCTTTACGGTGGATATTACCGGAATCTTTTCTCACACCTATACTTTCGGAGGCTCTGATATAGATGCTTTCTTAGTCGTTTTTCATCTAAATTTTAAAGCTTTCAAAAATGAAAATGTTATTTTATCAAACGCGGATCAAACTTTTACAGTGTTTCAAATTGCAGACCCCACTTTTGAGAATCCGTCTTAACTTATTATACATGGGAGAGTAAAATGGAAATACAATATGGTTTTATGGAGATTACTTATTCTGGAGAAGACGGGGTGGAATGCGCTGACACCCTTTGTACTAGGTTCATCTTGCCAGAACATAAATGTTTTATAGATGTACAAGAAGATGGAAAAATTTATTGCAGTTTATGTGGCCTGTGTGAACGATACCACCGTAAAAAGGCTATACAAAGAGAAGAAGCTCAATAGAAGGAGGAAACAAACATGATCTTCGTAGCCGATCCTGACAATTTGGATCGTTTTGAGGTTGCCGTTGATCCACTCGGTGAAAAGATTTCTATCCGGGGTTTAGGAACGCCCAGAGTAGATATATCATTAACTGGCGACACAAACGGAACGACGATTTTTGGAGACGCGAGTGCCAATTTTACAGCCAGCGGAGTAGTAATTGGTGATACCCTTGCAATAATTTCTGCGGATGTAGGCGATATTATTGGGCATTATACTGTAACCGGAACAGTTACAACCACAGGTATAGATGTTGATCAGACTATAATTATAAATGCTCCCCCTGATAATCTTACTTATAAAATAGCTGAGCCAGATCCTACAAGTACAACAGTGGAAACCCCCACCGATGGGGCCTCCTTGCAGTCTGTATACTCTTTCTTAAAGGAAGAGTGGCGTAGTTTGTCCGCAGGACTTGGTCTTGCTGAAGACCTTATCCAATTTACCTTCCCTCTAGAATCTATTACGAGAGAGCAGTTTGAAATTGGTGGAACTACTCACAATGACTGGGATTGGTTTGACGATACCACCAGAAACTTGATTAGAACGGGCGGATGGCAAAAAAGAAACAGTACCGGTGATATCAAGCAGGATTATTCGGGAGTCATTACCTTGGGCAGCTTGGATACGGATACCGTAGTATATTTCCAACAGCACGCCACGACCATAGACCCAATAGACTTTGTTCTAACCGGGCCTGTAAATCAGGCTATTAATACTTTTGATGAAATTACTGGCCCAGATACAGGAACGGGTTTTGCCATCACAACAAGCAATACTATTGCAAGAAATGATGGAGGAAACTGGTTTACCGATGGTTATAGGGCCGGCGGCCAAATTACCATCAGATTAGCAGAAGATTCAGGCAATGACGGAACCTTCACTATTGCGACGGTAGATAACACGACCGACGGAGACTTAGTGGTTACAGGTACCCCTCTAACAAACAATGCTGCAGATACAACTCTGATTGCCGCAGTAAATAAGCGATCCTTCCTAAAGCTTTTTGCTAGGAAGAAGGCTCGTTCTTATGAGCAGTCAGCAATTGCAGATATCGGTGTTACTGCTCTCGAAACTATTGTTAATAGATACCCGCTAACCCATGCTGTGGATCCAGCGATTGTTTTGGACGATGGACAAATAGCAGGAGATCCGGCAGTAGCTCAACAAGTATTTCAAGGAGTTGAAGATCATTCCAATGCAACTAATGGGTCCACTGTAGATAACAGCGATGGTACATTTGACTTTACCAGTGCTGCAATTTCTCCAGCATGGAATGATGGTATTTTGCAGGTTGGGGATTCAATTGAAATTACGGCAGGTCTAACTGCGGGTGACAATGGTTTCTATGAAATTGCAGCTATCGTTGACGCCGATACTATCACTTGTTTCCAAGAGCCTACTAATACCACGGATATAGGAACTAACTCTTCAGTAACTTTCCAAGTAAGAACCGGAACTCGCGACTCTGGGCTAGCCAACGCCACGACAGCAAACGTGGACAGCAGTACAGGTACTCTAACTAGCGCCGGCGCCACTTTTGATGCTGATGACGGCCTTGGTAGCCGGACGGTACTTGCTGGAGATATGGTCACAATTACAGCCGGCGATGCTACAGTGATTGGTTCTTATAAAGTAGTTTCTGTTGATTCGGCAACTGTATTAACTTTGAACACTTCTGATCAAATATTTGCTGGAGAAACTAATCAAACCTATATTGTCCGCAGGCCGGGTATGCATCTTCAGAAGAAGTCTGTAACGGCAACCTCGGTTACGCAGTCAGATATTTCTTTCGTCGACGGCGATCCTGATCAGATTCACCGTGTAGCCGGCTCGTGGGTTACAGATGGATATGTTCATGGAATGGCGGTTACTGTAGTCGACGCCAGCGATGCTGTTAACAATGGCACCTTTATTGTTGATACGGTTACTGCTTTGGATCTAACCTTTATTGCTTCTGAAACATTGACTGCAGCAGGCGCGGGCCCTTCTATTACCGTAACGGGCGAAGTTGGTTTCGTTAGAACTTTGAATAGCGTGGATTTCCCGTTCAGTTGGAGATTACTCTCTAACGGGGCTACCTTGGGGCAGGCTTTCCAGTTTATTCAGCGAGTACTAAGACGCGGTCGAGCAGGAGATGCCAATACGGCCCTCGATGAAGATATTGATGAAGCCAATGCGGTGCAGCGAGGAGATGTCGGAGATCTACTTATGTCCTTCGCTTCTCCGACTGGTACAGCTTTGAATATGACCATTGATGACGTTAGTGTTTCAGAGCTGAATAATATTACTGAGCAGGATTTGTCTGGAGATAATAGAAACTTTGCTTTCTTGGCGGGGATAACTATTACCCTTAACGCAAACATCACTGATGATATTCCATCCAACGGAGGAACTAATAAAATTGTGGTATTCTTTACCGATCCGGATCTTGTAGCGGATAATGGTGATGAATTCGGCTCTAACGGTGCTATAATTGTTCAGGACAACACATCTACAGACATGTCTGCGGGAGATCAGAGTTCCACTCCTCTACAATTCACCTTTGATTATGATAATAATGCGCAGGGAGGGAGAGCCCCGGCAACCGATGCTAATATCACGATTGTTTGTATAGGCGAAGAAACTGCCCAGTACGCCCAAGTAACGGGTGTTATTCAAAGACAGAATGATAACACCTTCGCACTCGTGGCCGCCCTTGAACGTAACTTTAGTAATCCATAAGTAGGGTATAATTAGTATGACTTTAGCGACATTTGATGGAGCTGCTAGAATAATAACTCTTGCTAGCGGAATACCTCCTGCCAGCGGGATTAATATAACTGATGCTGAATCTGAAATATATTCTGAGTGGAAACGTTTCACCGTAAGTGGGAGCAATTTGAAATTTGCGCCAGCTTTCCGAACTATTGGAGGTGACCCTCTTGGCGGGGGTTTAGAGGCGGGTGCTTATTTCTTCCTTCAGAATCAACCACGTTCTACAGCAGCAGGTGGCTGGATTATTAAGCCTTTTGAACAGGATGGGAATTTTGAAATAGTGGGCAATCTTTTCGGTCAAGATCCAAATGAGCCCCTTTTCTCAGGAACGCTAGGTAATTTCAGTAGCTCTTTACGTTTAACCACTTCTAGTTTAACACAATTAGCTTCATTAGAAGGAGTGGCCGCTTCAGTTTGGGCGACTACAGTTTCTGGAAATACAGCAACTGATAGTTTTGGAGATTTTGTTTCTCGGCTGCTAACAGTTGCTAAATTCTTAGGATTAAAATAAAATGTGGGAGTATTAACCTAAGGAGGAAAATAGATGTTTATCTTAAGAAACTATCAAATTTTGACAGGCGGCTCTGCCGTCGTAACGCGCGTTGGAATCGCGCCTGGTAGAGACAATTAAGGATTATTTAAATGTCTGAGCTTGGCATAACATTTCCTGGAGTTTCGACTACAAGTGGGATCACCGAGGCCGAGCACGAGGTTTTAGATACCTTAGTTCATGGTGTTGCAGAAACCGGGTTTGTAGAAATAGTTAGAAATGCCGAAAATAAGGTAGATGTAGTTAATGTAAGGGTTTCGGATGGGGGTACTTTAATTAGAAGTACTACCATCACCAGAGGCGGAGGTGGTGCAGTTACTCAAACCACAGAAAACCAACACGATGCTGGCGGAGCCATCATCCAAACTATTACCACTGATATAAACCGTAGCGGTGGAAAAGTGGTCTCCTTAGACACAACAGAGGTGTGAGATGGTTTTTAGGGTTATAGAAGGTTCAGTATTAAGTCAAGGAAGTGTGAGTGGCACCGACACTACCCCTGTAGCTTTAACAGAACCTTCTCACGCTTTAAAGGTATTTATAGAGAATCCTATCTCGATCGAGTCTGATCATGACCAGACGGTTATTAATACAACTGCATCTGGCAGCGGTGTTCAGATAGTAGGGATCGGAGAAGTAGGTGTAACTACAGCTGGACAAACTATTACTATTTCCGGAACTCCTCACTCCGCCGGCGGCGGAAGCGATACCGCAATAGCGGGGGCCGACGGTATCACAGTCATTTCTGGTGTTCCTACCCCCGGAGAAGTAACTGTTAGCGGATTTAGAGAAGAATTTGTAACCACCTCTGGTTTCTTACAGACACAGTTAGAC
>SDBV01005062.1_pt1 | contig 18721 bp, 26 predicted proteins | sample 2277081 | NCBI WGS metagenome assembly SDBV01 (sample SAMN10402039, study PRJNA504765) | marine sediment metagenome | isolation source: marine sediment core GS10_PC15, 223 cmbsf | place: Arctic Ocean: Southern Knipovich Ridge | collected 2010
GATAATTGCGACGTGCGGCTTTGCCTTTTGGCATGGCGTTGTAACGTCGCTGGGCACGCCGCCGGGCGGCGATGCCTTTTGCGGTCCTGGCGTATTTCGCCATCGCTCGTTTCTGGGCTTCTGTTGTCATATGGTCCTCGCAATAATGTTGCGCCAGGGATCGGATCCAGGCGGGTCGACACTATATATAGTGTTGCCGACACCCGATATCGATCTTCCGGGATCCCGGTACCGCCGCGACAATCATATATATCAAGTCAGCAGCAGTGCGCCATCACCGCCTTCTGGGCAGTGGGTAGTTTGCTATTATTAGCTCGGTTCGGTTTCGGGCGGCCGGGCTTTTGTCCCTGGCGATTGAATACTGGACGTTTACCTTGCGTTTTGTCAGGCCCTTGTAGAGCCTTCGAATGTCCGGGTGGTCGTTGATCGAGAGCAGGAATGCGCCCTTGATCGACCGGAGCGTTTCGGCCAGGCGGAGGTTGCTGGGGGTGGGTTTCATCGGCGGCTCTGTGGTGAGGGTCGCAGGGCAGCCGTCGGTGTCGCACTTCACGGTGTGTTGTGTGATCATGAAGCTACCTCCAGCGTTAATACGTCTGTGGTTTTGTTGTAGGACTGTTTTTTCAGGCCGGTCGGTTTTGCCGGGGCGGTCTCGACGGTTAGTGAGACCTCCTCGGGGTCGCCGGATTGCGGATTGCCGGCGGCATCGTAGACCTTGAAGGCGTACTTGTAGGTCCCGCATTCTGCGACCTTGTGGGTGGCGGTGATCTGCGCCGATCCGAGCCCCCAGGGAAAATGGCCCCAGGGCAGGTGCCCGTAGCCGACGGCACGCATGGCGTGACCGTGGCCCCAGCGAAAATGGCCCCAGGGGGCATGGCCGAAACCGTAGATCCCGGCGCCCGCCGGGAACAGTTCGTAGAGCCGCTTGTCCACGGGCGTGCCGTAGTCGATAGTACCGCCGCCGGCATCCGAAAAGAGCTTTGCATAATCGCCCTTGGCGTAACCCGCAGGGACAACGAATTGTAAGGTTATTGCGACCATCGCTTATGATACCACCCAGTCGCCCGACGGCGGCTCACTGTTTTGGTTCGGGTTAATTGCCTTGTAGAATCGCTCCTGCCCGGCAACAATCCTATCCACCGCCCAAACCGTGACCGCGTCCCATTGTTCGATTTTGCCAGGATACAAACTACAAACACCCACCCACGCAATTACATTTGTATCCACACCCAAGAAGTCATTCGCTTTGCGGCTCGGCGCGATGATCTGCGCAGCTCGCGACACATTGGCGCTGAATTTGTAGATCATTTCGACGCCGGGAATAATCTCGATAGCCCCCCCCGTCGCATCCTCGTCTGCAAACGAATTCGGATCGACGGTTACAGTCGTATTCGCTTCTTCGTAGCTCGAGCCGGTAACATCATACTCGATATTATTCGCCGGCTCAGACGTTCCCGACATTTTGATCTTAACGCCGGAAACAAAATCAGTCGTTTGGTCTCCTGCGATTACAATCTCACCGTCGCCGTCGACCAGCCCGAGAATATCATGTTGCGGCATATGTACGGGTTCCAAAAATGCCCGTATCCGCGTCGAGCCGGTCGTATCCGGCTGGTAGTTACGCATCGGCAGGTGAAAGATATTAAAAAGAATATGCAATCCTGTTGCTAAATTAAAATGATAAAAGAAGCCGAATAATCCAGGGCCTTTGGGCAGAATATACTTACCATTATATGGCGATGGTCCTCCCCCATCGGCCAATAATCCATCAAGGATTGCCGTGTAGAACTGTGGGCTATTTCCTATGCCGGTTTGGACCCCCCCAACAACTAACCCACCGTCGCCTTCCCCGCCGTATCCTTCAAACTGGTCCCAACCAGGATGCTCGCACGGCGGCGATTCGGATATCTTCTCGATCTTATCCCGCACCTCAAACAAGTAATGTGGCGGCGACGCATCAATCTCTTCCAGGACCTTATATGTGCCCGTCCGAGTCTGATCGGAATAATGGTACGCCCCGTCGGAATCATAAAAGAAAACATCATCGACGGCATACGCCGCGTTCCTGTCATACTCTGCGATGTCCGGTTTTATAAAAGAAGGCATGTCGCGGTATTGGCGCTCCGTCAAGTCCAAACTGTCGGCTGGCGTATCGGGATAGTTCTCCGGCTCCGTACTCGGTCGGACATGCCACGCCGCCTTAACGCAGGGGAACGCCATGTCCTGCGGCGTCTGCACCAACTTTCCCGCGATAACAAAAGAGCCGTCATCTCGATACACTTCATAGCCGTCGGTGTTTAATGCAAAAACTGTTTTCAGCGGCCCGTTTTTAATAAAGAACCACCCACTTGAATCATAAACCGGCCAATTCCGTGAAGTGATTTCGGTCAGCGGACTTGTTGACCATTCGCGAATATAAAACCCGTTCGTGCCTCTATTATCATAGCACTTTGTCAAAATCGTGTCGTCGCTGCGAACAATCATATCGACAAATGAGGTGTCGGCGGCATAACCAATAATTCCGGCCTGAAGTACGCCCCCGTCGGCCGGGTCAAGCTCATACCAGCAATTTTCGCCGGCGCCAAAACCGTATTGCCGGGCGGTTACAAACACCCTGCCCGTACTGTCAATCACAACCTTCCATGCCCGTTTGTGGTCGTATTCGTCGAATGGCGGGTCGGGTGCCGGGTCGCGTTGCGATTCGTAATCAAGGATTGTCGATATACCCCACAATTCTTCACCGTCGGAACCGGCGAAATGATACACGTTTTTTTGGTTCGTAAGATCGGCATAGGCAATCGTCGCATATATATTGTCGCTGGCGTCAACGGCGATGCTTCCGACAAAAGGACAAGTTATCGACCACATTGAACTACCGTCTTCGCCGCTGATCTTTATCAGCCTGCCCGTATCTTTGTCGCCTTCGTATGATTCGCCGCCGGCAAAAATATCGCCCTTGCTGTCAATCGCGATTGCGTTAAAAGCCATGTGGTCGCTATGCGAATACGTCCATACTATCGCATTGGATTCGATATGAACTTTGTAGACCGATGGGTATGGCGGGCTTTCGGATGGAGTCGGCACGCTACCATTCAAACAACAAACATAAACATGCTGTTTGTCGTGCGACAACACCATTCGCCCCTGAATTTCTCCCCACCCTATATTCAACGTATAACGTATGTCGCAATCTTCCAGCAAAGCCGTGTGGAGCGTACTCAGGGCATTGACATAGTACGAATACCCGCCATGCAGAACCTCTAATCCCCCCGGGCCCTGGCGAAGATTATTTGCGTACGTAGTAAGAAATGGCAGCGACACGATAGTCTTGCCCGTGTCACGATCTCTCTGCGCAACCATTCCCGGAACAGCTAATACCGTCATATTCTCGCTATCGCTCCATTGAATTGCGTTGGCATATACCAGACGCCGCCGATTTTAGTAACAATTACCGGATCGCCCTTATTAAGGTACGTCAAGGCCTCGGCCAGTTTGTCCCCGTTCGAGATGTTGCACGTAACCTCCACCGAGAGCGTCCCTTCCTCCCACCACTCAGATTCATCTTCCGTCACCTCGTGATTTGTGTTGTCATCCTGCAGCGACTTGTATTCTGTCCCCGCGACTTCAACCCAGGCGTTTTTCGCATAGGTCTCATCACCGTCCCATGGCGCAAGGTCGGCCCTCAGGTAAACCCGGATTTTATTGCCGGGCACGTCCTCTGCGTTTTCCTTGCAATACGCCAAAACCGCCCCCCCCCCGCCGTTCCGCCGTATGGCCCGTCCTCGCTGGATGACCTGGGGACTCGACAGGCGTTCGGCCTTTGCCGCCGCCGACGTCTGGTGGGTTCTGCGATTAAGCTGGTCGCGACGCATTATACGACCTCCCAGGAACTTGTGATGCCGGTCAGCCCGGATGGGCCGGATGACTTGGCGACTGCCGATACAAAGGATACGTTTTGCGTCTCGCCTGATGCCGTCTTATAGGCCCGGACGCAGAATTTGTAGGTCTGGCCGTCGCTGAGTGCGCTGGAGGTCCAGGAGAATTCCGGGCCGCCGCCGAGGGCAAAGGCGACCGTGGCGTCGATGTAATCGAAATCAAAGCCCGATCCGGAATCGATATAGATACGGAATCCGGTGGGGGCGATCTCCTGATCAAGCTCCGAATACCGCCAGCGGACCGTGAGCTCTGCGCCTGCGACCTGCTCGACGGCGACCGAGTCCGGGATGTTCGGCGTGTCGAGGATCATGTCGCCATCCGCATCGATGCGGACGATGCAGGGATCGGACGAGTCGCTCTCGAGGGCGCATTCCGATAGCTGCCTGCGAACGTAATGCCAGATCGTATTTGCGGGCAGGGCCTGGGCGGCGATCTCGACCTCAGTGTCGGCCAGATCCATTGTGGCGACGGCGGTGTCGTAATCGATAGCGCCGTCCTGCCCGCGATATATGTTGAATTCGTCGGCCATGTAAGAAACCACAGATTACACAGATTATCACGGATTCATCAGGCGTCGTATTCGTAGCCGAACACATCGAACGTTGCCGTACAGGCGGACCCGGCTGCCTGGGTAACGTCGAGGCCGAAATCGTCGTCCTCATCGTACTCGACGATGGCGACGGGTGTGGCGTTCGGGACCGGCTGCAGGATCGCGGCCTTGCCGGCGGCGTTGATGTTCGACAGCGTCTGGGTGCCTAAAAAATCCGTCTGAGATGCGGACTCGCCCAAGGTCGCCAGCGCGCTTGCGGCGGTTGCGCTTAACTTGCGCATGACGACGGCGACGGGAATCCACTTCTTGCCGGGGGCGCATCGATAGAGATTGTTGAATGCGACGGCGTTGAGGTCGACGGCGGTAACGGTCGCCAGCCTCGATATGCCTTCTTCGTTAAAGTTCATGGTTAGATCTCCTGTTTGGTTACTACCTGGTTATCTTTGCAAACAACGGCGTTGTTTTTGCAGACTATCTCGGCGGTTCCGTAGTTGGCGTGCTGCAGCAGACTTTCTCCGCGCAGGTCGGTTACGTCGGTGATATCGCCGTCGGAATCCACGACGATCTCGGCTAACTTGATGTGGTCGTATGACGGCCAGCCGCTGCCGTCAATGCCGGAACCGATCGTGTTGTCCGGGTTCATCCAGACATACGTCGTGTCGTTGTCGGTCGGATCGACGGCGGAACCGGCGGTATAGGTCTTGACGGTGCCCCTGAAGGTGTACCTTCCGCCGCGTACGTTAAACGTCGACGACGATGGACACCAGAGGCCCAAGGAGGCCGCCCAGCGGACGGCGTTGATCAGGCCGTAAACGAACTGCTTGTATTGGGCCATGAAGTTAGAGTTGTTCTCGTCGACGATCTCAAGGCCCAGGGCTGTCAGATAGGTCTCGATATCGGCTTCGTCGGGGTAGCCGCCTGTCATTGCCATTGTCATTGTTTTTAGTCCTTAGTATTTAATCCTCAGTATTTTGTTCGGGTTCGTCGTTGCCGTCAATGGGATGATCATGGTGAAGAACACAGCAAGGGGAAAGCTTTGTGTGATCGTGCGGCGTTGCCGGCATGGGGGATAGATTGATGTTGTCGATGGTCAGACGCATGTTGAGTTTTTGGGTCAATACCACAAGCCGGGCCAATGTGATCTCGACGCCCGGATCGGTGGGCCATTCGGCGCGCAGATGAAAGCCCAGCTCCAGGGCGTCGTAATTAAAAGCCGTAAGGCCCATCCCCTCCATGCGGCGGAGGATCTGATTGCTTAGCCGCATACGTGCCTCCGGGGGCAGGTCGATTACGACGATTTGGTTGTTGTCCACGTCATATCCTTTCCGGGCATGGCATGCCATGCCCCTACATTATCCCGCTCCACAGCTTACCGGGGGTTGAAACAACAGGCCCTGGCCCCGGCTGTCGACGGCGGCTTTCGTTCGGTTATGCGACTGGCCGATTACGCGCTTGCCGTCGATGGCCCGGCCGGCATTGTACGCCGCCCACAAGGCAGCGTCGTCGGTCAACTGGTAGCCGCCAGTTTTCGCGCTGATCCATTCGCCCTGGTCTCGCAGGTGTGCTACAATTGCGCGGACCTGGCGGCGCTGGGATTCGCGGTCGCTGGCAAGACCGAGACGCTTAGCCAGATCAGCGGCGACGATAGGTCCCTCTGCTGCCTTGAGGATCGCAAGGCAGGCGGCGGCGTTACTGGTTGTTATCGTTGGTCGGTTCATTTACTCTCAGGGTAGTCGACGGCTTCGGGTAGTTTGGGCTCGACGAAAAAGTCGTCCTTGACAATCCGTCGAGCCTTGACGGCGGCTAACGTCTCGTCCGTGAGCTTAGCCAGGGCATCCTTGTCGGGCGTTTCGTTAATGTGAATATACTGCTTTGCCCGCCTCTTAAAGACCTGCTTTATGAGTTCGAGTGTTGCATCTTTCTTGATGCGGATCGATTTGCTCAGTCGCCAGCCTAACGTGCCGAAAGTGAGGTCCTTGCTTCGACGTTTACCGACAAAGTCGTCACGGCGGGTCGCAGCGAAGGCTTGGAGACTTTCAGTGTAGAGCGATATGGTTTCTTTAAACGGCTTGACCGCTGTGGCCAGGGCCGCCTTGACGGCATTAATCTTTTCGTTGGCCTCGGCCTCGGCGGTCTGGATCGTGAGCAGGCCTTCTCCGATCTGGCGGATCATGTCGTCGGCCTGCTCCCAGGACTTGATGCCGATTATCACATTATCCGATTTTACGCGATTGGTCTTCTTTGCCATGTGCGACCTCCATGTCTTTGAGTTCACTTAACGTAGTGTTCGGACTCATTCCTTTAGCCCGAATGGTCATGTTTTTCAGGGCCTCGATTATGTTGGAGGCCTGGCGGGTTGTAAGCTCGGCGACGCTGGACTTGCTGTAAGCCGTCATTCGTCCGATCATGCCCTTGAGATTGTCGGCGTTCCAGCCTAAGTCGCCGCGCAATTTGTCGATTGCCGAGCACTGTGCGAAGCTGGCAAAGGTGCCGTGAGCGGCAACCTTGTCGCGAAAGTACGTATCGCCCTTGCCGGAATCCCAGCCCATCGCTTCGCAGATCGCCAACAGATCCTCGATCTGCGAGTTGTTCAGTTGCTTGGACGTAGTGGCTACTCCGCCGTCGCGGGTCTTGTACTGAGCAAGCAGCAGCCGGTAACGCCGGTCGTCTTTCTTAACGATCAGACCGGCCTGACGGGCGGCTATGTGAATGAGTTGTAATTGCTTGTTACTTACCATTTATAACCACGGATGTTACGGATTAACACGGATTCTATTAGCCAGCCACACAAAACACGATCTCGAAATAGGATGCATCCATACTTGTGTCATCAAAGTCGTCGCCTTCTCCGAACTCGCCGGACTCCACTCGCCGGGCCAAATCTCGCAAGGCGTAGTAAACGGTTTCTTGTATACCGTCCATGCGTTACTCCTTATCCGGCCTGGGCGATGGCCTGTTGATCTTCGGATGTCTCTGCGGTCAGTTCCTGCATGGGCAGGAATACGCTGATCGGCAGGTTGAGGGTGTTTATGGCGGCGGCGATCAGGCCGGCGTCGATCCGGCCTTTATCAATCGCGTCGCTGGTATAGAGAACCTCGATGATGTGGCTGCAGGTTCGCAGGCGACCGGAATGCGGCGTGCGGGTAATTGTCTGCAGGGCCTTGGCGCCGCTTGTCACCAGACGGACGCCTTTGCGCTCGTACAGTTTGCGCAATTCCGCCACGGTATAGAGGCCGCCGTCTTTGCGGCCGGCAAGCTCGTCGAGGTCGAGGACCTGCATGAGCCGCGACCGGAACTGGTCTAAGGATTCGTGCCCGTGACGGACGGATCTTTGCATGATCGTCCTCTTGAGATCGGCGTTGCCGGACAGGATCAGCGGTGTGCGGCCCTTGACGCAAACGACCTGACGGAGTATGTTGAGGTGCGCGACGGTCAGGCCGGATGCCTCATCGAGCATGAGTATGAAGTTGCGAACCTTCAACGTCGTGGCAATGATCTCCTTATTGATCGCCAGCGTACGTGCCCGCGTGCCGGCGACGGCTTCGGCGATGTCGCCCAACAGGGTGGCGGCGGAAACGCCGTCCGTGAGTTCGATGTAGCGGCTGTTGGGATTGGCCTGGGCGTAGGCGCGAAGGCATATACTCTTGCCGTGGCCGGAATCGCCGATCACCAGTCCGATCTTGCCCTCGTCGGTTGAAAAGCCTTCGGTATGCTGGATCATGGTGCAGATCAACAGAGCGACTGACGTCTCCACATAGCCGGCGTACTGCGAGTGGCGGTCCTTCTGGTCGAGTGAGTTTAAGAGGTTGACAAGCTTGTTAGCGAGGCCGGGCAGGTCGCCTTTGTATTTGCCCTTCAAAAACTGGCTTATGATGCTGCCGGTTCGGAAGCCGACCATTTTGCCGACAGCCGCCTGAGTGAGGCTGTGTTCGGCCATGGTCTCTTTGAGGCGTTTGATTATCGCCGTGCATTTATTGTCAGCCACTGGAATCCTTTCCACGATCCGTCGAGCATCCTGGTCGAGTCCACGCTGGATCGCATCTTCGTTCATCTTGTTACCTGTTAAATAATTCGATAGTCCTTTTCTTTGGCCGTCCGGGGAGTTTGCCGGGATCGAAGTCGAGTACTGTGGTCGTACCCTCGGCGCCGGCGGCCTTCTTTACCATTTTACTCATGGCGACCCTTATATGCTCGGCGTACTGATTATCCAAGGGCGTCGCTACCGGTCGGATCGTCGGCGTCGGCGCAGGGGCCGTCGCCGCCGGGCGGCGGTCGGCCTTGGCCGCCTCGGCCATTGCGCGGCGGGTCAAGGTCGGCAGGTCCGTCTGGGCGGTACGCGCCGCGTCCCTGTACGACTTCGTCAACTTGAGCGCACGGGACTTTTGCTTTGATGCCTCTCGGAGGGCGTCCTCGGAGACGGCGGCGCCGTAGCCGATGAGTTGGTTCTGCTCGGCGATGGTGATGAGCTTATCCGTGCGGGCGTCGTAAACATAGATACGGCGGATGTCATCGGGATCGTAGGATACCCGGCACTTCTGGCCCTGGCGAATCAGAAGTTCCGGATCGAATTGGCCGTACATCATGTACTTGAACCGCACGCCGTTTTGGCCGATCTTCAATTCGCCCGACCAGACGCGCATGAGCAAGTCCAGGACGCCGTCGGATATCACGCGACGCGACTGCCTGGTCGCCATGACCTCGCAAGGTGAGCGACCGTTCATGCCCTTGCCGGTGTGGGCGGAGTGGTCGTAGATATTTATATAATCGCCGACGGCCTCTGCGAATGTGTCGAGCGTGAACGCGCGGGCGATCACTTTCGGATCGTTTAGTTTGGCTGCCAGATCTTCCGGCTTGCGTTTTGTGTCTTTACCGCTGTAGGTCTCGATGGTCTTGATGAACTGGACGTCCATCCGGTTGAACCACGGCTCGATGGCTTTGCTCTGTGGGTGGTATGGCAGCGAAAACGAGATGCCGATATTCATCATGGCATAAAGCCCGAGGACGAGCGGTTCGTCGATATAGCCTGCCTTGAGGGCACGGCGTTTTTTCTTCGTGGTGCCGGTCCACATCTCAGAATCGTAATCCTTACCGTTGTCGATCTTAACCGAATCGGGCGGTCCAAGCTTTTCGATCCCGCGACGCATGGCAATCAGGATGGTCGTCTGGTTCGGCGATGCCGTGATGTAATGGCCGGTGATCATGCGGGACCGCATATCTTCCCAGCCCGTGATCCAGGGCCGGATCCACTTGCCGCGATGACGGATAAAGCAATTGAACTGGTGATGGTCCCCGATCCAGATCTGGCCGGGTTGAACCGACTCCGGATCCCATTCGATATAGGGTGCACACTTGGCGTCGTAAGCAGCCCGGCCGTCGCGGAAGTAGACGATTGCAGTTAACGCGATCTGTTTGGTCACGTGGCGGACCATCGTTTGATAGGTCGGGATATTCCAGCCCTTGTTCTCGTCGGTATTAGTAAAGCAGATATTCTGCCAGCAGGTCTTGATCGTGAGCTGCTGCTGGGTGAGGTACATGTCCTTGAAGGCACTAAATGCTTCTGGGCTGATCATCTGCGAGATGAAGGCGGCGCCGCCACGGGTATCGACCAGGCCGATCAGGCCCTGGTCGCGGTAACGGGTAAGCCAGCGACTCAGCGACCGGACGCCGATCTTATGCGATGAGCAGAACAACTGCTTCGCCTCGGTGCGACTGCGACCGTCGCCAACCATGCGGGCCGCATAGTCCTCGAACTTCTGGATCAGGCCGAGGCGCTTAAGGGCGGCGTCCTTTTTGTTGGCGGGGATATCGAGCATGTCAAGTTCGCGGGAAAGGTCGTCGGGACTCTTTACGCCGTAAAGCTTAGGGTGGGCCGACGTGGGTATATGCCACGACCGGCCGTGCTTGAAGGCGCCGGTCAGCTCGCCCGCTATACAGAGCCTGCGAAGATGACGTTCGGTCAGGTCCAACAAGGGGGCTGCTCGCTTAATGTTTACGGTTGTCGAGTTCATTGTGTCGGAGCTTCTCTATTGCTTTGAGTAATTCGCCGATTGCGTTCGTGGCTTGCTTCAAGCCAGAGGCTGCCCCCTGGATTGCCGCAAGTGATGGATCGTAGGCCGGGTCCGGGACCTCGTCGTAATCGCCGCCGGGGCCATTCAGGACGGCCGGTGGTTTGGGCAGCGGGTTTACTTCGATCCAGTCGCCGTAAGCGATAAATTGTCCGGATTCGTAGCGATGCACCAGATGCTTATGAATAAGCCACTTGCCATCTTGGTCGAACTGTATAACCTCGCACGCCTGGCGGCAAGCGAAACACATACCGACATAGGTTCGCGTCTGGCGGCCGTAGCGGTCGGCGGGGTGGTCCACGACGAGCGGGGCCTTTAAGGGCTTAAAGCACTGCGGACAAACGCAGCCGTCGACGGTCAACGACGCAGTTGTGTCGGCCGTCAGGGCTTGCGAGTCTTGCGCGGGCGTCGCCTGGTTGGCGTCGGGTTGGACGTCCATGGCTTTTCCTTTCGGGTATTGGTGGATAAATCGTATTGGCGCGTGATGGTTTGCTGCAGTTGAACAAGGGTGCACAGCATCCGGGGGAAGCGCTCCTTTATCTGTGCGATCTGTCTGCAGTCGAGGGCGTCGATCCGGCCGTCGCTGATGATGGCCAGGATAGTCCGCTCCCATTCGATCTCGTGGGTTCGAGCCTCGAGCAGTGTTTCGAGCGTCGCGGCGGTGTCGCCGTTGCCCTCGGGCAGCGGGGTTACGATAATGGGCAGGTCGCCGGTCATTAACTCGACGATGCGATGGTCGTGAGTGTGCTTGTACAGGACGCGCCAGATAATCGACGGGATGGTCTTGCTGCCATCCTGATACTTATAGACACTGATGGCGGCATAGCCGGTCCACTGTGCAAGCTGCTTGACGGGGATATCGTATCGCTCAAGCAGCGAGATCAGCAGTATATGGTCATCGCTCATATCCCGGTCTCCCCAATCGTCCATATCGTTTGCCTCCGTGCGTTAAACATCCGACTCCGCCGCCACCACAGGCGGATTTCATATTTAGGCGTCGGGGCCGTCGAACAGCGGGGCCGGCGGCGCCGACGCGATACAGTGGTTGACCTCCGACCAGAACCGGTCGAGCAGGTCCGTTATATTGCAGTTGCGGTGGCGACATAACAAGATCAGATCGTCCATGCCGATCAGATCGAGGTGTCGCTTGCAGCCGGATCTGATCCGACAGGCGGCCGTCTCGAAGTGCCGGTTGCAACGTGCTTTATCATCAGCATTTTGCATTTGGCCCTTAGCTATTGTGCTGCCTTTGCGGGCAGGCTTTCTCCACCAACGGCGTCCGTGCCGGGTAGCCTGCAAGGTCGTCTCGCGGACCGCAAAAGACAGCTGCCCTCTCGCCAGTATTTAAGGTCCCGATCCTTCGGACTCACAACAACCCGTGCAGGAGTCGAACCTGCATCCCTCTGCGAGTTTCAAGCGTTATCACACAGAGGCTCTATCCAATTGAGCTACGGGGCTGTATTCAGTTTTTAATGGCCGGGATTGCCCGCCCGGCCGACGGGTTGATAAAGGAATTCATTATGGTTCCCGCTGTTACGAAGCCACCTGCGGATTGGGCTGTCTCCTGCCACTACTATTTGCGAGTCTGTTTCTGTCGCCGGTTGAAAGTTGTAAACACACCGCACGTGCGGGCCGCTCCCAACGGTTTCGCAGATACGTCGGCAGCCACTTCTGTTGTAAACACACCGCAAGTGCGGGCGGCTCCCACGCCCCGACGGAGTCGGGACGGAAAGGAGTCGTTGGTTGCACACATACCATAAATACGGCCTGCTCCCAACGGCGACACGCCAACCGCGTCGTGTGATACTGTTGTGCACACACCGCAAATACGGGCTGCTCCCAGCGGCGGAGCTCGATGCCAACGCACGGAGGCAGTTGTAAACACACCGCAAGTGCGGGCTGCTCCCAACTTTCACAAACAACGTCCGAGCCCACAACGCGTTGTAAACACACCGCAAATACGGGTTGCTCCCACCAGATGGGAGGTGCTCTTGCCAGAGGTCATTGTATCGCAACAACTTTACCTGGCACGGCTCTACACGAGCCCATAATTTTTTGGATTTCAAAGAGCTTCTGGGAATCGTATTCCGTAATGTGTCTCCCGTATTCCTCCGCCTTGCACCGCAGCATATCGGCAAATACAGCGTATGCCGAATCGCAGAGACGCATCGCATATGTGCCGGTCGCGGCGTGCTGAATCATTCGCTTTAGGGGCAGGGAAGGAATGTCGATCACATCGTACTTTGCAACATAGTCGTTTGCCAACGACCATAAAAAGTGAGCCCGCCTCTCTTTGATGGCCTCGTGGAATCGACGCAAGATAGTGCGGGCCTTGGCGCGATTCTTCGAGCCCTTTTGCTTGCGACTCAGGGCCCGACTCAAAACACGGAGGCGGGATATTTGCTTAAAATAGAATTGAGGATGATGTACGAGCCTGCCATTACTGTCATACAGAAAACAGCGGTCGGCAAAAAAGATCTTCACCGACTTGCCGGTGCCCGGCAAGGCGCAAGTCGGAACTTCGTCGCAGCTAAAAACCACATACCACTTGTTATATGAGCGGCTTAGCGTAACGGTCTTGATCCTGCCGACGATATTGCGATGCCGCTTGACACGAAATTCACCTGCGCGAGGCAGATATATTCGATCGCCGAGCAGCTTCCAGCGATTCTGGCGATAGACAAGAGTGCGGTAGTGTCGCGGGTCGCGCTCTTTGGGGGGCATGGCCTCGGTGAATCCCTTCTTTTTGAGGGCCCAAAAACTTTTGAACCCGCCGTCAACCTTAACGAGCACGTCCTGCATCGCCTGGGCGTCCATGTGCGCATATTCGGGGTGCTCGCGCTTGCGAATGAGGCTGTACTGCTCGTAGTAGCCGTTGACCGGCTTGACGGCCTCATCGGCCTGCGAGGCATTATATCGCTCCCATCGCTCATTAATGGCGGCGTTGCGGACATGACCGCAAGTCCGCATGCAGCGTGTGGCGAGCCGCGATGCCTTGCTGATCGGATAAGCTCGGAATTTATAAGCGCGTCTCATACGAGAAAACCGAGTATAAAAATAACTAACCTTTTGTGTTGTTGTTGTCGCGTCGTCATGGTTTCCTGTTCTCGTTCTCGCTCTCGCTCTTTATTAACCACAGATGATCACGGTTCTGTTCTGTAAACTACTTGCGTATACCGTTATCAATGATATAATTCCATACCATAGACAGGTGACCGGCTCGGGGTGAACCGAGCCGGCCCCTGCATCCAAAAGCTGACGGGCCCTTGGTTCGCTTAGCGGGCTATTGCCCGCTGATTTCGGCTGCCGAATGTCCACTTCGGCAGCGCTTATAAAAGTCAACCGGGCAAGCTCGCCGGTTGTTCTGAACGATGGTTCTGCTTTCGGAGGCGATACACAGGTGCAAAATGCTCGCCCCAGACGCTTGCGGGGTCTTCTCCGAGGAGTTCTGCGACCCGCAATTGTATCTCGAAGCTGTGTGAGCGGAAGCGGAGAACGTTGGCGACAGCCGTTGGCGAGAAACCCAGTTTACGGGCAAGCTCTTTTTGTTCAATGCCTTTGGTAAGGAGCTTTAACTGGATGTGATTTGGCCGCATATTAGACCTCAACAGTGAAGTTATGTGTCATATGTGTCGAATAGTGAATAGCGTATCGAACGATTATCATACTGAAAGTATACGAATATTAAACACGAATGCAAGCTGAAAATAAAAAAAAAGAGAAAAAAACCGTAACTCCTGCAATGTTCGGTACTTGGCTTAAGCGGAGACGGAAGGAACTGAACCTCAGCTTGCGAGAAATGGCTCGCAGGTGTGAACAATCCAGTCTTGGACTTGGGGAGGGGAAGATTTCGCCGAGCTACCTCAATCATCTTGAGAAGGGTGCCGACGTTTCCATTTCACCGGGAAAACTAATCGGGATAAAAGACGTGCTGGTCGTAAGTTACGAAAGGTTGCTTCAAAACTTGACGGAGAAGAACCGGCTTGTGTTGGAGAGGGAGCTTGTGAGTCTGAAGAATGTGCAACTTCTGGACGCAGGGCTACCGGATAAAGTTCCTGAATGGCACTCATTTCTGCGCCGAATTGGCGGAATATACAGAGAAGTTCTGGACCCGTTGCTCTGGGAACTTGTGGATAGGGAGATTATGGAGTGTCACTGTATCCCGTATACGTGGCCCGACGATTTTTGGGCTGGGGTGAGCACGATAGAGGATATGGGCGAATGTGTAGCGGACCTCGCCGACATCTACGATGCCCTATCCGACTCGCAGGACAGAGTGGCCATAGCCGCTCGAGCGGCGATCGAGGGGGCTCTTGGGAGTGATTACATCGAGGAGCGTCGAAAACGAAGGTCTGAGTTCGAGGAGATGTTGAAGAAAAAACTTGAGGAAAAAAAATTAAGTTCTTGACGTAGATGAGCCGACGCATATAATTGGGTAAAATTCAATAGGCAAAGTGCCACCTTTGTCACGCGAGTAACTGATTGAAGCTCGCCGGTTGTTCTGAAACAACGGCGAGCTTTTTGCGTATATAGCTCGCCTCCGGAAAATCTAATATTCGGGAGGCAGCAATGCAGAACACGATTTTGAGTTTGATTTGTCGCAGCCGGATCATCACGGTTGCGGTCGCATGGCTTCAATGCCGGGGGTTTTACAAGTCTATTGCTCGATTTGGTCGGCCAGGCGAACCAGTGCCGACTTTACGGATTCGAGTGCCCCACCTTTGCGATCTGGCGCTTTGCGCGGTGTACGCTGTGCCAGTTCAATTTCTCTTTGAATGGCATCCATTACGCCAACTCCGTCAACTTTGGGTTGGCGCTGGATCCATTCGGCGAGCAGATCGAGTTCATTATCTTGTTCGGTCGGCCGGGAATCGCTCATCGCTCGCAAATCCGATGCGGAGTAAAGCTGCTCGTCGGGCTTATGGGTGGAAAAATACCAGGCGTAAAACTCCAGGGACTTTTTCATCAGTGATGGAAACACACTGTTGAATACCTGTCATAACGTAAGTGTAACGGATTGAATAGCAAGTTTCAAACGCAAAGGAGTGCGAAGCATGGAAGAATTCAGAAGCCAGAAGTCACAAGGCAGAAGCCAGACAATTCGGGGGTGGGGTCTTACACTTCTATTCTTTATTGGGTATTCCCTGATCATTTTCGCCGTCGTCATCCTTGTCAGTAGCTGCGACAGTATACGGATGGCGCCGAGTGAAGCGCAAAAGAAGATCGCGTTTCAGGGGGCCGCGACGGCCAGGGCCGTGGAAAATGCGGGGACGGATGCCGGTTCGCCGGCGGCAACTCACTTAGTCGACGCGACGGCGGTGGCGTTGAGCTACACCGGCATCCCGAAAAATCCCAGTATTCAAAATTACGCTACGACATTGGCGGCGGCCGGGCAAGATGCCGCTCGCCGCCCGACGGCCGATGAGATCTGGAGCGCAGGGGACAGTTGGATCGACTTTGGAATTGCGCTCTTGGGGATATTCGGGGGCACGGCGGGGATCGCGGCAACGCAGTTTCTCGTAAAGGCACGCCAAAAATCAAGAGCACTCCGCGAAGTAGTCGGGGCCAACGAAAAGCTCAAACAGTGGCTGAGGGAACGCGGCAAAGACGCCGAGCTCAATGCGTTCTATGATATGCAAAATGCTTACCAGGACGGTCGGACCGAGGCAATTGTCGCCGCCGAACGAGCGCGAGTGAAACCCATGCGTGCACCGCCGATGCCGCCTGTCAAGCCGCCTAAGCCGTCAATGAATTAGCCACAGATTTCACGGATTTCACGGAAAAAAAAAGAAAGCGAGTGAGGACTAAACAATGAGCGGATGGTCGATTGTTGCGACGGTGGTAAGTGCGTTGGCGGCTATTGTGGGGGCGATGGTGATCCAGAATCTGCGATTGCTGTCTGCGTGCATCAAAGAGGTCAAGGGCCGCCAGGACACCCAGGACGGCCAGATGCGGAAACTGAGCGAGAAGTTTGCCGCGTGCAAGGTGGATTGTGATCGCAATACCGTGAGCAAAGAAGACTGGGTGCGGTCGGAGGGGTATACGCGACGCGGGCTCGACAAGCTCTCGCAGCAGTTCGCGACGTTCGCCGGCAAGTGGTCCATTGTAGACAGGCTGCCGGAGATATGCTCCCGGGTGGCAAGAGAGACGGCTAAAGAACTCAAAGGAGTCGAACGTGAGCAAGATTGAGGCGGTCAAGATCAAGATGCAGCGGCGGATGCTGCTTACGGCCCTGAACCTGTTGTACGAAAGCCCGGTGCTGATCGAGTCGTTGTGGCGGACGGTGTGCGACGATCCGAGCTATGAACGTCCACTGTTCAAGAAGGATATCTTCTACTTCCACCAGAAGGGCTGGCTTGAGTTCATCGACGACAAGTTAGGCGGGGCTGATACGTTCATGGAAAAAGTGGTGCGCCTGACGGCAAAGGGAAAAGAGATCGCCGAGCGGACGATGACTGACGAGGCGTTGGAGATCTGATGCGGGATACGCCAGGTAGAAATTATGGTCAGACGGTTGCGGCGAACGTGGAGCGGCTGCGGGCGGCGGCTCTGCATGAGTCGATACCGTGCCTGGCTGCCGATGAGTTCCTGGAAAGCGGCGTGGTCCCTGCGGTGAAACGCGGCGGCCGACCGTGGGGTCAAGGACGGGAGACCGGCCTGCCTGGCCGTGCTTATCCTCCTCGGGCAACATCATCGCGATTTTTTGGTGTGAGCCGCCAGAAGGGAGTGCGTAAGTGGCGTGCCGACATAAACCGCAAAGACCACAAATTTACGGCGGGGTCGTTCGAGACGGAACTCGAAGCGCACGAGGCGGTCCAGCGGGAACTGGAAAGGCGTGAGTCCGCTGCAAGCGGAGCTAACAGCTAAAAGCTAATGGCTAAAAGACGGACACATTCTGTTATTGATACGCTGTCGGAGGATCTGCGCGATGTGCTTATGCGGATGATCGTGGATAACGTCTGGCCGGATGACTGGCTGGGCCCGACCGACGGTAAGCCGACCTATGACGATCTGGTCATGTACTGCTCGACGCAGGATATCGTTGTCAGTCGCTCGGCTATCGGGCGGTGGGCTAAGCGCATGCAGGTGTATGAGCGGATGAAGACGGCAGGGGCGATTGCACGGGAGGTGATGGAGGGCCTGAGTGATGAGAATGCGACGCAAACGCAAAAGGCAGCCGCCGAGATCATTACCGCACAGATAATCGAATTGGCGTCGTCTGAGGATATGAGCGCCAAGGATATCAAAAACATCGCCACGGCGGTCCGGGACTGTACGGCGGTGTCGATGAAGGCGGATACGTATATCCGCGATCGCGCAAAGGCAAAGGCCGACGCGGCTGTGAAGGAAATCACGAAGATCGCCACTAAAAAGAAGATTGACCCTGAAGTGCTCAACCTGATCAGGGAACAGGTATTCGGGATTGTGAAATAATGGGAATGACATCATTCAAATGCGTGCTGCAGGGGGGGCCGGCTCTATGGTAAGGCCTGCGATAGATCTCTACGGGTTTCAGAAGCGATGGATTGCCGACCACGCCCGGTTCAAGATGGGCAATATGAGCCGACAGATCGGCAAGAGCTTTGGCGTTGCGCTCGAGGTGGTCGACGATGCGGTAGAGACGGGCGACGACTGGGTCTTGCTGAGTGCGGGCGAACGGCAGTCGAAGGAATTAATGCAAAAGGTCAAGATGCACTGCCAGGCGTATATGATGGGCGCCGCCGACCTGCAGTCCGAGACCTTCGACGGCAGCGGCGACAACAAGTATACAATGCTGGTGATCACGCTGTTTAACGGGGCAAGGATAATCGGGCTGCCGGCCAACCCGGATACGGCCCGGGGGTTCAGTGCGAACGTTGTTCTCGATGAGTTTGCGTTCCACAAAGACAGCGATGCGATATGGAGGGCGTTGTTCCCGACGATCTCTCGAGGGTTCAAGATCAGGATCGTCTCGACGCCCCAGGGGTTGGGTAACCGATTCCATCGGCTGTTTACCAACGATAACAACTGGGCGAAGCACGAAGTCGATATCTACCAGGCGGTTGCCGACGGCGTGCCTCTCAATATCGAGGAGCTGCGTGCCGGCCTGGATGATCCGGATGCCTGGGAGCAGGAGTATGAGATTAAGTTTATCGACGAGGCGACCGCGTGGCTTACATACCTGATGATCACG
>SDBV01005063.1_pt1 | contig 18721 bp, 17 predicted proteins | sample 2277081 | NCBI WGS metagenome assembly SDBV01 (sample SAMN10402039, study PRJNA504765) | marine sediment metagenome | isolation source: marine sediment core GS10_PC15, 223 cmbsf | place: Arctic Ocean: Southern Knipovich Ridge | collected 2010
CTGGTGATCGCGCTTGGCGTGCTTAGAAACGGAGTGCCATATCAGGAGGACTGGGTGAGCAAACGACCTGTGGGATAATAACACTTGACTCTGATCACGGAATCTACAGCAAATCAGAACCAGTTAAAATTTACAAACAGCTACAGCAAAGCTAAATCAAAGGCACCCGTGGCACCCTTTGTCAAATTAATTTTATTCATATTTCTATATAATTTTCTGTTGTCAGGCTTTGGTCCTGGTGGTGTATAATCTGATAACTGGAGCGTTTTTGAATCGGTTAATCCCTGGGGGAGGGGTGAAAGGAGTATTAAGATGAGAAGATCACTTGTACTTATTTTCGCAGTCCTGATCCTTGTTGCCTTCGTGGTTCCTGCATATGCGGAGAAGACCGAGGGCGGCCTGTTTGACGTCACGCTCAAGATAAAGGGCTATGGTGGGCTCAAGAAGGGCAAGAACATCATAACGTTAAAGGTCACCGACGCCAGTGGCAAAGCAGTGGAAGGAGCGCAGATAGAGATAACGCCCTGGATGCCTATGATGGGTCACGGCACTCCATGGTTTTCGAAGGTCAACGACCTTGGCAGGGGAAAATACAGGACCAACATCCCGCTGACCATGGGCGGTCTCTGGGAGTTCCGCATCGTGATAAAGCGAGGCCAGGACGAGGACAGGGTCGTATTCACCTTCCCCAAAGTTAAAGGTGACTAGGGTTTTAAGTTACTTGGAGCGTGTGCTCAGGCCGGAAGCTCCTCGGAGACGGCCTTATATATGCGCTCCATGTGCGCCTGGTCCTGCTCTGAGCCCAAGAACCCCGAGGCCAGGGTTATTGTGTCTTTAAATGTGGTGGTCCCTGTAATGAGCACGTTGCCGAGGCTTGTTGATACCGGCACCAGTATGTATGCGTCCGTGACCTCCGGGCCGTCAAACCTGAACAGGTCCTCATCTATGATGCCGAGGTTCGTGAGCGCGCCCTTGTAATGCCCGGACCCCAGGGTCACCGTGAAAATGCTTTTTATGGCCTTGAGCCCGATTGAGTAGGGAAGCACGTCCATAAAGAATGATAATGCCGGGTAGTCCCCAAGCCCAAGGTAGTCCGACTTCTGGAAGCCGATGTCTTCTACGACTTTCCCCAGCGTATCCTCAAAGTCCGCTCCAAGGTCCGTGCCGATATTCGAGTAGAAAAATGACGAGAGGCAGCAGATGGCCCCTGTCTTTCCCTCGGGAAGATAGCGCCGCAGGTCAGCTGTGGTCAGGATACCCATATCCCTGCCGGGCACAGGACCGAGTTCCCTGTAGAGAGCCCTGTAATAGGCTGTGATGAGCATGTCGTTTATGGTGGCGCCTTTATTCCTGCCGTAGCTTTTGATGGCCTGGAACCTCCGAGGACCTATCACCTCGCGCACGAACCTCGGGGTCTGCTCCCCTGAGGCCGGAAGCGGGCTCCAGCACCCGCGCTTTTTCCTGAAATTCCTGAGGTCCCGCCTTATGACCTTAAGTTTGTCAGCAAGCGTGAGCCTCCTGCTGACCTGACGGGCGCTCCTGCTTCCCGCGGTGTTTGGCTCAGGACAATATGAAGCGTCCGTGCCAAGCCTGCGGTATATGTCCGCAAGCAGATAGGCGCAGTCTTTTACAGCCGCGCCGTCTACTGGCACATGGCTGAACTTCAGGCAGAGGATGTCCTTGTTCATATTGGCCCCGGAGCGCACGATACGCGCCTTCACCTGCGGTGCGCGATAGGAATCCAGGGGCTCGTTTATGAATGCCTGCACCTCCTTTGGGCCACCCTCACGCAATGTGAAAAAATCTTCCTCCTTCAGCCGCTCCTGCCTCTGCCACCACGGGGCCCTCCAGTGGCGGACGAACCGGCTCCCGAGCACGGGCTCGGCATCCATCATCAGGGCCATGGCGCGCGCAAGCCTGCCCGCGTCGAGCATACCGTCGAGTTCCGCCAGGAAGTGTATCTGGTAGTCCATCAACTGCATCAGGGCAAACCCCAGCTTGTCCGTTGCCACGGCGCGGAAGCGCCCGGGGATCGTCCCGGAGATAGAAGGGATATTTTCAGGGTTAGAAGACATGTCACCTCCTCTTGACAGACGTATTATATCAGCAAGCGTATTGATAGTATTTGTGCTATATTATTGAGGGAAGCGCGTATTTCGGGCAGAGGTTTAACTCCACAGGAGGTAAGATGGCAGCAAGAGAGCCGCAGCCAAAAACCAAAAAGAAGCCCGCGCCAAAAAAGGCTGAAGCCGGAGGCAAGAAGCGGCTCAGGGTCTCCCGCATGGGATATTACATAATAATCTTCGGCTGGCTCACCATTGCCGTGAACTTCCTTCTGGCATTTGAGTGGGCGCAGCCATCAATAGTTATTGAGCGTGTCATGAGCCCGGAACTCGACGCCTTCGCCTTCCGCGCAATTGCACTGATAATACCCCTGGTCTTCTCCATTTTAGGCTATATGGTTTACCAGCGAGAGAAGCTGCTCTGGCGCGCCATAGCCACCGGGCGCAAGCTGGAGCACATGAACGTCTCGCTACAGACAAACTACGAAAAGCTCTCGGGCCAGATGTCAGAGAAGGACAAGACAGGGCTCACTGACCAGGCCATTGATGAGATAAAGTGCATACACAGACAAACAAAGAACAGCATCAATATACTGACGTCCCTTATGGAGGCCCAGGCAAAAAAGGTCGATGATGAGGCCGGGGCCTTGGCCCTCAAGGAATCCCAGCGCCGCCTGAAAACGGTGGAGTTCATTCACGAGGCCATGAGCAGGGGCAGCTCGTGCACTTCTGTAAATATTGCCGACTACCTGAAGTATCTAAGCAACGAGATCATAAACAGCTACGGCGACACCAAAGTCCGCCTTACCTTTGACGCAAAGCCCTGGGCGTTCAGTGCGGACAAGGCATATTACTGCGGGCTGATAGTAAGCGAGCTTGTCTCGAACGCTATGAAATTCGCATTTTACGAGGAGGACGAAAAACCCACCATCAGGGTTACCCTTGACAAGGATGATGAGGGAGGGGCGATCCTTAGCGTATCGGATAACGGCGTGGGCATGCCCGAGGGGCTTGACGTGGATATGATCGAGACCCTGGGGCTTAAAATTGTTGCCAAGCTCGCCCGCCAGCTTAAGGGCACCTCTGAGACCCACGTTACGGCCGGGACCACTGTTAACATTAAATTTCCTCTTAAATAGACGATCTTCGGGGTTGAGGCGAGGCATCTACGGCAGAATAAGCCACTCGAAGTACTAAAGTACTCCTTCGCGACTTCTTCTTTGTAGCTACCTCACCTCAACCCCGAATCTCTATGTCAGACAAGCTAACTTTCGCTGAACTACGGAAAACTACTAATCAAAGGCATTTCGATAACGGCATGCTAAGGGGAAGGCAAGAACAGACTAAAGATATCCTAAAAGGGTGAGGCAATAACAAAAAAAGGGCTCGTGACCCTCAAGGGGGCCATGAGTCCTTTTATTAACCTCTCTTTATATGCAAGCCTAAATAAAAGGTGCCCGTGGCACCCCCTAGAACTGTTTGTGGTACTCTCTGGTCTTTCTTGCGAACGCGCGTGCGAACTCGTAGCAGGCGGCTTCTTCCTCAGGCGTGGCCCGGTACTTTGCCCCCACGCCGGGCTCCATGACCTCAAGCTTCAGGTCCTTGCACATGTCGATTATCTCCTTGACCGCGCCTCCGGCCCAGCCGTATGAGCCAAAGGCGCTCACGATGCGGTTCCTGGGCCTCAGGCCTTTCAAGGTGAACATGAAGTCCCCTACCGGCGGGAAGAGCGTGTTGTTAAGCGTTGGAGAGCCTATGAGCGTGCCGCGCGAGCGCCAGAATTCCTTCACCGCGATGCTGGAGGGCGTGGCCCTGAGCTTTACCACCTTGCAGTCCATGCCCTCGTCCCTGATGCCTGCCACGAGCGGGGTGACCATCTTCTCGGTGGAGTGCCACATGGTGTCGTATATGATGGTGATGCGCTCGTCGCATTTGCCTGCGGCCATGTCCTCGTACATCTGGAGCACTTTTTCCGGGTGCGCGCGCCATATAATGCCGTGGTCCGGGGCAATGATGTCTATCTCAAGGCCGAGGTCTTTGACTTCCTGGAGCTTTCGTGTGATTATGGAGCCAAAGGGCATTAGGATATTGGCGTAGTAGTCCCATACCGCGTCCTCAAGTTCGCTCATGGAGGAGCACTTGATAAGCTCGTCGTCAAAGCGCTCGGTGGAGGCCAGGTGTTGCCCGAAGCCGTCCTGGCTGATCAGCACCTTGTCCTCTTTCACATAGGTCATCATGGAGTCAGGCCAGTGCAGCATGGGTGTCTCAAGGAATATAAGGGTCTTATGGCCCGTGCTGATGGAATCCCCTGTCTTTACGGTCTGTATGTCCCAGCTGGAGATATCGAACATGCGCTCAAGGGCCTCCACAGCCTTCTTGGTGCAGTATATCTTTGCCTGGGGCATGAGGGTCACGAACTCGAAAAGCCCGCCTGCGTGGTCGGGCTCTATGTGGTTGACCACAATGTGCTTGACAGTGCTCATGTCCACGAGGCTTTTTATGTTGTCAATGCCCTGGTCAATGAACTCGTGGTGTACCGAGTCCAGCACAGTGGGCTCGTCGTCCAGTATCAGGTAGTTGTTGTAAGTGGACCCCCTCTGGGTCACATAGCCGTGGAAATCGCGGATAGCCCAGTCTACCACGCCTACCCAGTGTATGCCGTTTTTAACCTCAACAGTGTTCATGTATTCCTCCCTGTCCGGTTCATTCGTGATAGAGTTTACATTATATACCCAAGCGCGGAGACATTACATGGATAAAGATGTAACAAGGCTTCCTGAGCCATCTGTCACAAAGGCCGGTCTATTTGAGGCCATGGGCGCAAGAAGGAGCATTCGTTCATACGCTCCAGGCACCCTGAGCCTGTCCGAGGTCTCGGACCTCTTGTATTCGGCGCAGGGGGTCACAGGCGGCAGGGGCGGGCGCACCGTGCCCTCTGCAGGGGGCACCTATCCCCTTGAGGTGCTTCTGCTTGCCGGCGATGTGGAGGGACTTGACCCGGGGCTCTACCGCTACCATCCCGAAGAGCACCTGCTTAAGCAGCTCCTGGAAGAAGACCTCCGCGAGGCAGTATGCGAGGCCGCCCTTGGGCAGAGAAGCCTTGCGCATGCCCCGGCTGTGATCGCCATCACAGCTATCTACTCGCGCACTAAGGGCCGTTATGGACAGAGGGGCAAGAGGTATGTTGAGATGGAATCAGGGGGAGTCTCACAGAACGTCCACCTCATGGCAGAGGCATTAGGGCTTGGCACGGTGGTGATCGGGGCGTTTCAGGACGGGGAGATTGCCCGAGTACTCTCGCTTGATCCGGGCCAGTCGCCACTTCTTCTGATGCCTGTAGGGAGAAAGCCCTAGTAATACCTTTCCTTCCTTAAGGACCTGCCAGTGAGCCAGCCCACGAGGAACACTCCGCCGCCGCCAAGGAACCAGAGCAGGAAGTCCTTGTTGGCAAGCGTATTCCTCATTTGCAGGAATATGCCTCCCTCGTCCCTGAGCTTTCTTACCTGTACCTTAAGTATGTCCCTCTCAGCGGCAATGCTCTGCACATGGCCGCTCGTCTCTGCAAGGTCGTTGTATTGTTTTCGGGCCTCGGTGAGGCTCTCCTTGAACCCCTCGGACTCTGCGCGGGCCTCCTGCAAAATACCTGTCATCTCGTCGCGCGAGGCCTCCACCAGCTTGAGGCGTTCTTCCAGCCCGGCTATCTTTTGGCTGAGGCTGTTGGCAATGGCGCTGCCCGGCATCTCGCTCGCCGCGTACTTGCTCTTGACCCATCCCTCGATGCCCCTGGAGGTGCGCACGAACAGGTACTCCCCTTCTGCGGCCATGACATCGAGCTTCTCGCCGGTGCTTATGTACTGGATAAGGCTGGAGCTTTCATCAGGAGAGTTTCTGAGGCCCACCACTATGCGGTCGATGATGTAACTGGTCTCGCTATAGGCTGGCAGTACAAACGCAGCGGTAAGTACAATAATAATGGCAATGCATGTGACAGCTCTCATACCCTCACTCCTTCCTTCCCCCCCACACCCGCAAGCAGATAATATCTGAATATTATACTTCATAGCCAGTTCATGTGGGAAGAACTTTTCAGCCGCAAGCCTGGCCGCTTGACGTTTCTCATCAGATGAAAGCAGCTGTCATTGCCTCTTGTCCGTCATTGCCCATCCTGCATTTTCACCTCTTGTGAGCACATGGGCAGTCAGGGAAAAACACTGTTTCGCCCCTGCCTTCGGGAGGTTATTCCAGGGCCTCCTGAAACACGCTGTAACATATTGAATTAAAAGGAATAAATATGCCGTTTAATGCTGGTTTTTACCCTCTCGAATATGCTAAAATAAAAGGCTTTATGAGGGGGTAGTTTTGTACGAGAAAATCACAAAGGAGCATACATGTCCAACCTGCCGATAAGCATAGAAGAGGAGATGAAAACGTCCTATCTTGATTACGCCATGAGCGTGATCATCGGACGCGCACTTCCAGAGGCCAGAGACGGTCTGAAGCCCGTGCAGAGGCGCATCCTCTATGCAATGTACCGCGAGGGGCTCACCCCTGGCAAGAGGTATTCAAAGAGCGCCGGTGTGGTGGGCGAGGTTTTAAAGAAATACCACCCCCACGGAGACTCAGCCGTATACGACGCCATGGTCAGGATGGCGCAGGACTTCAACCTCCGCCACCCCCTTGTGGACGGGCAGGGCAACTTCGGCTCCATTGACGGCGACCGTGCCGCGGCTTATCGTTACACCGAGGCGCGCATGGCCAAGATAGCCGAAGAGCTGCTCTCGGACATAGACAAGGAAACCGTAGACTTTACCCCCAACTTCGACGAGACCACTTTGGAGCCGTTAGTGCTCCCATCGAAGATCCCGAATCTTTTAATAAACGGCGCCTCCGGCATAGCGGTGGGCATGGCCACTAACATCCCTCCTCATAACCTGGCTGAGGTGATAGACGCCCTTGTGCTGCTCCTTGAGAAACCGTCATCCAAGATAGACGACCTCATGCAGCACATAAAGGGCCCGGACTTTCCAACAGGAGGCTTCATCTGCGGCAGGCAGGGCATTGAGGACGCTTACAGGACCGCGCGCGGCTCTATCAAGATCAGGGCCAAGACCCTGGTTGAAGTGGACGCCCAGGGCCGTGAGCGGATAATAGTCACAGAGGTCCCATACCAGGTCAACAAGTCAAACCTCATAAAGAAGATAGCCGAGCTGGTGCGCGGCAAGAAGATAGAGGGCATCTCCGAGCTCAGAGACGAATCCGACCGCAACGGCATCCGCATCGTGATCGAACTGAAGCGCGGCGAGATGAGCCAGGTGGTGCTCAATAACCTCTTCAAGCACACCAACTTGCAGACAAGCTTTGGAGTGATTAACCTCTCGCTGGTGGACGGACGCCCGCAGGAGCTGAACCTCAAGCAGGTGCTCTGGCACTTCCTGCTGCACCGCCGCGAGGTGGTGACGCGCCGCACCAAGTTCGAGCTCAAGCGGGCCCAGGAGCGTGCGCACATACTGGAGGGCCTCAAGATCGCCCTTGACAACCTGGACGAGATCATAGCGCTCGTCCGCAAATCCAAGACCCCGGATGAGGCCAGAGACGGCCTGATGAGCGGCTACGACCTCTCCAAGACCCAGGCCCAGGCCATACTGGACATGAAACTCCAGAGGCTCACCGGCCTTGAGCGCGAGAAGATAATCAACGAGTACGAGGAGATCATGGGCGAGATCAAGCGCCTCAAGGAGATACTGGACAAACCCAAGCTCCTGGACGGCATTATCAAGGCCGAGCTCTTTGAGGTCAAGGAAAAATACGCCGAGCCCCGCCGCACCCAGATAACCGACGAGATCACGGACATCTCCATCGAGGACATGATAACCGAGGAGGAGATGGTCATAACCATCTCGCACACCGGATATATCAAGCGCAACTCGCTTTCCACCTACAAGGTGCAGGGCAGGGGGGGCAAGGGCCTCAAGGGCATGGACACGCGCGAGGAGGACTACGTGGAGCACCTCTTTATAGGGAGCACCCACGACTTCATGCTCTTCTTCACGAACAAGGGCCGCCTGTACTGGAAGAAGGTCTACGAGATCCCGGAGGTTGGGCGATGGGCCAAGGGCAAGGCCATGGTGAACATCCTCCCCCTGGGCGAGGACGAGAAGGTGGCCACGGCCATCCCTGTCAGGGATTTCGAGCGTGACTTCCTCGTGCAGATAACCAAGAAGGGCATAGTGAAGAAGACCGCCTTGATGGACTATTCCCATCCGCGTGCAAACGGTATCATAGCCATGACCATCCGCGACGACGACGAGCTCATCGCGGTTCGCCGCACCGACGGGGACAAGGACCTGGTGCTGGGCACTGCAAAGGGCCAGGCCATCCGCTTCAGCGAGAGCGACGTGCGCGTCATGGGCCGCACGGCCACGGGCGTCATAGGCATCAGGCTCAAGAAAGACGACGAGCTCGTGTCAGCGGTGGTGGCAGAGGAGAGGACATCTCTGCTTACTGTCACGGAAAACGGCATGGGCAAGCGCACGAAGATAGGGGGCTACCCCCTTCAGGGCAGGGGGGGCAAGGGCGTAATCTCCATCAAGCTCACCCCAAAAGGCGGCAATGCCGTTGGCCTTATCCGCGTGCATGACGACGACGAGGTGGTCATGATCTCAAGCGACGGCAAGATAATCCGCACCCTTGCGGGCAAGATAAGCCAGCTTGGGCGGAGCACCCAGGGCGTGAGGCTCATGAACCTCGGTAAGGGCGAGCGGGTGACAAGCCTCGGGCGCGTGGCGGACGACACTACTCGCAAGCAGGACACCCTCTTCTCCGAGAACTAGTCTCTGGCTCTGATTCACAGCATCTGCGTTGTTGCGCGACATTCGCGGTAGGTCGCAACGACTCGCGCGCCTTGAATCTACACTAAATCAGAAACCGTGCTATAAGTAGTGTGTCGTGATGAATAATTCGACAAGAGACAAAACAAAAAAGATCAATTAATAAATGATTCACATCCCTGAGTCTCATCCTTGTGTTCCTTTATGATGGCGGTGTATATGCTTCATTATTCCTGACAAAAAATATCTTGTTCTTTATTAGAGGAGAGTTCGCTTGTCTAACCAAGGAATGTGTGCGCGGGGTGCTGCAGATGCAAGACGCGGTGCCAGTCAAGGGCTGGACTTACTATTGCCTTTAAATGCATATAAGCCCCAATGTAAATGGAATCCGTGCCCCCCGCAACGCAGCAGATGTAGTGCATCCGTGCGCATAGTCCGTCTGTTTACAGAGCTTTTGAGTAGTGCTCCAGCAGGGTTTCCATCTTTGGCCTCGCAGTAAGCATCGCAACGGCAGAGACCCCCATGAACCCGATAAATGTGTTGTTCCCTGCGCCCACAAGCACAAGCACAAGCCCGTAGATGCCGATGCTTTCGTAGAGGGCCATGACAACTATCAGCGCAGTCATGTAAGTGCTGGATGCCGCAGAGAGAGCATTCTCCTCCGAAGAATTTCTGCGCCTGTAGGCGGATGCCAGGACTCTTGAGTAGATTTGTGGGGTTATTGCAAGCACTATACCCGCAACCACCACCATTACGAGCCTGAGGGCCGATATCTCACCGGACTCAAGTGTGGCAAAGGATATCTGCTCTTTGAAGGCCACTACCACCACAACGTACACCCCGAGGCTTGCCAGCAGGGCGGCCCATATGATCGTTGCCAGCCTCTGTGTATGCCTGAGGGAGTCCCTGGTGCTCTGGTCTTTTATAGAGTTATCGTTTTGCATAGGGCCACCAGTTAAATTATATCACGAGGGGTCACGCCGGTCACGGACCAGCCACGGGCTGGATTTAATTGGTCGCGACGACCCGTAGTGTTTCCTTCAATGGATCAGCAGGAATGCATCAAGGATGAAATTCTCTCGTTACATTCGCTGAAAACGTTCGGGACGGAAGCCTCCGGTTAAAAGGGGCCCGTGGCTATTTCTTAAGGGCCTTTGAGATCTCTGTGAGGTCGACCTTTATCTCCTTGGCAATGGATGCGAGATCTGCCCCTGTGTGGCTCATGGTTTCCTCGAGGTATTCTTTGAAGGATATGGTCCCCCCGCAACACTGGAAGTTATCCTTGAGGATGAGAGCAAGTCCTGAGGACGGGATCTTGTAACCTTTTCCAGTGGCTGCTGTAATATGCTTGTCGTCAGGCACACCGATCACGACCATGCTGCCGTCAACCACGGTATAGCGAAAGTCCTCGGTTAGCACGCAGGGGCTGTAGAGCACCTCTGCCCCGGCGTTGGTGTATAGGCAGCCCACGTGCAGGCGGTCCTGGAACTTGGGCAGTATGTAGCGCACCGTCACGCCTTTGTCTGTAAGCTTTTCAATGTTATAGGTGAGGTCCTTTACGCGCTTTTCGTCGTCCTTGCCCGGAATACGCCCGGTGATGCTTGCAAGGATCTCTTCCTTGGCATCCATCATGGCGTCTATGACGGTTATGAAGTACTCATGCCTGCTTAAGACCTTGGTGGCGTTTCCAACCTCCATGATGAGCTTGTCGCGGCTGCGCCCCTCCCTGAGGCTCACCACAAGCAGAGTGACGGTGGCGATCAGCAGCACCGACTCTAGTACCAGTAATCCAAGTTCCATGTAATGCATCACACTATCTTACCGGAATATGTCGGCCTGGTCAAAAGGCGGGGGGCCAGCTGGACGAGCGGATCATCCACTTTCCAGCGCCCTCTTTTCTGAGGGACAGGTTCAAGACCACCGGGCTCTCAGCGTCCCCGAGCACATATCGGGGGGACTCGTTGTTTGTTCCTGAAGTTACGTGCAGGTCCATTACAGCAGAAGCAGTGTCATCGTCGCGCACCACAATGAGCAGGTCGCTGTAGCTGACATCTATGTTATTAAGCCGATCGAACTCGCGCTCAAGGAGGCGTTTTATGAGCAGGTAACTGAGGCCCTTCTCGTCCGAGTAGTTAAAGGATATGCCCTTCATCACGGCCTGAATGTCTTCGGCTCCAAGGGCCTGAGCCTCTTTCATAACCAGCTTTTTTATGCGCGCCTCGTCCGAGGGCCAGAGCAGATACACCCCCACCGGGGCCACGATAAGGAGCAATATGACAACGCCCTGTTTCCAGTTCTTCATGGTTAGATTATAGCTGAAAAATGGGCCTGAAGTATGAAAATATGCCCTCTCAAGGGCTTTCCCCCACTAAATGACCCTTAATTAAAATGATAATTCAACTAGTTACAAGGAAATATCAATTAAGATCAAGGCCTTGACATTATTCGCTAATACATGTAATATAAGATCAAGGCAGTGATCTTATATGCGATTAAGGGGTTCTGGCTATGAAGGCTGTGACAGACAAAGAGATAAGGCGAAAGATAGAGCTCGAAAATCCCTGGTGGGGTGAGCAGAGCGGTATTGATGGGTACATAAATAAATGGCCCCGCCGGGCATATTTGGATAGTTTCCATAACCTTGTTACCAAGCTTGAACCTGTTCGTGCGGTGGTGCTTATGGGGCCGCGCAGAGTTGGGAAGACTGTGATGATAAAGCATTCAATACAGAGGTTGTTGGATGAGGGTGTTGATTCAAAAAGAATTTGTTATATCTCGATTGATGCTCCTGTATATATTGGCATCGGCCTTGAGCAGTTATTACTTCTTTATAAGGAAGCCTCTGGCCTTGATAGTCTTGATGGATGTTATATCTTCTTTGACGAGATACAGTACCTCAAACTATGGGAAGTCCATTTAAAGAAACTGGTTGACGATTACAGGGACGTGAAGCTTATCGCATCCGGCTCTGCCGCCGCCGCGCTCAGGATGAAAAGTCAGGAATCAGGAGCGGGAAGATTTACGAACTATATGCTTCCACCCTTATCCTTTTATGAATTCTGTCATCTAAGAGGAATTGATGGAACAAAGCTGAGCCATGATGATCTCAATAAAGAATTCATAGACTATATTAATTTTGGTGGATTCCCTGAGGCTGTTTTTTCTGAGGCGATTCGGGGTGATATGAGCAGGTATATCAGAAGTGACATCATTGATAAAGTTCTTTTAAGAGATTTGCCAAGCCTGTATGGGATTCATGATGTGCAGGAGCTTAACAGGCTTTTTACCATGTTGGCATATAACACGGGCAATGAAGTATCCCTTGATGAGCTTTCTCAAGGCTCTGGTGTTGCTAAAAATACTATTAAGAAATATCTCGGCTATCTTGAAGCCGCTTTTTTGATTACTGTTCTCCATCGTGTGGATCAATCAGGTAAGAGATTCAAGAGGGCCAATTTCTTTAAGGTGTATCTAACAAACTCTTCAATGCGGAGCGCATTGTTTGAGCCAATTACCAATGACTCTCCTGAAATAGGGTATCTCGTGGAGACAGCATTCATTACGCAGTTTACACATTCATCTTTATATATGAAGAACCTGTATTACAGTCGTTGGAGTAAGGGGGAGGTTGACCTTGTTATGCTTGAAAACGAGAAGGTAATAACATGTATCGAAATTAAATGGTCTAATAAATATTATGAAAATCCAAGCAAGCTTAAGAGTCTTAGATTATTTACTAAAAGAAACAAATCTAAATATGTCATAGCTACAACACTTAACAAACATAAAATAATAGAATATGAAAATATTAAAATATATTTTATCGCAACAAGTGAATATGCCTACTCGATAGGTAAAAGTATTATGGACAATATTTCAGTTCACAAGATGCTGAAAATAAAATAGACTGACATGCCGGACACCGAGACCATAAGGATGCTCAGGGATTATATGGGTAGCTAATATGATGGAATCTCCTCAAGAAATAATTGAAACAATTAAGCTCAGTTTTAATTTTAATGACACAACTGATTTTCACAAAAATGATTCATTAATGAAATATCTCAGCAATCAGGTGTTTCACGTTACTTCTATTAAAGCTTACGAAAATATTTTGAAAGACAATAAAATCTTCCATAACAAAGATGAAAAGTTTCCCATCAACACTTCTTCAAAAGGTAGCTACGGTCGTTTAAAAGGATTTGTTTGCCTTTTCGATCTCAGAGGGAAGGATGAATCAGTTATTGAAAATACTTTAAATTGCTATAATTTCTTAGTTCCAGATTGTTCCGAAGAGAGGTGTTCTGATTATATAGAGAATAATAGTGCATATTTTATTTTAAAACCAGAATCTTATAAGAAATTAATTCCAAACAGTACAGGATGGCAAGAAGACCAATGCAAACTTTTTGTGCCAAAAACTGAATGCTGGTTTCCCGGAGATATGCCACTTGAGCATGTTTCAAAAATACTCCTTGTAAGAATACATAGGGATGTTCCAGTTCAAGACTCTTTAGGGTATGAAATATACCAGATCCATCGTTCCTTGGAAAAGGGTGACTTGTCTTCTGAGGATATGAAAATTAAAAGTCCATTCGATGATTAAAAGAATTTTCTTTTAAGGGAAGTGTTCCCCCATCTTCTCTATATTGCAGACCGCAAAGGCCGCGATGCCCTCGCCCCGGCCCACAAACCCCATGCCCTCGTTGGTCTTGGCCTTCACGTTCACTCCCCTTATGCCGGCTGACTGCAAGTTGTCGCACATCGCCTGAATATACGGGGCGAGCTTCGGCTCTTCGCAGACCACGGTAGCGTCCACCCAGACCACCGCAACCCCCCCGGCCTCGGCCTTCTGCACGGTTTCCCTCAGCAGGCTCATGCTCACAACGTCTTTGTATACCGGGTCAGTGTCCGGGTAGTGGGTGCCTATGTCCCCAAGGCCCAGAACGCCGAGTATGGAGTCAATGATGGCGTGGGTCAGCACGTCAGCGTCGGAGTGGCCCATCAGGCCCCGCTCATAAGGGACCTCCACGCCCCCAAGTATCAGCTTGCGCCCCTCTACCAGCCTGTGCGAGTCATAACCAAAACCTGTCCTCACATGCCCCTCCTTTTAAGTAAATGCTCTGCCATGGGAATGTCCTCGGGCGTGGTTATCTTGATGTTCTCATAAGAGCCCATGACGACCTTCACCTGCCCCCCTGCCCACTCCACAAGGGCCGCGTCGTCCGTGGCGCTGTAGCCCTCTCGCTCTGCTGCCTCATATGCGGCCAAAAGAGTCTTAAACACGAATGCCTGCGGGGTCTGCACCAGCCTTAAGTGCTCGCGATTAAGGGTTGCCGCCACCTCGTCCTTGCCGTCTGTTTCCTTGACCGTGTCCTTTGGGGGCACGGCTGCGATGGCCCCGTGCGCTCCCATCAGGCCGAGGATGCACCTCTGGATGATATCGCTTGTGACAAGGGGGCGCGCCCCGTCGTGGACCAGTACCACCCGCTCTTCGTCGATCTCGCCTTTGAGACTGTAGAGGGCGCCTCTGACCGAGTCCTGGCGTTCAGGGCCGCCTTTGAAAATGCCGCCCACCTTGGCCGCGCCTTTGGCAAGCTCCTGGCCTTCGGGCATGTCCTCTTCCTTTAATACGGGGTAGATAACATCTATAAGAGGTGAGGCTGCAAGGGCCTCCAGAGTCCACAGCAGAAGCGGCTTGTCCAGAAGCCGGGCCATGGTCTTGTTCTCACCCAGCCTCCTGCCGACACCCGCGGCCGGGACTATGGCCACCGCGCCTGAGTTTGAAGAGGGCACTTGAGTGCCTTAGCCCTTAAGGGCGCGTTCGGCCTCGCGTTCGGCCTGCTCTTTGGTCTTTGTGAATATCATGCGTCCCGCGGTGGTCTGGAGCACGCTTGTGACCGTGACGTTGATGTTCTTGCCGATCATCTTCTTGCCGTCGTCCACCACCACCATCGTGCCGTCTTCGAGGTACGCCACTCCCTGGTTATGCTCCTTGCCCTCCTTGATGATGAATACTTTAAGGGGCTCGCCGGGCAGCACCACCGGTTTGATGGCGTTAGCGAGCTCGTTGACGTTTAGTACGGGCACGCCCTGCAGCTCGGCAACCTTGTTGAGGTTGAAGTCATTGGTGAGCACCTTGGCGCCCATGCGCTTTCCAAGCGCCACGAGCTTGGCGTCCACCTCCCTGATCTTCGGGAAGTCGTCCTCTACGATCCTCACGTTTATCTCGGGCATCTTCTGCATGCGGTTGAGTACGTCGAGGCCGCGGCGTCCCCTGGCCCGCTTCAGGGAGTCGGGGCTGTCGGCGATGTGCTGTAGTTCCTGGAGTATGAACTGTGGAATGACGAATACGCCGTCGATGAACCCTGTCTCGCATACGTCCGCGATGCGCCCGTCAATGATCACGCTTGTGTCCACGAGCTTCAGGTATTCGTCGCCCTCCTTGCCTGCCAGGCTTCGGACCATGCCCTGAGGGGTAAAGATGGCGCCTTTGGATACGCCCACAAGTAGCCCCCCATAGCCCAGGAAAGAGCCAAGCACGAAGAACACGATCCCGGTCCACTGGCCGGTGAACTCCTGAATGGGGATAAGCAACAGCCAGGCCGTGGCCATGCCCGCTGCAAGTCCCACGAGCCCGCCAAGCAGGGTGCTGACATTGACGTTGCGGATCAGCTTTTCACTGAGGCCCACGAGTATGCCAAGTACCAGGCCAGTAATGACCCCTGGTACCCCCATATCCATGCCCTGACCGATGAAATAACCTGATACCAGAAATACAAGAACAATGAGTGCGCGTAGTACAAGCATATGAACCTCCCCGGTTATGAATGGTTATATGGATATTAATGTTACATTCTATCATGATGCCACTACCGTTATGTATATCTTTTTACCCTGACGGCTTATATACATCAGTACAGTCTTCTCCTTGGATAGCGCGGTGGCCGCCCTCTGAAAGCCCTCAAGGCTTCCGGTCATGAGCCCCCCGATCTCGTGTATCACGTCTCCGCGCTTGAGCCCTGCCTCGGCTGCGGGGGAGCCGTCCAGCACACCTGCAACCACCACGCCGGAGGAATCCTTTGGCAGGTTAAGCTGCCTGGACGTGTTCTCTGTGAGTGCGATCACGCTCAGGCCGGAAAATGCGTCGTCCCTCCGCTCTGGCATGCGCTCTATGCGGGCCGTCTCGTGCTCAGCCGGAAGTTCCGCCACATTGACCATTATGGTCCTGCGTTTCCGGTTTCGGAGCACAGTGACCTCTGCCTCAACTCCGGGTTTGCTCCGAGCGACCATGTTCCTTAGCTCTGCCGGTCCCTGGACCTCTTCCCCGGCAAAGGCAATGATGATATCTCCATGCACAAGCCCGGCTGTCTCGGCAGGAGAGCCTGTTACGGTCTCGCTCACAAGCGTTCCCTTTAAGGAGTTGTGCCCAAAGACCTTAATAAGCGCTGGCGTGAGTTCCTGTATGCTTACGCCAAGCCACCCCCGCACCACGCGCCCGTTGGTGAGCAGCTGTTCCATGACAAGGCGCACCATGTTGCTTGGCACGGCAAACCCGATGCCCTGATACCCGCCGCTTTTTGAGAATATGGCCGTATTTATGCCCACAAGCTCTCCCTGCGTGTTCACCAGGGGGCCGCCGGAGTTGCCGGGGTTGATGGCGGCATCGGTCTGTATGAAGTCCTCGTAATCCGCAATGCCGATGTTTGCGCGCCCAACCGCGCTTATGATCCCCATGGTCACCGTATGGCTCAATCCAAAGGGGTTGCCCACGGCGAGCACGAAATCACCCACGAACAAACGGTCCGAGTCTCCCCACCGGATAAAGGGCAGCTGCTTGGCTGATATACGCACCACCGCAAGGTCCGTCTTGGTATCCACGCCAATGACCTCGGCCTTGAAGGTGCGCCTGTCCTGGAGGGTGACCTTTATGTTCTCTGAGTTGGAGACCACGTGGTTGTTGGTGATGATGTATCCCTCGGGCGATACGATCACCCCGCTGCCGGTGCTCTGCGCTGTATAGTGTTTTTTCAGGCCGAAGTCATACAGAGGGCTGAAGAAATCGTTGAAAAAATCATAAAAAGGGTCGTCCTTTGAGGGCTTGCCGTGGGGCATGAGCTTAGTGGCCGATATATTCACCACGGTCTGGGATACGATGTTGGCAACCGTCGGGAAGACCCCCTCGGGGGCTGCATTGGCTCTGGATATGCCCTGGACCGGGTAGGCTGGGGAGAGGTTTATGGGGATAGAGTTGTTCTTATCATAAAGCGACAAAGCCCCTATCCCCGCCAACGCACCAAGCAGAATGAGTATTGCGCCTATTAACAGCCTCTTGGTCATGATTTAAAAGTCTCCTGTTAAACCTGATTATAATGTTTTACATTATGTATTGTAAAGAAACTTCTCGTTTTTATTGAGCTCTTTTGTGGTTTTGGGTGGGATTTGCAGTGGAATGAAATAAGGATGGGATGAAGGAATGATGGCGGCGGGAGGTTTGGGGCCTCCCGCCGCCTGTTTAGCATGTCTTAAGCTTTTAGAACTCGGCCATCAAGGCTTCGGCTATTGCGATCAACTCATCTGCTGTCGCATCGTCAATCTTCTTGACCCTTTGAGCGTTCATCTGGTTGATGAAATCCCCGAGCGAACCAAGGTTGGCACCTCTATGGCGGTGCTGTAGTATCATATCTCCATGAAGGCGCGCGCGCATGCCATACACCTCGCACTGATCTGTATCCTGGCCGCGGCCGTCAGCGCGCCGGTCATTAACGCCCCTTTCCAGTGGGACGAGATGGGCTACATACTCAAAAACCCCTTTGTGCTGGAGCCGGGCCTTGTGCTTGAGCCCGGAGGGCTTGAGGGCCACAGGCTCTACAGGGCATTCTGGGGCCGCCCGGTGGGCTACTTCTCTTTTGCTCTTAACTACGCACTTGGCGGGGACGACCCCGTGGGCTACCACATGGTGAACACTGCCCTGCACATGGGCAACGCGGCGCTTTTGTACTGGCTGGTGCTTCTGCTGCTGGCTACACCGCGCATGCGGGACTCGGCCCTTTATGACAGGCGCGCGGGGCTTGCGTTATGTGCGGCAGTGCTCTGGGCCGTACACCCGCTTCATACCGAGGCCGTAACCTATGTGTTCCAGCGCCATGTGCTCTTTGCCGCGCTGTTTTCCCTGCTTGCGGCCTGTCTTTATCTGAGGTCCAGGTATATGATGGAGGAGGGCGCGGGCGGGCGCGGGCCGTGGGCCTTGTACGCTGGCACGGTGCTGGCAGTACTTCTGGCAATGAAGAGCAAGGAGACCGCCTTCACGCTTCCGCTTATGATAATGCTTATGGAGGTGGTGTTCCTGACTGGTGCCGCGCGCAGGCGGGCTCTGCTTCTCGTGCCCGTGCTCTTGACCATGCTGGTGGTCCCGGTATCGCTTGTAAACAGGGACGCGCACGGTGTGATCGGGGGCCTTGCGGCCCAGGCCGGGAATTATGCCGGGCTGGAGGGAAAGGGTCAGGAGTACTTCCTGACCCAGTCGCGGGTAGTGCTTACCTACCAGCGGCTATTGGCGTTTCCCGTTAACCAGAACCTGTACTACGATTATCCGGTGTACAGTAAGGCCACAGCTCCCGTGGTGTTTGCGTGGCTGGTGCACGCGGCGTTGCTTGGGGGCGCTCTCTGGGCCATAGCACGAGGCGGCAGGCGGAGGCCCTGGCTTCTGGTGGTCGGGTTCGGGGTGGCGTGGTTCTACCTTGCCCTTGCTGTGGAGTCCAGCCTGGTCCCCATACCAATGTTCATAAACGAGTACCGCGTTTACCTGCCCTCAGCCGGTCTTATGATGGC
>SDBV01005064.1_pt1 | contig 18719 bp, 11 predicted proteins | sample 2277081 | NCBI WGS metagenome assembly SDBV01 (sample SAMN10402039, study PRJNA504765) | marine sediment metagenome | isolation source: marine sediment core GS10_PC15, 223 cmbsf | place: Arctic Ocean: Southern Knipovich Ridge | collected 2010
CTCTGTTTTGTCCCCTAACTTTTGGAAAAGGACACTTATCTAAACATTGTTTGATCAGTTTCCAATGCTCATCCGGTAAATAAGTAAATTTTGCCTCTTTCATAACTTCCTCCTAAGCTAGAACAACTCAAGAGAATAGCATAAATTCATTTAGAGGAATAGATTCAATGATTTACCAGGTTATTTCAATAAAAGATTATATAGCTTTGAATGCAGTAATGTACCACTTGAAGCGCACATAAATTTGTTCCAAAAGCTTCCATATTACACAAAATATATAGGCAAATGTCCCTATGCGTCCCACACCTGCGCTACAATGTATCACCAAAGGCCTGTTTCGTACTCAGCATATTCAGTCATAATTCTTCCAACAAAAACTAGCTGCTTTTTTTATCTGTTTTTTTTACACTAAACGCTATGCAAGAAGAGCTAAAATTAGAAAAAGTCTTTGTCCATAATTTGCAAGGGATCGATCTTGTATTGCCCCACTTTTCTCTGATTGCCTTTTGTGGGCTTTCTGGTTCGGGAAAATCCTCGCTTGCATTTGATACCATCTTTCAAGAAGGACAAAGACGCTACATTGAGTCTCTATCTTCTCTAAGACGGGTGGGAAAAGAGATTCCTCGCGTCGATGTGAAAAAAACAGAAGGTATGAGCGCCACGATTGCCATTGAACAAAAAACAAGCCATGGCACGATTCGATCTACGGTAGGCACACTCACAGAAGTATATGATTTTTTACGTGTGCTCTTTGCAAAAGTAGCTACGCCCTATTGCCCCATTTCCAAAGAAAAAGTGGAGCCACAATCTAAAGAATCGATCGCAAAACAGCTCATCAAAGAATTTGATCAAAGCAAGTTGATGATTCTGGCTCCCATGGTCAAAGCAAAAAAATCCGATTTGAAAGAAGAGATTGGTACTTTAATCAAAAAAGGTTTTCTTCGCGCCCGTATTGATCAAAAATTTGTGGAATTGGAAGAACAGATTGATCTCGATCCGAAAAAAGCGCACTCTTTAGAAGTTATAATCGATCGCATCAAGGTCGTCAAAGAACAGCATTCTCGTATTTTGGAAGCTATCTTCACAGCTCTTGAGATAGGCGATGGTGTTTTGGTGGCCAACAGCCCCGATCAAAATAGAGAAAAGCTTTTTTCTACTTTTGCTTATTCACCCAAGTCTGGAATGAGCTACGCTCCACTCAATCCTGTGGATTTTTCTTTCAACACGCCACAAGGCATGTGTAACACATGCCAAGGTCTTGGCATCGTGCAAACCTTTGAATTAGAAAAAATCATCGATTTTGACAAATCCATTAGCGAAGATTGCTGTATCTTACAAAGTTCGTATTCCACCATTCGTTACAAAAACATCTTTGATAATTTAGCAAGGCTCTATAATTTTAGCGTCAAAACTCCTTTCAAAAAGCTCACCAAGTCCCAACAAGAAATCTTTTTAAATGGCACGCGCAAAAAATGGCTACGCATGCGTTTTGTCCACCCGCAAAAAAAAATCTCATGGACAGAATATGTCAATTGGAGAGGTGTTTTACAAGAAGCACGCGAGCGTTACTCAAAAGCCTCGTCCGATAGCTACAAAAAGAAGATGGAAAGCTACATGACAAAAAGCATATGTCCAAAATGCCAAGGCGCGCGCATTAAGCTCTATCCAGCAGCAGCTAAACTCAATGGCAAAACCATTTCTGAGATTTGCCAAATGAGCATTGAAGAGTGCTTGGAATTTTTCTCTTCGCTTGAGCTCGAGGGAAATAAGCAAAAAATTGGCGAAGAAGTGATCAAAGAGATCTGCTTTCGTTTGCAATTTTTGCTCGGCGTGGGATTGCATTATTTAAGTTTAGATCGTACATCACCCACCTTAAGTGGTGGAGAAGCCCAAAGAGTCAAACTCGCCTCTTCCATTGGCTGTGGACTTGTAGGAATGACTTATATTTTAGATGAACCCTCCATTGGACTACATGCCCAAGATAACCACAAACTCATCCAAACACTGCAAGGGCTCAAGGAAAAAGGCAACACCGTCATTGTTGTCGAACATGATGAAGAGACGCTGCTTTCTTCCGATCACATTGTAGAAATTGGACCCCTTGCTGGAAAATTAGGCGGGCAAATTGTCTTTTCTGGAAAAACAACCGATTTTTTGAAGCAATCGACGCTCACATCCGACTATCTAAACGATAAAAAAACGATTTTTTTAGAGCGTGATACAAAAAAAGCGAAGCATTTTTTACAGCTTATGAAAGCAAAAGCACACAACCTAAAAGAAGTTACACTCGAAGTGCCTTTGGGAAAATTTGTGGTCGTCTCAGGCGTTTCTGGCTCTGGAAAATCCACACTTGTGATGGAAACTTTGTATCCAGCGCTTTTCAACGTGTTGAACCGTTCGAAAAAAACATGTGGGGCTTTTGAAGCGCTAAAAAATGAAAAGCATTTGGATAAAGTGATCCAAATTGATCAAAGCCCCATTGGGCGCATTCCAAGATCTAATCCTGCAACCTACATCAAGCTTTTTGATTTGGTCCGTGACCTTTTCACTCAGCTCCCAGAATCCAAGGCGCGTGGATATAAAAAAGGGCGCTTTAGCTTCAATGTGAAAGAAGGCTCATGTTCGCGTTGTGTGGGTAATGGACAAGTCAAAGTCGAAATGGACTTTATGGAAGATGCGTTTGTGCAGTGCCCTCTTTGTTTTGGAAAGCGCTTTGACCAAGAAACCCTTAGCGTGTTTTATCGCGGGAAAAATATTCACGATGTTTTAGAAATGACTGTGCAGGAAGCTCACTTGCACTTTCAAGCGATTCCCCCTATCAAAACAAAACTCGAAACGCTAAAAAAAGTGGGACTTGATTATATCGCGCTTGGCCAACCATCGACCACTCTGAGCGGTGGAGAAGCGCAAAGAATCAAGCTCTCAAAAGAATTGTCTCGTCCTTCGACATCCAAAACGCTCTTTATTTTGGATGAACCCACAACAGGTTTGCATTTCCATGACATCCAGCTTTTGCTCAACATTTTCAAAGAGCTCACAGATAAAGGAAACACCGTGCTTGTCATTGAACACAACATGGATGTGATCAAAAATGCCGATTATATTATTGATTTAGGACCTACTGGTGGAAAAAACGGAGGCTACATCATAGCACAGGGCACTGTAGAAAAATTATGCCAATCCAATACAGCTACAGGACAATATTTACAAAAACATTTGAACAGAGATTTTGGGGATTTAAAACGCCCATTTAAAGCCAAAAGAAGTGAATTTATCGAAGTTAAAGGCGCCTCTCAACATAACTTAAAACATATCGATGTCAATATCCCCCATAACCAAATCACTGTTTTAACCGGTCCTTCTGGATGTGGAAAATCTTCGCTTGCGTTTGACACGGTGTATAATGAAGGACAACGTCGTTTTGTAGAAACTATGCCAGCTTACCTGCGTCAATTTATCAAGCAAGCACCCAAGCCCAAGGTGGAACATATTGAAGGTTTGAGAGCAAGTATCGCCATCGAACAAAAAAACTATGCGGGAAATGCACGTTCGACTGTGGGAACTATGACAGAAGTTTATGATTATTTGCGCATCCTCTTTTCTACCATTGGCATTCCCCATGATCCTGATACCATGGAAGAAATCAAGGCAATTTCTAAAGAAACTGTGGCTCAAAACATCTTAGCTCTCGAAGAAAACACCCGACTCATTGTGCTCGCTCCCCTGTCAACTAAAGAATCTTTGGATGCGCTTTTTGAAAGGCTTAAGCGACAAGGCTTTTTACGCATTCGTTTAAATGGCATTTATTATGAACTCGATGAAAAAATTCCTTTCGACGCTAAACAAAAAAACCAAGTGGATGTGGTTATCGATCGTTTGAAATCCAATCTATCCAACCAACACCGTTTGTTAGAAGCTATTGATGTAGCAAACTTTTTAACAAATGGCAAAATCATCATTGATACACAAAAAAAAGAATACTTTTACAACTTACGCTTTAGCGTAGAATCAAGTGGAAAAGCATTTCCAGAAATCACACCTGCAACGTTTTTGTTTAATCAAGATGGCATGTGCCCAGAGTGCCAAGGATTGGGTTTTCAATATGGTGCACATCTAGACAGCATGGAAGAAATTTTAGACCTTTCTTTAGATGAACTGATTGACACATTTTGCCAAGAATATGCCGATGATGTGATGGAATATCTAGAACCCATCCTTGATGATTTTGCTATCGATCGTAATTGTGCTCTTAGCGAATTGTCAGATGAACAACGCGCTCTTCTATTCAAAGGTGATAACGCGTTTTATCAGGATAAAAAATTCAGCTACCGTTTCATTGGCCTTAATCCTTTGTTTGAAAAATTAGGTCGGTTTGCAAAACGCGCGCTTAAAGACAAACTCACCTTTTTGCTTGATCAAACCCAGTGTTTTTCTTGCAAAGGCGCCAGACTCAATCGTTTTGCTAAAGCTGTGACCATCCAAAACAAATCCATTGCAGATGTATGCACAATGCCCATTGACGAAGTTTTTGATTTTTTCTCTTCAATCAAACTTAAATCCGATGAAAAAAAGATCTTAAAAGATGTGTTGAAACAGATCCTTTCTCGTTTGGAATGTATGTTAGAGCTTGGCATTGGGTATTTGGATTTAAATCGCGCGTCAACGACGCTTAGCGGTGGCGAATACCAGCGTGTGCGCTTATCTTCGCAAATTGGTTCTACACTGACAGGACTTTTGTATGTGCTTGATGAGCCGACAATCGGCTTACATCCGTCAGAAACAAAACGCCTTATCAATGCGCTCAAAAAGCTCAAAGATCTTGGAAACACCTTAATTCTTGTGGAACATGATCCTCAAGTCATTGCCATAGCCGATTACATTCTGGATATGGGACCAAAATCAGGCCTAGCTGGTGGTCATATTGTGGCACAAGGCTCTTATTCAGAAATTAAAGATAATCCCGAGTCTTTGACAGGACAGTACCTATCTCAAAAAAAGCAGGTGCTAGTTGAAATGACGCCCCCTAAAAAAAGCCACGATACCCTAGAAGTTTACGATGCCGTGCTCCATAATTTAAAAAACATCCATTGCACCATTCCTTATAATCATTTTGTTTGCGTCACGGGAGTTTCTGGTTCGGGAAAATCGACACTTGTGCAAGAGGTGATTCAAAAAGGATTTCAAAAAAGACGTTCTTCGAAAGAAGGCGTTGTCGATTTAGGATTTGCCAAGCTAAAAGGACTTGAACTATTTGATGAAATGGTCGCAATCGATCAAAATCCCATTGGACAAACTACACGCTCTGATATTGCCACATACACAGATGTTTTAGCTCCTTTGCGCTACTGGTTTGCTTCTCTTCCAGAAGCGGTTACAAAGGGTTTGCTTCCACGCTATTTTAGCTATTTCCATAAAAAAGGGATGTGCACAAACTGCTTTGGCTTTGGATATAAAACCATCCATTTACAATTCCTACCTCCTGTAAAAATTAAATGTGAAGTATGCCTGGGAAAACGCTTAAATCCTGTGAGTTTGTCTGTGAAATACAAAAACAAAACACTTGCAGACTATCTGGATATGACTATCGAGGAATGTTTGGATGCTTTTGAGCACATTGCTAAAGTCAAACGCATTTTGCAAATCATCATCGACATGGGACTTAGTTATTTAAAACTCAATCAAGAAATGCACACGCTGAGTGGTGGAGAAGCAGGCAGACTAAGACTTTTGCGCGATATTGCCAAAAAGAAAAAAACAAAAACGCTCTATCTTTTTGATGAACCCACTATTGGTTTGCATTTTGAAGATGTGGAAAAACTACTCAAAGTCTTTGACCATCTCAAAGCAAAAGGTAACACACTTGTCGTCATTGAGCACAATCTCGATGTCATCAATCACGCCGATACTATTATCGAACTAGGTCCCAAAGCTGGTCCTCTGGGCGGATATGTTATCAGTCAAAAAAAAAGTTAGATAAAAAAAAAGATTTAATTTAACATTGTCTTCATATGACAATGATCCACTCAAATGCACCGTTTGCTCCCCAAACGCCCGCGCAAGGTCCGTATCGTATTGATGCAAATAACGTGATGAAACATTTCAAAGACAAACGATTCGATCTTCGCGAACAAACTATTGCACACGATACCTCTCTTGCGAATCTGTTTTGCGTAATTGAAGTTAACATATTGGACTGCACCCAAGCACATTTTGAAAAAGGTGCCCTTACACCTTATCTTGAGTGTTTGGATTTAGTAGAAGTGTATTTAGATTTTACTGCTGTTACAGATGCAGACCTATCTCCAATACAATTTCAATTTGACCAACTAAAAGTTGTCTCTTTGCAAGGATGCGATTTACTTACAGATAAATGCCTAAGGTTTTTTGAAAGCTTTAAAGAAGGGATCACACTCAATCTTGCTCAAACAAAGATTTCTAAATCAGCGATTCAAGCCTTTTGCGAAAACCACCCTTATGTTATTATTTTTACAGGAGAAAATTTATGACACAAAAACAAGCAAACGGAATTTCATCCGCAATTTTACTTTTTGGACTTGCCATTGTGGCTTTTACACATGCATGGTGGCCAGGTATTTTACTCGCCATTGGTGTTTCTGCCATTTTACGTGGCGTGTTGAATGCACATTTTGGAGAAGCGTTTGCAAGTTTTTTGATTTTCGGTGGCCTTTTTCTTTATTTTCAATATCCTAATATCATACCAAGTGAACATATTTTGCCCCTAATTTTTGTGGTCATTGGGGTGATTGTGCTCATTAGAGAATTTTCAAAAAAAGGTAAAAAACGGAAATAACTATGGCAAAACCTCTTGTTTCTAAAAAACGCGCACAATCATTTTTCTACATAATTTTTCTTTTCATGCTCGCGTTTTTAGCTTTTACCAAGTCTTGGTGGCCTGAATTGAGCTTGGCTTTTGGCGTTGCTATATGTTTTCGCAATCTGCTTCTTTATCAATGGCATGATTTAATCACCAACGCAATCATTTTTGGTGGTATTTTTGCCTACATACAATTTGATCTTAAATGGGAAGTCGCCTTACCTGTCGCTTTTATTGTAGGCGCCATTTATGTGCTTTTTAGAGAGTTTGTGATCGGCGAGCAAGAAACCGAAGTCGAACACGAAGAAGAGATCAATCAAGAAATCGAAGAAGACAACGAATAATCTAACCCAATAGCTGCTTTGACTTCATCGAGCGTATTTTGGGCGATTTCATTGGCTTTTTGCGTGCCAATATCGAGCACTTCAAACACATAGCCCAAATCGTCTTCGAGCTCTTTACGTCTTTTTTGGATAGGTTCTAGCAATGCCAAAAGTTCTTCAAGCAAATATTTTTTCACAACACTATCACCCAGTCCCCCTTTTTGATAGTGGGCTTTGAGCTCATCGACTTTGTTTTTATCCCTTGCGAATGCATCCAAATAAGTAAAGACAGGGTTGCCTTCTACTTTTCCAGGATCTTCCACACGCAAATGGTTAGGATCGGTGTACATCTTTTTGACCTTTTTCTCGATCTCTTCTGGAGAATCGGAAAGGAAAATTGCATTACCCAGCGTCTTACTCATTTTTTGCGCTCCATCTGTTCCAACAAGGCGTGAAAAACTGGTCACCAGCCCTTTGCATTCGACAAGTGTGTTACCATAGATGCGGTTAAATGAACGTACAATTTCATTGGTCTGCTCGATCATAGGAAGCTGATCGGCTCCTACAGGAATGAGTGTGGCTTTAAACGCTGTGATGTCGGCTGCTTGCGAGATCGGATATATCACAAAGCCTGCAGGCACGCCCTCTTTAAAACCTTTTTGGTCGATTTCACTTTTGACCGTAGGATTGTGCTTGAGACGATTGATGGTCACAAGGTTGAGATAGTAGATCGTCAGTTCTGCAAGTGCTGGAATTTGGGATTGGAGCAGCATGGTGGTTTTTTTAGGATCCAATCCACAAGAAAGATAATCCAGCATCACTTCTTTGACAGATTGGGTCACTTTGCTAGGCTCCTTGGCATGATCTGTCAAAGCTTGGATATCTGCAACCATGACAAATTGCGTGTGGATATCTTGAAGAGCAACCCTATTTTTCAAAGATCCAATATAATGGCCAAGATGCAGTCTTCCTGTCGGCCTATCTCCTGTAAGTATCACTTCTTTTTTTGACATCTTATTCTCCCCTCTAAACGACACTCAGCATACAAATTCTCAGTGATCTTTTCAAATAGAATTTTAGTATTGGCATAAATCTAGTTTTCATATAAACCTGGGTTTGGGTTTGATGGGCCAGGTAGCATGCAAGAACATCTAGCTCCACCACAAGTATCAAATAACATGACAGATGAATATCCTAAAAAAATTGGTCGTTTTGAAATTTTAGAGCTGATCTCTTCTGGAGGAATGGGGGAAATTTATCTTGCCTTTGATCCCATTTCTAAAAGAAAAGTAGCCCTAAAACAGATTAAGAAAAAATTCTTTGATCATCCCTCAATGAAAAAACGCTTTTTGCATGAGGCAAAAATCACTTCTAAATTGATGCATCCTTCCATCATTCCTATTTTTGAAATGAATTTAGACGAAAAAAATCCCTACTACATCATGCCTTTTGTCGAAGGAAATACGCTAAGAAAAACACTTCTAGAAGACCGTAAAAACTATAAAGCAAAAAAAGAAACGCTGGCTTTGCAAACCTATGTGCGTACTTTTTATAATATCTGCCAAGCAATTTTTTATATCCACTCTCAAAAAGTCCTGCATCGAGATCTTAAACCCGAAAATATCATATTGGGAAAGTTTGGCGAAGTGGTGCTTATCGATTGGGGCTTGGCGCAATATTTTGATACTCCAGACGATCCTCTCCTAGATTTGGAAGAAGAAGGAAGAGAAATCACACAACCTGGAAAAATTATTGGTACTGTCACTTATCTTGCCCCTGAACAAGCAAAAGCCACAAAATGTAATGAGCAAACAGATATTTATGCCCTTGGGGTGATTTTATACCAGATGATCACACTAAAAATGCCTCATAAAAGAAAAGATATCAAAACCTTTAAAAAAACCATTGACGATGAAAAAATATTGCCTCCATTTAAAGTGGCGCCCTATCGTGAAATTCCACTAGATCTTGAAATGATCTGCATGAAATGTTTAAATCCCGACCCGAAAGAACGTTATCAAAGTACAAAAGAGCTCTTGTATGATTTGGAGATGCACATGCAATCGCGCTCTCAATGGCAGCATGTCAAGTCATTACACTTTGAAGAAGATGCTGATTGGCAAATCAACGCAGATATTGCACTATCAAAATATTTAGCCATTTCTAAAACCCTTGAATCTATTGAATGGGTCAATGTCAGAATCGCTTCTCATCCTCTTGTGGGAAATTTTAAAATTGAGACCACGCTCACATTTGAAGAAGATGCCGAAGGCATTGGGCTCTTATTTTCCGTTCCGCAAAAACAGGACAAAATTCTCTTAGAAAATGGCTACTGTTTATGGCTCTCAACAAAAAAAGAAAAAGCCTCTAAACTTTTTAAATCTAACATTCAAATTGTAGAGATCAATACCCTTCAATTTGAATGTGGCATTCCTTATAAGCTTAGCGTAGAATCGATGGATCAAAAAATCCATTTTTACATGAATGGAGATCTTGTATTTTCCTACACAAGCTACCTGCCAATGGAAGGTTCTTATGTGGGTCTGTTGACTAAAGACCTTGGCTTTAATCTATCTCAATTCAACCTCTATTCTGGAAGTTTGAACCAATATGTTGAATGCACCTCTATTGGAGATAGCTTCTTAGCGCAAGGATATTTTGATCTTGCACTGCAAGAATATCGCAAAATTGCCACTTCTTTCAAGGGTCAAGCGATTGCAGACATAGCTGCTTTTAAAGCAGGCATTACACTTTTAGAAAAATCAAAATGCAATCCGAACGATCTGGATTTTCAACAAGCACATGCAGAATTTGAAAAGCTACAAAAAACGCCTTCTAAACCCTTAGAATATCTTGGCAAAGCCCTTTTATATGAAGTGAGGCAAGAATATGAAGAAGAGGCCAAATGTTATGAACTGGCTTTGAGAAAATATCCGATGCACCCTCTTCTAAAAACGATTAAAGAACAGCTCCATTTTCGCTTGCAATCTGTCTCTTCTTTTGATCGCATTACTACCTATCGTTTTTTACTTATTGTGGCAAAATTTTTACCAGACGTGTTTGTGCAAGAAGATACTATGCTTTTAATCCAAACGCTAAAAAAAGATTGGCAAACTCTGCCCTTTTTTGAAAAAACAAGCTTGGATTGCCCAAAAGATCTAGCTATTGCTTTGAGTTTTTGGCTACAAAAACCCCTCTTTATTTTGGAAGTGTTAGAAAACTTGAATCCTAAATATGATCTCGCACTGATCGAAAATGCAATTTTTTCACTCATCGAATTGGATGAATTAGACATAGCAAAACAATACATTGACAACTTAGATACACATTATCAAAAGTTGTATTCTATCAAACTTTTAATGATTGCTATTTTAGCAAAGCACGATTTAACTCAAGCGCTGAGAGAGTTTTTTGATTTTGTAAATATGAATTTTACCACAAAAGAAAGACGCGTGCTCATCTATCTTTTAGATCTTGCACAAAAACAGAAAAACTTTGAGTTGATCAACAAAGTACAAACCTATGTGCGCGCGCAAAAAATCGCGACAAAAGATTCTAAATTGATCGATATGCATCTTGTTCAATCCAATCTTTTACAAAATCAATTTAAACAGGCACAAATGATTTTAGAAAAATACAAAAAACATGAACTTGAACAAGAAAATTCCTATCTTTTCATCCCTCATCTTTGTTTTTTATTTGCAACAAGGGATCAAAAAAGTATGCAAGATCATATCGATAACGTTTCTAAATCTTATCCTTTGATTTGCGCCATCCAGGAAAAGATGACAAAGAAAAATTTAACACATGCTCAACTCTTTCCCTATGAAGAAAAACTTTTAAAAACTTTCGACAATCTATTTGTCCATTGTAAAAGACAACAAGAAAGATGAAACCCCTGCATCATTCAAGGATTTGGAGAAATTTGCATATTTTGCTCAAATTGAGTTTCGACCGAAGTTGGCATACTCTACTTGGAGTAGACAACTTAGGGCGAGACTCAAGTTGAGGACAAGAGGCAAATTTATCGGATTCTTCAATGATGCAGAGGTTTCAGATAGACAAAAGAAGCCATTCTTTTGTACACTATGGCACATGGACAAAATCTATCAATCAAAAGACTGTGAGGCAAAATGGGAACAGTTTTGGATTGAAAAGGAAATTTTTAAAGCCGATCCCAGTTCTACAAAACCGCCCTTTAGCATTGTCATTCCCCCACCCAATGTGACAGGAAAACTGCACATGGGACATGCCCTTGTCAATACGCTCCAAGATATCTTGATTCGATTTAAAAAAATGTGTGGATATGAAGTGCTTTGGGTCCCTGGAACCGATCATGCAGGGATTGCTACCCAAACCGTTGTCGAACAACACCTCATCAAAACACAAAACAAGCGCAAAAGCGATTTTTCAAGAGAAGAATTTTTAAAAATTGTATGGAAATGGAAGGAAGATCATGAACATGTCATATTAAATCAACTCAAAAAAATCGGCTGCAGCTTGGATTGGTCACGCCTTGCGTTTACTATGGACAAAGAGCGCACAACAGCTGTATTAGATACCTTTAAAAAGTTGTATGATGACGGACTCATTTATCGCGATAATTATTTGGTGAATTGGGATACTGTCACTCAAACTGCCCTTTCAGACGATGAAGTGGAACATGAAGAAAAACAAGCTAAACTTTACTACATCCACTACGCTCTAGATGATGACAGCACGATTACCATTGCGACAACACGTCCAGAAACTCTGCTCGCAGATACCGCTGTTGCAGTGAGCAAAAAACATGCTCATCTGCTAAGTAAAATGGCGATTTTACCTATTACAAATAGAAAAATCCCGATCGTTGTAGATGATTTTGTCGACCCTGAATTTGGAACAGGGATGGTAAAAATTACCCCAGCACACGATTTTAACGATTATGAACTTGCCAAACGCCATGATCTTCCCATGATCAACATGATGACAAAGGACGGCAAAATAAATGAAAATGGAGTACCTTTTGAAGGGCAAACCATGCTAGAAGCGCGCAAAAATATCATCGAAGAGCTCAAAAAAATCGGTGCGCTTGAAAAAATTGAAGAACATGTCCACAGGGTGGGAAAATCTTACCGTTCAAAAGCGATTATTGAGCCCTATCTTTCCAAGCAGTGGTTTATCAACATGGCGCCTTTCAAAGACAAACTTATTGAACTTGTAAAGTCTGATACTGTTGAATTGATTCCCAAAGAATGGAAAAGCACCTATTTTCACTGGATCGAAAACTTACGCAACTGGTGTATTTCACGCCAACTTTGGTGGGGACATCGTATCCCTGTTTACTACAATAAAAAAGATCCTGAAAAGATGATTTGTGCAGGGGCCAACATTCCAAAAGAAATTAGCGAAAATCCAGATGAGTGGATCCAAGATGAAGATGTGCTAGACACCTGGTTTTCTTCTTCTCTTTGGCCTTTTTCCACTTTAGGCTACCCAGAACCTACTCCAGACATGCGCTTTTTCCCCAATTCCGTTCTCATCACAGGTCACGATATCTTGTTTTTTTGGGTCGCACGCATGCTTTGGGCAAGTGAATATCTCTTCAAAAAACCCCCTTTCCCAAAAGTGTTTTTGCACGGTTTGATTTTTGGTAAATCCTACTGGAGACAAGATGAAAGAGGACATATTTCCTATCTCTCTTCTCAAGAAAAAAAGACATATGACATGGGAACACCTGTTCCTAAAGATGTGCATTCCAAATGGGAAAAAATGTCCAAATCCAAGGGTAATGTCATCGATCCTATTGAAATTATTAAAGAATTTGGCGTCGATTCTATGAGAATGGCGCTCTCGTCCTCTGCCTGTCAAAACAAGCAGATCGATTTAGACAGACGCCGCTTTGAAGAGTTCAAGCATTTTTCTAACAAAATTTGGAACGGCGCGCGTTTTTCCATGCAAAACCTGTTTGATGACAATGCCCTTATCATCGATTTCGAACTGGATTTCAATGCTTTGGAGCTTGAAGACTTTTGGATCTTAGAAAAAGCCAAAAAAGCTAGCCTTACATTTAAAGAAGCACTTGAAAACTTCCACTACGAAGTGGCAACAAACACCGCCTACACCTTTTTTTGGAATGAGTTATGCGCCTATTATTTAGAAATCATCAAGCCTGTCTTTTTTGGGAAACGAGGCGACGCACATTTAAAAAAACAAAAACAGTGCGTGTTGCTCTACATTTTGACAGTGTCTTTGCGTCTGCTGCATCCTCTAGCTCCTTTCATTACAGAAGAGATTTTTTCTTATCTAAAGAAAGTCCCTGTCAAAATTCAGACCAAAGAGCCTATCTTAAGCGATCTTACCTCCACCTTGAAAAAGACAAGTCTAGCGCTCACACAATACCCTGAAATGGACTATGATTTTCACTCTTCTCTTGAACAATTTGATCTACTCGATCAAATCTTGTATCAAGTGCGCAATATGCGCGCAGAGCTCAAAATTCTTCCCGGCACAAAGATCGATCTATTAATGGTCACAAAATCCTTCAAAGAATGTTCAATTATAGAGACTTTGGGAAAAACAAACCCCATTCAATTTGTGGATACGAAGCCAGAAATAGAACTTGCAGCAACAAGTCTTGTGCAATCTATCCAGATTATCATGCCTCTTCCAAAAGAACTTATCAAAAAAGAAAAAGAACGCCTACGAAAAGAAAGACAAAAGCTTGAAGACGAACTAGACAATGTCAAAAAACGCCTTTCCAACAAGCAATTTTTACAAAACGCTCCAAAAGAGATTGTAGACAAACTCTCCTCTAAGAAACAAGAACTAGAAGCAAAACTTCAACACTTAAGAAACCTAGAGAACTGATTTTATAAGGAAGCTAAAAGTTCTTTTGCTTCAGCATTACCTTGATCTGCTGCAAGCCTCAGCCATTTTTTCGCTTCATTTAAATCTCGAGTAACCCCTTTACCCATACCATAACAACAACCTAAAACAAATTGAGCTAAATCATCACCTTGATCTGCTGCAAGTTGAAGCCATTTTACTGCTTCTCTTAAATCTTGGGTTATTCCTTCGCCTTTGGCATAACATATACCTAAATTATATTGTGCCTTCGCATATCCTTGATCTGCTGCAAGTCTAAACCATTTTACTGCTTCTTTGAAATCTTGGGTCACTTCTTCGCCTTTGGCATAACATATACCTAAGCTACATTGCGCTTCAGCCAAGCCTTGATCTGCTGCAAGTCTAAACCATTTCACGGCTTCCTTAAAATCTTGGGTTATTCCTCCGCCTTCAACGTAGCACGTACCTAAATCACACTGCGCTTCAGCTAAACCTTGATCTGCTGCAAGCCTAAACCACTTCACAGCTTCTTTTAAATCCTGGGTTATTCCTTCGCCTTTGACATAACATGCACCTAAATTACGTTGCGCTATAGCTAACCCTTGATCTGCTGCAAGTTGAAGGAATTCTATTGCTTTCTCGTCATTTTGAGTTACGCCTTCACCAACAAGATAACGTACAGCTAAATCATATTGCGCTTGCGCATCTTGTGGTGTTTCAGGTTCTACATAATCAAAATTGGATATATTATTTATACTACCTACATTACTCATAAAAACTCCTGTGATCTATATTTTAGGGGAGATTCTAACTTAAAAAAGATAACCCGTCAAGTTTAACAGCAATAATAATTACAAAATCAAATCTTTTAAATCAGAGGTTATAATGACATTATTAAAAATAAATTTAAAACCGTCCTAGCAACGAACAATTTTTACAAAATGCTCCAAAAGAGATCGTAGACAAACTGTTTTCCAAAAAACAAGAACTAGAAGCAAAACTCGAGCATCTAAGGAGTTTGGGGAACTGATTTTAAAGAAGCTAAAATTTTTTTTGCTTCAGTATGACCTTGATCTGCTGCAAGTCCAAACCATCTTACTGCCTCCGTGAAATCTTGTGTCACTCCTTCGCCTTTGGCATAACATATACCTAAATTCGTCTGCGCATCTGCATGTCCTTGATCTGCTGCAAGTCTAAACCATTTTACTGCTTCTATGAAATCTTGTGTCACTCCTATGCCATTATAATAACATTTACCTAAGCTATGTTGAGCTAAACTATCACCTTGATCTGCTGCAAGTCTAAGCCATTTTGCCGCTTCCTTGAAATCTTGGGTCACTCCTTCGCCTTTGACATAACATAAACCTAAATTACGTTGCGCTATAGCTAACCCTTGAGCTGCTGCAAGCCTAAACCATTTTACTGCTTCTTTGGAATCTTGGGTCATTCCCTCGCCAGAATGATAACGCAAAGCTAAATTATATTGAGCTAAACTATCACCTTGATCTGCTGCAAGTCTAAGCCATTTTGCCGCTTCCTTGAAATCTTGGGTCACTCCTCCGCCTTCGACATAACATACACCTAAGTTACATTGCGCTTCAGCTAACCCTTGAGCTGCTGCAAGCCTAAACCATTTGACAGCATCTTTGAAATCCTGAGTAACCCCTTCACCATTCACATAACACATGCCTAAGTTATTTTGTGCAACAGAATGTCCTCGATTAGCGGCCTTTCTATACCAATAAACAGCTTTTTCAAAATTTTGACTAACTAATGTGCCTTTGTAATAAAATAAGCCCACATTATTTTGAATTTCACCAATAGGTCTTGCAAAAATACTTACCAAAAAAAGCACCACGACAATAAAGGTATATTTTACGATTTTTTTCATCTTAAGCCCCCTTATCACTCATAAAAACTCCTACGGCTCATACATATTTAGAAGATTGTGAACATACCGAACTTTTTAGTCAATTGCTTCTCTAAAATCTTGAGTGACTCTTTTTATCTTAAACGCGCTTTTGGCATCAATTTTTGCAGAGCGATTTTTGCGCCGTCATGTCCCGCATCTGCTGCACGCTGAAGCCATTTTTTTGCCTCGATCAAGTTTATTTTCATACCTTTGCCTTTAGCGTGGATGATTCCTAGCATGTATTGGGCCTCTGTGTGATCATTGCTTGCAGCTTTTCTAAACCACTCTTCTGACTTTACGTAATTTTGATTGGTTCCACGAGCTTTGTAGTAGCAGATTGCCAACATGTATTGTGCATCGCTATCACCTTGATTAGCGGCCTTTTCAAACCATTTAAAAGCTTGGCCAAAATTTTTCTTCTTGTAATGAAATAGCCCTAAATTATATTCCGCCTGAATATTTTTTTGTTCTGCTGCTAAATGATATAATCGAATGGCTTCTTTTTCACTTTTTTGCACACCTTTACCACTAGAATAACAAAAGCCTAAATTGGTCTGCGCTTTTGCATATCCTTGATTTGCAGATCGCCTAAAATAATCTGCCGCTTTGTCAAAACTCTGTTCTACCTCACGGCCTTTGTAATAGCATAGTCCTAAATTGTATTGTGTTTCTCGATCTTCTTGATTGGCTAACCGCTCAATCTCTTCTTTTTTCTCAATCTTCCCGTCTAAAATAGGCTTTGCGTCAGGAACGATTTCAAGCGCCTCTTTCATCAAGTAATTGCTAAAAAACTTCGCCGTGATTAGTACAACAGCTCCAAGTGCAACTCCTTGTGTATCCCCAAAAACCCACAATGCTAAGGCCCCAGCTGCTAAAGATGTTACCTGCGTTATTCTACTTGTCAAAGTAGGATTTGCACGTGTGAAAACATATTTATTCTTCTCAGGTTCCGATAGAATTTTGTACTCGCAAGACAAAAAATATGTTGATGCAATCCATTGAATCCAGTTGTCCATTTTGTTGGCAACAGTTTCTCCAAAAGATGCCTCTTCAGGCATGCATGTTTCTATATAACCTAAATCAAAAGTACCAATTTCACCCATAACATCTCCTTTTCACTATATAGCTGACCTTACGCACCACCTTCTGTTTATACGAGGGCTGCAAAAAACAATCTACGGCGTCTTGCTTCTCATTCAACTCTCATGGAGTTGAATTTCATAGCCATCCTTGTATCTTGTTCCTTTCGCTCCCCCTATAAACGGAATTTACCGCGTAACATCAGCATATAATTTTTAATTACCTTCACTATGTAATTGATTCATAAAACGATTGTTTTCTAAACTTGCAATTTTAGCAAGGCCAATCAATCCAATTAAGTTGGGAAGAACCATAAATCCGTTCATGATATCTGCCACTTTCCAAACAAGATTTAAACTGAGCATCGCGCCTGGAATGACAATCAGTGAAAAGGCAAAACGGTACCAAATCGTAGAGCTCACTCCAAACAAATATTCAAAACATTTTTCTCCATAATAGGCCCAACCAAGGATGGTCGAATAGGCAAACAAGATCAAAGCGATAGTCACAAGCCAACCCCCAAATGGAATAACCTGATCAAAACACCATACAATCAATGGAGAACCATTTAAAATGTGTCCATTAGCTCCAAGCTGACCCAATCCACCAGTCACTCCAATCACAAGTCCAGTGAGTGTGCATACAATCAGTGTTGTAATAAACACACTTGACATAGAGACCAATGCTTGACGTCCTGGCACATCTGTTTTTGCAGCAGCTGCTGCAATCGGTGCAGATCCAAGCCCAGCTTCATTTGTAAAGACACCCCTTGCAATACCAAATTGCACCGCCAATATCATACCAGAACCCACAAATCCACCTACAGCAGCAGTTCCTGTAAATGCATCTTTAAAAATCATATAAAATGCAGGCAGAATCATATCAAAGCGCATAACGAGAATAACCAAAGCACTGACGATATAAAGCGTTGCCATGAAAGGCACAAAAAGGCTTGCGACTTTTGCAATCGAACGAATACCTCCAATCAGAGCCATCGCGGTAAAAAACGCGAGAATCAATCCTGTGATCCATTCTTCCACACCAAACAGTGTTGCAATAGCAGATGAAACAGAATTGGCTTGCACCATGTTTCCAGTTATGACCGCAGTCACAGCTCCAGCTATAGCAAAAAACCCGGGCAAAATAGGAAGTTTAAGCCCTCTTTTTAAGTAGTACATAGGCCCTCCGCACATCTCTCCTCTCTCATCTGTTGTGCGGTATTTGATAGCCATCAGTGCTTCTGTATATTTTGTTGCCATTCCTAAAAAAGCTGTTACCCACATCCAAAAAAGTGCTCCATATCCACCAATCACAATGGCAGTTGCCACTCCTGAAATACTCCCTATTCCAATCGTTGCGGCCAGAGCTGTCATCAAGGCTTGGAAATGAGAAATATCTCCTTCTGCTTGATCATCATGTCTTGTAAATGCCAGTTTTAGGGAATACCAAAGATAACGAAACTGCACAAAACGCAAACGCACAGTCAGGTAAAGTCCTGTAAATAAAAGCAAGCCCAACAAGGGAGGACCCCAAATGATATTTTCTAATCGATCTAGAATATGAATAAAACTTTTCATGACTTAGCACATCGTTTGCGAGGATTTATTATGTTGCACTTTCTCTTTATTTGCAAATCAATCACTTTTTTGATAATTTTGAAATCTATGGAACTTAAAACAGCTCAAGAAATAAAAAATCTTCTTCCTTTTTCACACCACGCAACACAATTTGTAAAAAATAC
>SDBV01005065.1_pt1 | contig 18716 bp, 16 predicted proteins | sample 2277081 | NCBI WGS metagenome assembly SDBV01 (sample SAMN10402039, study PRJNA504765) | marine sediment metagenome | isolation source: marine sediment core GS10_PC15, 223 cmbsf | place: Arctic Ocean: Southern Knipovich Ridge | collected 2010
TCTGCTACGGAACCCATGAGCTTAGAACGCGAGGTGAAGGGCGTTGGAATGGCAGATAGCTCTCTTACTCATTATCGGTAGCCTGCTCGTCGCGATGGCATCGGGACTGCCGGTAGCCTTCTGCTTTTTGCTGGTGAATCTCATCGGAGTCTTTTTCCTCTGGGGGGGCGGGGTAGGGTTGGAGCAACTTATCATCAGCATCCGTGGCTCCGTGACTAAGTTTACCCTGGTGCCCCTCCCTCTTTTTATCCTCATGGGTGAAGTGATGTTTCACTCAGGAGTAGCCCCCCTTATGATGGATACCCTGGATAAATGGCTGGGGCGTCTGCCTGGCAGGTTAGGTTTACTAGCTGTGGGTGGCGGCACTTTATTTGCCACCTTGACCGGTGCTAGTATGGCCAGTGTAGCTATGCTGGGGGAGGTACTGGTGCCGGAAATGGAAAAGCGTGGCTACAAAAAGCCCATGAGCCTGGGACCTATTCTGGGCAGCGGTGGACTGGCGATAATGATTCCCCCCAGTGGCCTGGCTGTCCTTTTAGCTGCCCTGGGCGAATTTTCTATTGGCAGACTTTTGATTGGCATTATCATTCCCGGTCTGTTGATGGCTACCTTTTATGCTGCCTATATCATCGGTAGATGCTGGCTCCAACCCTCTATCGCCCCTTCCTATGATGTGCCCTCTATCCCCCTCCTTGAGAAGTTGGTAGACAGTGTGCGATATATACTGCCATTAGGATTCATCATCTTTCTGGTTATCGGCGTTATCTTCCTGGGCATTGCTACCCCGACCGAGGCAGCAGCCACTGGTGCCATCGGTACCTTCATTCTAGCTGCCTTTTATAGACGGCTTAATTGGGAGATTGTGAAGAAATCCATTGGCGGTGCCCTTCGGGTTAGCATAATGACGCTTATGATTATCACTGCAGCCAAGGCCTTCAGCCAAATCCTGGCCTTTACTGGAGCTACCCGAGAGCTAGCTGAACTTGCTGTGGGCTTGCCTTTAGCCCCCATCTTCATCATCGCCGCTATGCAGGTTGTGGTACTGATTATGGGTATGTTTATGAGCGTGGTCCCCATAATGATGGTTACTCTCCCCATATTTATGCCTGTTGTCCATACTCTCGGCTTTGATCCAGTATGGTTCGGAGCAATAATGCTTCTTGCCATAGAGACGGGGGTGACATCCCCACCCTTTGGCCTGAGCCTGTTTGTGATGAAGGGTGTAGCCCCACCCGATACCACGATGGGTGATGTCTATCGAGCCGCTTTGCCCTTCCTCTACAGTGACTTGATAATAATCGTATTGATGCTTGCCTTTCCCGTACTTGTGCTCTGGCTTCCAGGTCTGATGCACTGACTTGCCCATAATAACGCTAGAGGTAGAGATGAAAAACCAAATAAATTAAGTGTTAAGCCAAGCATCAGCCCTTAATTTTTTCAGGGGTTATTAAAAATAAGAAGGAGGTTACAATTATGAAGATAGATATTTATTCACACGTGTTTCCCACCAAATATAGAGAAGCCTTCTATAAACGGCTCTCATCCACCACCTCTTACTCGCAGTCGCACCAACATGAAGCTGAGCCGGGTTTGTGGGATATGGATTTTAGGTGTCAAATTATTGACGAGTATCCTGACCTCGTGCAGGTGTTATCTGCCTCCCTTCCCCCTGTGGAGATACTGCCACGCCCCGAGGATGCTGTTGAGGTAGCTAAGATAGGAAATGACGAGATGGCCGAGATAATTGCCAAGTATCCCCATCAATTTATAGCCGGCGTAGCTACTTTGCCCATGACTGATATGGATGCTGCCTTAAACGAGACGGATAGGGCAATAAACGAATTAGGATTCAAGGGGGTGCTGATAACCTCCAACATAAAGGGTAAGCCACTGGACTCACCAGAGTTTATGCCCCTTTACCAAAAGATGGCTGACTATGACTTGCCAATTTGGATTCACCCCCAAAGCCACCCTTCGATGCCGGGTTACGACCTCGAAAAGAGGTCGCAATATGCAATAGCTGAAGCATTTGGCTGGCCTTATGAAACAACAGTCGCTATGGCGCGGTTAGTATGCAGTGGTGTGCTGGAGAAGTATCCTAACCTGAAGTTCATAACCCATCATTGTGGAGGTATGGTGTCTTTCTACGGACAGAGGTTTAACGGTTTTCATCAGCGGACCACGCTGGCTGAAGGAGAGGAGAAGCTTAGTAAACATCCTATTGAATACTTGCGCATGTTTTACAATGATACGGTAGTTGCTGGAAACACCGCAGCGCTCATGTGTGGCTATGCCTTTTTTGGCGCCGAACATCTGGTTTTTGGCACTGATACGCCTTTTAGCGGTGAGCATGGTCACAAGAGTATCCGGGCGACAATAAAAGCTATAGAGCAAATGGATATCCCGGACTCAGATAAGAAGAAAATATTTGAGGATAATGCTAGAAAACTTTTACATTTGCCTCTATAATTTCAACGGAGCGTTTCTCAAATGGAGGTAGGTTCTCAATTATTAATAGAGAGGCTAACTGCTAAGAGGCTGACTACAGTCAATGGCAATAAATTATGGGAAAGCCTGGAGAGAAGTATTTGGTTTGTAGGTGACTATTTGGCTATTGACATTAGGGCAAATAATGGTCTATCGTCATACCAAAAAGGAGGTGAACCGATGCAAGCATACTGCGTGAAGTGCCGCGCCAAAAGGGAAATGAAAGATGCTAAGGCGATAACTATGAAGAACGGCAAGCCGGCAACTCAGGGCATATGTCCTACATGTGGAACCAAGATGTTCAGAATCGGCAAGGGTTAAGGCTGACGTTACGGCTATTATAATTTCTGGAAAGGCTGGGTGTCTGAGAATACCCAGCCTTTTTATTGATGGCTACACAGAAGGTGATTCTCTGCAGCCTACCTTACTTTACCTAACTGCTCTGAGAGTTCTTTTAAGCTTAGCACCAAGCCGAACCACCTTTCAACATTTAATAAGGTAGTTCTAGTGCTTTCTTCGTTCACAGAAGCAATACAGTCTTTAACTACTATAATATCATAGTCCATATGGTAAGCGTGTCTAACGGTATTTTCAACACAGTATTCTGAAGCCACGCCTGATATGATAAGCATGCTAATGCCGCGCATTCTTAGCTTAGTATGAAGAGTAGTATCATAGAAACAAGAGGACCGGTGTTTTTCAACAATATCATCTTCTGCGTTTATCTCGCTCTTCAATTCGTCGACAATCTCAGCATCCCAAGTCCCCGTTAGACAGGGGTAGACCCCCAATTTATCCATGTGGGTAGGTATCTTATGTAATCGCCTGGTGACATCATCGGGGAAATGCTTCTGCTGCGACCATATGACCTGAATCTGTGCTTCTCGGCATATCCTCACCAATTTCTTAACACTCGGTATTATAGCCTTGCTAGCAGAGATATCAGCACCACTTTTGCCCAGGGTGCCTTGGTCATGACAAAAACCGTTCTGCATATCGATGACCAACAACGCAACTTCGCCAGGTTCGATTTGAAACCCCAGATCCCTTTTCAATTTAATCCCTCCAATGAAATTTTGGTATGCTAAGTTTGGTATAGCAGTTCGCGGAGTCTTGCTCTTCCCCACACACGAGCATGACAGCTTGCATCATCTCGCCTCCAGTGCCGAGTACGAGTCCATATGTTCTTTCATGATACTGGTGAACTTCTGCAGGTCTATTTTTTTTAGGTGGAGCATTGACGCGAGGTTTGGGGGGCAGGTCACAGGCAGTACCATACTCTTACGTTTCTCCAGCTGTTTCTTACCGTCCATCTGAAATATCAGTATAAACTAAAAACCACATCCGGCTCAACTTCCCTGACCTTCTTGATAGCCTGTCCGCCGTATTCGTAAAGTAACTGTTCATTGTTTTCTCTCTCTCATTGTTGTCCAGGCACTACACTAGCAACATATGTTTTCCAAAGGACTTCAACTGTGTACCCTGACCTGCCAGTGGGAGCTCTCAACGCAGCAAGCAAATTATCATCGGGTATAGACCTGAAAATAGTATTAAGCTGTCTGACAATAGGAACAGGTTTGACATTTGTAGTGTTTATGTTACTATAATAAGTAGTCATGGGATGGAGAGCCTCCTAACAACGAGCGCTAGTTCAGTGACGGCAAATCCTGTGACTAGTACCCTGAATATTCTGATGGCGGAGGGGGGATTTGAACCCCCACGGTTTCAGGCCACCCGATTGACAGTCGGGCCTGTCTACCAATTCCAGCACTCCGCCGTTAAAAACAACCGAGGATTGGTGTCGATACACCAATCCTCGTTATTTAATTTTTCTCCTTTGCCTAATAGCCTTCTGCTTATCCTTGGGGAGATTCCCCATCAACCCAACATTTTGAGAAACATCTTTAAGAAACCCTTCCAGAATCGGCTTAAGTCGGGTCACTATTTCTGCCTTCTCCTCATCAGTAAGGCGATGATAGCCAGGTTCAAGAGGTTCATCTTTATCCAAATATTTTATATATTCACCGTCTCTAGTACCATAGCCCTTTTCCCGAGCATAATCTTCAACAGCCGAAAGACAAAGGCTTGTTACGCTGTCAGCAACGAATCTACCGACCTTCGTACTATGGTATTTGTGCAGGTCTCCCCTCTTGATGAGCACTTCTCTGCCAATCTTTTCGGCAGGAATATTTCCCTTAGCTACCCAACGGGAAATGGTTTGCCTAGTAACCTTCAATTGTTTTGCAGCTTCAGAGATAGTGAAATAAGTATCTTTCAGCGCCATCGTAATGTAACATCCTTTAACAATATGTTATCTATATTACTTAATGTAACATATGTTACATATGCTTGTCAATACCCCTCTAGACGTGGAGGAGAAAAATTTTATGAAAATCGCTGACTTTTTTTATACAAGTGGACAGGGGGCTAGATTATTGGGTGTAACACGTATTACTATTTGGCGATGGATACAGGCTGGGAGATTCAATGTGCAATATATTGGTCGAGAAGCTCTTATCCCCAAGTGGGAGGTTGAGCTAATCAAGGAGAAAAGGACGAAGTGAATGAGGAATTTCGCAACAGGCTCAAAATTGTCTTACCCCTATTTACCGTGCTAGAATGACCCAGGGAATACAAACCATCATGCGCAAAAATCAATACCATGCCAGAACAACGCCAGTAATAGATGAGGTACACCTTCGCCGACTCACCATAGATGAAGCACTAATACAACTTGACCAATACCTAAATGATGCCTTTATGGCTGGTTTATACCAGGTTAGGGTAATTCACGGTAAGGGGACAGGAACTCTGCGCCAGGTAGTCCGAGAGCAGCTCGCCAGCCACCCTCTGGTCAAATCATACCGACCTGGCGGTTATGGGGAGGGAGGCACCGGAGTTACAATAGCAGAGCTAGTCCGAAGGTAATCCCCTGCTCATTGAAAGGGCAGGAGTTTTTAGCTATAATATCTGTGCTTTCATTTTATTTATGGTGAGTGTAGCCTAGTGGTCTAAGGCACCAGGTTGTGGCCCTGGAGATCGAGGGTTCAAATCCCTCCACTCACCCCACCAACTTAAGCGCCTATAGCTCAGCGGACAGAGCATCGGTCTTCGGAACCGACACGGGCCATGCCATCCAGTGTTTTTAGGTATTGCATGGTCCCATTTTGTATCTGGCGCAGGGTATAATCAGGATTTGTCATGCCGTCTGGTGACACCCAGTCCCGCACAGTTCGTTAGCAAAATGTTAGCAAAAAAGGTTTCTAATGTGGTGCAATTCTCGGGAGGGGATTTGTGTGTTGAGAGACAGGTGTAACAATTCGCTATTTTGTTGTGTCGACCTGATTTTTGATGTCACACCTACTGCTCTAAAGTAGAGGGGCAGGTGCTGCCCTGATATCAATTTAAATTACAGGATACTACTGTACAGGTACTACATACACAGGCAACTATATAAGTTATTATATGGACCGTCCGTATATTTTACCCTGTATATATAGTAATTGACCTGCCCGCATTTGAGGAAATTGAACACTCCGTCACAACGTTGAAAGAAACATTTTACGGTGATATGCTTTAACTGATGATTAATCGTGCGTGACTAAAGTGAATGAAGATATGCTAGAGCAAGAAGAATGGCGTTGCCCCGCCTGCTATACTAATCTTAACTCTAAAGGTCTAGCGTATGTAAGTTCGTGGGCAAGAATAGTTCGGAGTTCCCGGGAAATACCAGTTCTTTTACATGATACCAAAGTTTGTAGCAGAGAGGTTTACGATGAGACATGCCAAGTTTTACATTAACGGAATTAGAAAAGAAATCGTGTGTAGTGAAGATAGAAGGCTGCTTGATGTTATTCGAAACGATCTTGGTCTCACAGGAACGAAAAAGGGATGCGACAACGAAGGCTATTGTGGCGCCTGCTCGGTTATCATGAATGGGAAGGCCGTGCGCTCATGTTTAATTCCTATGAAAAGGGTACCGGATGATGCCAAAATTGTTACTATTGAGGGCATAGGGACTTTAGACAATCCGCATCTTATTCAAAAGGCCTTTGCTTATGAGGGTGCTATTCAATGCGGTTTCTGTACCCCCGGAATGATTGTCGTAGCAAAAGCTCTTCTCGACGAAACCCGAAACCCCACTGAAGAAGAGATTCGGCATGCCTTTAGAGTCAATCTATGCCGCTGCACAGGTTATAATTCAATTATTAGAGCGGTTCAGCTTGCCGGAAAACTACTAGTAGGTGAGGTAAAAGAAGAAGATATTAAAGTTGATACATCTAAAGGAACTTTTGGCAAACGTGTTCCACGGCCGACTTCTCTTGCGAAAGCCACGGGTGCTACCCAGTTTGGAGACGACATTCCAATGCCGCCCGATACGCTCCACTTAAAGATTGTGCGTAGCCCGCATCACCATGCAAACATCAAATCCATCAACACCGCTGAGGCTGAGCAAATGACGGGTGTAGTTGGCGTACTCACTGCTAAGGACATTCCCGGGACAAACCGACTCCGGTCCGGCCAGAGCATTCACTACAAGAATTATGTTCCCAACGAACGTATTCTTTGCGATAAGAAGGTTGGTGAATGGGGCAGCTCCATCGCCATCGTAGTAGCGGAGACTGTTGAACAAGCTGCTGCTGCGGTGGATAAGGTCAAAATTGAATACGAAGTTCTTCCCCGTTACAGAACGCCAAAGGAGTCTTTAGCTAAGGGAGCTATTCCAATCGTCTCTGAATACGATAGTAACCTCACCTTCACTGGTTATTTGAAAAAAGGTATACGGGATAAGGAAGACGCAGAAAAAGCGATGGAGGATTCAGATGTTGTGGTGAGCCACAGTTTTGTGACCTCCCGCCAGCCTCATCTGGTTATCGAACCCGATAATGCAATAGCCTTTATCGATGAATATGACCGTATCACCATTATGTCAAAATCCAACTCTGTTCACGATCATATACGTACACTCTGCGGGGCTCTTGGCGTTGAACCGGACAAGTTACGCTGGATAGAGAACCCATCTGGTGGAAGTTTCGGTTATAAAGGCAGTATTACATGTGAAGGTTTTGTGGCACTTGCTGCCATAAAGTTTCGTCGTCCATGCAAGATTGTATACTCCATGGCAGAGAACATCTTAACTACTGGCAAACGCAGTAGAGTCTGGATTAATGCGAAAATAGGAGCCACCAGAGACGGTCATATAATGAGTCTCATCTACGACTTCGATCAGGATTGCGGAGCCTATGATAGTCTTGGCTCGTTACTCGTCTATAAATGTCATAATTATATCGGTGGACCTCACAATATACCAAAGGTTTATGGTGAAGGTAGAGTCGTCTTGACCAACAATAATCGAGCTGCTCTTTGCTGCAGAGGATTGGGGGCAACGCAGATACAGTTAGTGTCTGAAGTCCTTATTGACATGATGGCTGAAAAGCTAGGGATAGATCCGCTGGAATTTAGATACCAGAATGCATGGAGAGAAGGCGACGTTGGCAACTGGGGAGCGGAACTTGACTGCTATCCATACCCGGCAATGCTCGAAAAGCTCCGCCCCCTTTATAAAGCAGCTAAAGAGAAGGCTCGCAGAGAATCAACCGCCGAGAAGAAACGGGGTGTCGGTATCGGCGGAGCACTCTTTGGGTGTGGACTTGATGACATTCCAGATAGCTCTACCGCTTGGGTTGAGCTGAATCCTGATAATGGGGTAACCATCTATGCGACATGGGCTGACCCAGGCGGGGGTGGTGATATAGGCGTTCTAACCATAGCATCTAAAGCTATGGGTGGTCTCCCCCCTGAAAAAATCCGCACGGTTACCAGAGATAGCAGTCTGACGCCAAACAGTGGTCCCTCATGTGCCAGCCGTCAGACATCTGTTACAGGAAATGCCATTCGTTTAGCTTGTGAGTCATTGCTAAAAGCTATGAAAGATAACAATTGTAAGAACTACAACGATATGATTACCAAGAGGGTTCCCCTCAGATATGAAGGGATACATGTTTGTAACAAAATTGTTGCTTGTGACGAAAATTGCCAAGGATACCCTGTCGAGAATTGGCAATACAACCTGCAGATGGCAGAGGTAGAAGTCGAAATCGCTACAGGCAGAGTCAATGTGCTAAAGATGACGTCAGTTGTCGATGCTGGAGTCATCCATAACCCGATAGTTGTCGAAGGTCAATGTGAAGGTGGAGCAAATATGGGAGTAGGTTTTGGTCTCTGGGAAGATTTTAAACCTGGTGAAACAAACACCTTGATCAAGGGAGGAATACCTAACTTCATTAATTCGCCGCCAATAGAATGCCATTATAATGAGACTTTCAGACCAAATGGTACTTTTGGCGGGACCGGTGTCGGGGAGGCTGTCATGATGGGAGCGGCACCCGCCGCCGCGAACGCAATTTACGATGCCTGCGGTGCAAGGATATGTGAATTTCCCGCAAAGCCGGAAATAGTTCTCGCAGCACAAAAAAAGACGAAAGGTAGGGCCTCAAGTAGCTAACATGTGCCGCAGGCCAGTCTTTCTCGCCAGCCTCCCTACAAATTGCTAGGCCTTTATGGGTTTTCACAACCAATTCAACAAAGCGTCAAAATGTATAATTTGGGGAAGTCTCTGTTATAGGTATTGGATGCCCCGACCCAGATAAATGGTGAGGCTTTGCGTGACACCTTGAACCTAAGTCAGGGTCTCGCATCTTTTAGTATCAGTCTTCCGTTGAGTATTATACTGGAAATACATACCAAGATCCATTAAATGGAGTAATACTAATAGATATATAGATACAATTAATAATCGACTAGTATAGGACATTAATACTTTTAGTATGTTTAGATTAACTCCAGACAATGGCTTTTAGTATAATAGCAATTAGCGTAAAATGAACACATGGAAACGAAGCCGAGAGGTCAATAATAAGCTACAGGGGAAAGTGGTTATATTATGCTTACCGAAATAAAGACAATTCCAACTATTGATAATATTATCTACCTCGTGGATATTCTTCAGAGTATGGCTAGTGGAAGGAACAGCTTTCGGGAAATCAGACGAAAGGTAGCAGAAAGTAGGCGCAATATTGAATTAACAGGAAGAGTAGGCCATTCTTTAGGGGAGAGGGCTCTCAGTGATAGAGAAAGCAAATTATCCTACATGTGGAATCAGAGTGCTAAGAACTTACGTAAACTTATGCAACTGGGATTGGTCAAGAAACAACCGTTAAAATATAGTCTGCACTTGGGAGACAGGACTGGCGTCAATACTGCCCAAAGAGAAAAATACGAATTAACAGAAAACGGGATCTATCTGGCAAAATTAGCAGAGCTTGATTTGCTTGAGGCTATGGATAAAATCCTAGAGCTGATGTACAAAGTACACTCTAAGTTTAGAGATTTTATCAACGCAGTGCAAAAGAATGGATTTTTATTTTTCCCTGAACTGAAAGTAGAGGACATTGCAGAGGTTCCAGTTCAGCCAAAGGAGTATACCGAATACGTTTGCGGATTGGCGGGCAAACTAGTGCAGGAAACAACCGGCTCCACTTCTAGTGAGTCGGAGTATGTTTCGTATCTTAAGGCTTACGTACTGTCGCAGTTGGAATCGGCCCAAAAAGTATTCAGTTTTTAAACAATCAGGTTGACATGGTTTGAAAAATCAGGTTGACAATTTCCGTGAGGCCAAAGAAAAATCGGCCTCAATTGAGGTCGATTCCAGCCATTTTAGCTTCGATTTTTAGTTCCGAGTAGGCCGTACAGGTCTCGAACCTGTGACACCCTGATTAAAAGTCTGGTAGACGGTGTCCTTAATAGTCCCTTTGCGTTCAGTTTGATGTTTTTCTGTACACCCCAAAAGTCTTAGTTTGTGCGTATAGTACCGCTTTGTATTATCCTGTTTCGTTCCGTCCGTTAGCTATTTGTTAGCTAAATTTGTTCCTTTTTTACCTGCCATTTAACAAACATCGGAATGTATATTAAACCATAATAAAAAACTGACATTTTAACTGGACTCCTTTTTGGGGCCAAGTCAAGGGGAGGCCGCTACCTACCGGCCTCCCCTTTTTATTGTATTCAGATTGTCTTGTTGCCAGGCACTTACCCCGGGTTGGTGCAAGCCGTCTAGCTTCCGGTCACCGTAATCGTACCGAACATTCCGGCTTCGTAGTGCCCCTCGATTTCACAGACCAGCTCATATGTCCCGGCTTTGGTCGGGATTAAGAAGAGCTCGGTCTCCATGCCGGCGAAGGTCTCTATTTCGAGTGGGGCCGGGGTCTTGAATTCACCGGAGGCGTCCTGCACTTTACGGAAGGCCACTGTATTGAAGAAATCTCCGGCCGTGGCCTCGTGCTTCACGTCTCCGTAGTGGTTGTCAAGAATAATCTTGTAGGGCTGACCCACGCGCAACTGGATGTCGTCTGGTTTGAAGAAGAACTCGCCCAGCTCAATCTCTATCGTCTCCATGCTGCCCCAGTCGGCGGCTTTTACGATGGCTGTTCCGTCCGTTATCCATGGGCCGCTGGAGATGCTGGCATAGATGGGCTCTGGCGATGTTGGGGCCTGACCGGTTACCGTAATCGTGCCAAACATTCCGGCTTCGTAGTGCCCCTCAATCTCACATACTAGTTCGTATGTTCCCGGAGTTATCGGCACGAAATAGAGGTCCACCTGCTTCCCGGCGAAGACCTCGATTTCCGTGAAGAAGGGGACTTTTACCTCGCTCTCAGCGCTCTCCGCCTTTCGCCAAGCGACGGAGGCAAAGAAGTCCTCGGAGGTGAATTCGTGTTTGATGTCCCCAATGTTAACCATCTCGACCTTGTATGGTTTGCCGGCCTCGAAGGTGAGGTTGCCCGGCTCGAAGTAGTACTCGCCGAGTTCCACCCGCACCGTCTCGGCTGATGACCAATCGGCAGCCTTTTTGCTGGCGAAGTCACTATCGTTAACCAGGTAGGTACCAGCTTTGTATAGACTCTCAACCAGGGGAGGAGTGACTGCCTCCTTTTGAGCTGGAGGAACCTGGCTACATGCAATAGTGGATAGCATCACCAGTGCAGCAACCGTGGAGAGAAAGGTTTTTCTGTGCATTATGCACCTCCTTTAATTAATTTTGGAATACCTTCCATAACCAGTATATGTTCTTGGAGTACCTCGAGGCTATCAGCCTAACGAGTGATTGGACAAAGAAAAACGCCCTATTCTTCTATAGGGCGTTCACGGGATATCGTTTTTTGAGCGAGAATGGCTTATGTTTCAGTATCGACAAGCCCCTTGCGGATAGCGTATTTGATAAGCTCCGCCTTATTGTGCAGATCCAGCTTCTTCATTATATGGTCACGGTGGGTCTGCACAGTGTGCGGGCTAAGGTAGAGGTGCTGAGCAATCTCTGGTAGCGTCTTGCCCTGGGCAATCAGTCGCAGTACCTCGCGCTCGCGATCAGTCAAACTGTCATATCCTGCCCGGTCCTCGCCACTCTCCACGCGGCGCAGATAGTCCGCCAGCAGCTTCTTGGTCACCGTCGGATAAAGATACACGTCTCCCTGGTACACGCTGCGTATGGCAGACAATAGGTCCTGTATATCAGCGCCTTTAAGAACATATCCGGCGGCGCCGGCTCGCAGAGCCTGGAAAAGGTAATCTTCCCTGTCGTGCATCGTCAGGACCAGCACCCGGACTTTGGAGGCCCGCTGCTTTATCTCCCTGGTGGCGTCCAGGCCGCTGATGCCGGGCATACCGATGTCCATGAGTACGATATCCGGTGAAGTTCTGATAGCCTCCCGAACCGCCTCCTCCCCACTGCCTACTTCCCCAATCACTTCCATGTCGGGCTGGGCACTCAGAAGGCCGGCAATACCCTGCCGGATGAGGGTATGGTCATCAGCCACCAGCAGACGGATTTTTGCCATTATACAGGCTCCTCCAGGAGGGGAATGTCAATGGATATCTCCGTGCCGGCACCTTCCCGGGAGCGAAATTGTATACTGCCATTCAAGAGTCTTACCCGCTCAACGTTGAAGCCTTTCCCGTCATCGTTAATCATCACGCTTACCTTTAAATCCTGGTGGGCCAGGCGGATGTGGACGTGCTTTGCGTTGGCATGCTTTCCGATATTGTTGACTGCCTCTTGAATCACCCTGAAGAGCGATACCTCGATGTGCTCCGGAAGCCTGTTAACTAGCTCGATTTCCACGATAGTTGCCACTCCCAATTCCTCCAGGTGGGTCTCAGCATACCAACGAATGGCCGGCCCCAAACCAAGGTCATCCAGAGCCTGAGGGCGCAAGTCAAGGATGAGCCGCCGTGTCTCATCTAACAAGCGTGTGGTGATAGCCTTGGCCTCCAAGAGGTGTTTCAGAGCATCCGTATCCTTCTTTTCCAGGCCGTCTCGTGCCCGGTCCAGAGAGATAGACAGGGCACCAATGGTCTGGGCGGTTTCATCGTGAAGCTCCCGGGCCAGCCTGTAGCGTTCCTCCTCCTGAGCGGAGATAGTCTTCCTCAGCACTTCTCCAAGGCGGGCAGTACGTTCCCTGACCTGCGATTCAAGACTCTTGTTGATAGCTTCTATCTCTTGATAGGCTGCCAATATTCTTCGCCGCATGGTATCCAGGCTTTCGGCAAGGTCGCCCACTTCGTCCTGTGCTCTGATGATAATCGGACTTTCCAGGTCGCCGCCGGCTATCCGTAGTGCCGCTAAGGTCAATTGCTCGGTGGGTTTGACAACGCGTCGTGTGGTGATCCAAGCCACTAGCAGGGTAGCTAAGAAGCCTATGATTGCTATCAGAGTGACCCGCTGCCGCATCTCACCCGGCAGTGCCAAAATCACATCTATTGGCTGCTCAAGAATGACATAGAATTCAGATGATACGAGTGGTACTATTGCCATGACGTGGGGCTTGAAAGTCTCACCGGGGGCAGGTTTGTGTAAGAGAGTGGTGGCTTTCTTTTCCGCCATGAGATCCCGGATGGCTGCGAAATGGGGGCTTGTCTCGCCAGGGCGTTCGTCTTCCCCAATCCCCAGGACAGCAATTCCATCGGGGCCTATAATCTCGAGGTGGTAGCTTCCCTGCTGAATCTCGTCTTGAGATGGTAGGCTGACCGAGACGGATGAGCTTTGCCCGTAGGAGGCGGGAACATAGAAATCCGCTGTATTCAGCGATATGGTGTGAACGACAATTGCTAAGTCGGGGGAACCATCATTTCCGGCTATGCGAGTAATAATAGTGATGTGGGGGACACCTTCGGTACCACCACTCCCCATTGGTACCATCCCGTACTCTTCTCCAGATGCATCGGTTACCCATGAAAGTACTGATGCTAGACTTTCTGAGGTCGTTTCGGGCTTTCCAGTTTCGGCCAGGAGCCTGCCGTCGTTAGTGAGAACCGACACGCCCGTAACCCGGAAGAAAGGGAAGGGGTCAGTCTCAGAGAGGTGTTTTAATAGAGCCTGGGTAGTAGTCTTGAGCCGCTGTTCGTCTCCTGACAACAACGAAGAGCTTTCCGCCTTTACCTCCCGGGTCACATGGATGAAATCCCTGTTTAGAATACCCGCTGTCGTGTAGGCCGTATTCAAGCGCTCTTTATAAACAAGTTCGGTTGCTCGTTGGACTAACTCTAAACCGACAAGCGCAAAGACACCGAACATAAGCGTCAGCCCCACGGTAACGTAAAGCATAATGCGCTTCTGGATTCCCAGACGCTTATATCTCGCTAGTTTTTTCATTGACCAACATTTTACCTTGCACTTTCACCCTCTTAAAGGGAACTCCACATAGCCTCACAATAATATTACGAAATAGAAGTCTTTTTGGTAAAGGTAATTATACAACCAAAATTACTCTTCAGCAATACATAACCGTTTGGAATATGAGAAAATTCGGGTTACATATTTGGGGAATCACAAAACGTCATTTTGTGCAGCTTTGAATGGTTCCTTTTTTGCCTTGGAGTTCCACGTATAGGGTTCAGTCGCGAAATTCAGCGGACCTTTTTATGTCTATATTTTGTTCATACGACATCCTCTGTATATTGTGCGAGTTCCAAGCAGCACTTCTTATATTTCCTGCCGCTGCCACATCTGCACGGACTATTTCTGCCTAATGGCAGGGTTTTTGGTCTCTCTATGGGACTTGTTAATAAGGACGTTCCGAATCCAGGTATACTTAACAAATATCCTGCTAATTTTATGCGCAAAGGACGAGCTATCTTATTTATTGAATCTGATATGTCTTTCTGTTTGGCTCTAATTTCAGATAGTATTTGCCGAAGAGAAGCGTTACTTAAATTAGTTATAATATCTGTACTAAGAAAGTAGTCAAGTACATATATTTCATTCTCCTCATCATCTTTGGTTCCGACGTTACCATGCCCGACCACATAACACTTAACTTCCCTAACCGCTGTTGTCCTGATGTCGTCATTCGGAAACACCTGCTTAAGAAAATGGGGAGCATCTTTCTGAAACTCACGCTTATTCTCTATTACCTGCTGTATACCATATGCTATTTCTTGGTCTGATCTGCTTGTCTCTTTCGGTGAATCTGGTTCAATTAGCCACTTGATTTCAAACAAGGCTAGCAATCCATCACAGTAATCAAATACTGCAACATCAACGTCCCCAATTAGCTGTCCTTGTCTATTGGTGAGTTTTCTGTTAGTAGATATTGCGAACCTTCCTGAATCAAAGGCTTTACCGAATAAATTAGCTAGCTCCGCTTTCTTACTTGCAATGATCTTGCCATACAAATCTGGATACAGGCGCGTCCAATTGCGTAGCATACATACTTCCCAATGAGTAGTAAATATGAGTGATGGAGCTATCAATACTAGTCCCGTATTTGGTATAGGTAACAATGGTTGAACAAGAACATCGGGATGGCTCGATTCTATATCAAGAACGAGATTTGACAGCACAGATAAAGCCAGTTCATATTCTATGGCTCCCCGACTAGCTAGTAAGATTGATAACCGAGGCAAATCAGTCCGTAATATTCTATGTTCAAGGAGATTGAATCCCCTGTCTATCTTCCCCTTTTCTTCACAAGCATATACATATATTAGCATTAGAGTCATGAACTCAAGCCAAAAGTTGTAACAGTCAGTAACTGAATAGCTACCACAATTTGCGTTCGTATCTACAGTTGGCATGGCTTGTGTAGCTTCAACTATCTTGCGAATAGGATTGTATACGTCTTCAGGTATTGAATGAAGTATTGCTCCAATATCTGTGGATCTAACATAATGGAGAATAGCCTCTCTACTCCTAGTGGAAGATGTCGATGGTGGCAACTTGCCAGACAATTTGGACTGTTTTATTGTCCTTTGTTGATGATATCCGTGTAGAAGAAAGTTCAATGAACTACGTCCTAGATTTATACCAGGTGAGTATATGAAATCAGCGACTCTACCATGCAAGGAACCTGTAAACTGTTCTTGATGGTAATGCGTATATGCATGAACTACAATTTGGTAGCGCTCAAGGAAATTGAGCCCGTCATTAACAGCAGATAAAATATCGGGAGTAACAGTCATCTGTTCTCCAAGAGGTTCTTGCCGCTCGCATTTCCTGAATAGATAAGGGATGAGAATCTCAAGAGATCCTTTGTGATGAAGCATTGCAGCTTCAGCAGAGAAGCGATCAGTAAGATTCGTAACTGCTGTTCGATGTATGTGTTCGAAAACAGTCAATGATACCATCAAGGCTACCTGAAGGGGTAGTTTATAGACTTGTAGATTTAACAATGCTGTGTCAAAGTGCTGTTCGAGTTTATCAATATTGTGTATGGATTCAATATTAACCATTGCTCTTATATTTTATCACAGTTCAATTTTAGTGCTTTTTGGGTTTGTTCAAATAGGAAAAAGCCTTAATCCACTTCCTCCCTCACGCCCCTTTCGCTGATTTTGAGGGGAAATAGGTACTTCAAGACCATAACTTAAAGGTTAAAAATCACTACAAAAAGGTCCGCCATATTTCACACCTGAATACTAGGCGTAACGCGATGGCTGAAAAAAGGAACCTTTATAGCGCAATCAATCTTTGTCTCCGTTTTCTTTTTCTCCTGTCCTTAGATCCCGGTGGTCTACTTAAATGTTTACCTTGGGCTTTAACCCTTTCAAGCCCAGCCTTAGTTCTTTCACTTCTCCGCTGGCTCTCCATTCTGGCTACCCAACTGGTTAAGGCATACAGTAGCTCTGCCAGTTCACCTGGTGCCTCAGTCCAACTCTCCGGGTAGGAGAGCACCTTTACCCCACAGTTTTTCAGCCTATTTACCATGGTTAAGATTGCAAGCGGCCCCTCCCGTGAAAGACGATCCTGCGCCCACACTAGCACGGCATCGAACCGCCTCTTCCGAGCATCATCCAACAGCTTGTGAGGTAAGGATGAAATACGCCAGATGTCGAACACACAACTTTATTATGAAGTATCCAGTAATATCTGCTATAATCATATTGTGCCCCGTGATATTGCGCTTTATATCCATGTGCCTTTTTGCAGCCATAAGTGCCCCTACTGTTCCTTCGTATCATACGATTACCGCGAGGCTGATATTCCCTTATACTTGAGTGCCCTTAAAAAGGAACTGAAACGACGGGCTGGTGGAGAATGTATTCGCAGCATATATTTTGGCGGAGGCACTCCGAGCTTACTTTCCGTTAAATGTGTCGGTGACCTTTTATCCGCCATCAGTTCGCTGTTTACCGTTGATGAAGCAGCTGAGATAACCATTGAGGCTAATCCGGGAGCTATTAATAGGGCGTACCTTACCGCTATCATGGAACTGGGAGTTAACCGATTGAGTCTGGGCGTGCAGAGTCTGAATGACCGCGAACTGGCGCTGCTGGGACGTATTCATACGGCGGCTGAGGCAAGAGATGCAGTACAACACGCCCGAGGCTCAGGGGTTGATAATTTGAGTATAGACCTTATATACGGGTTACCGGGTCAGACCGTATCCGACTGGCAGCATACACTGGACGAAGTCATAACGATGAGGCCGGAGCATCTTTCGCTCTATTCTCTCACTCTGGAGGCGGAGACCCCAATGTGGAGAGCTATTAAAGAAGGCTCTTTGCCCGAGCTTGACCCGGATGTCAGCGCTGACCAATATGAACTGGCCGAGGATTTGCTGACCGCACAGGGCTACAACCACTACGAGATATCAAACTGGGCAATAGCCGGCCGGGAGTGTCGTCATAATCTGACTTACTGGCGAAACCTGCCCTACCTTGGCGTGGGTGTGGCCGCTCATTCCTGTTTAGATGGTCACCGCCTCGCCAATACAAATAGTCTGGATAAATATCTGGTCGGCTTTTCGGGGGAATCATCACCGGTGCCGGAACTGGATGAGGAGATTAACCCAGAGATGGAACTTGCTGAAACGGCCATACTCGGCTTGCGGTTGTGTGCAGGAATCGACCTGGATGATATTCATCGTCGCTCTGGCATAGATATACTGGTACATTATCACCAACAGATAGAAGAAATGGTTGACGCCGGCCTTCTGGAGCAAGCCGACAGACATATAAAACTCACGCGCCGTGGCCGGTTGCTGAGTAACGAAGTCTTCTGGCGTTTCCTGCCGGGGTGACTCCGGTAAGTAAAACAGTGGCAAATTTAGCCGCAAGAGGTAGCTGAAGTTATATGGAACAGGCGCTCACCCGTAATTTTTGTATTATTGCTCATATAGACCATGGCAAGTCGACACTAGCCGACCGGCTGATTGAACTAACCGGGACTATGAGGCGTGAGGATATAGGCAAACAGGTGATGGACAGCATGGACCTGGAACGTGAACGCGGTATTACTATCAAGGCCAAGGCTGTCCGCCTGCATTATAAAGCCAATAATGGTCAAACCTATCGCCTGAATCTGGTCGATACGCCGGGGCATGTTGACTTCTCTTATGAGGTCTCGCGTACCCTGGTGGCCTGCGAAGGAGCCGTGCTGGTTATCGATGCTACGCAGGGTATCCAGGCACAAACACTGGCCAATACCTATCTGGCCATGGAACATAACCTGGAGATAATTCCCGTCATTAACAAGATTGACCTGCCGGGGAGTGAACCCGAGCGTGTCCTGGCAGAGATTGATAGTGTACTCGGGTATAAAGCGCAGGATATACTTCTCTTGAGCGCCAAGACCGGACAGGGTGTACCGCCGTTGCTTGAAGAAATCGTCCGGCGCATTCCCCCACCCGGAGGCGATGCCCGGCGGCCGCTCCGGGCGCTTATCTTTGACTCGC
>SDBV01005066.1_pt1 | contig 18712 bp, 24 predicted proteins | sample 2277081 | NCBI WGS metagenome assembly SDBV01 (sample SAMN10402039, study PRJNA504765) | marine sediment metagenome | isolation source: marine sediment core GS10_PC15, 223 cmbsf | place: Arctic Ocean: Southern Knipovich Ridge | collected 2010
GGATTATGGACTCCATGTTCTTGCCCACCGGGATGACAGCCGAGACACAGGCTGAAGGTTTGGCGTTGGTGGAGTTGGAGGCCAAGAAGGAATCGCGGCCACCGCTTAGACTGGTGGCGTACGTCAGGGAGAAACCAAAACCATCCGTACTAAGGAACCTGTTCTGGTACTTCAGAGAAGTTATCAAAGGAGGTTTGAAGTGATTAATTTTCTAATTGGTATTATTATCGGCGCAATCGTGTGGGAGTGTGCCAGATATGGCAGCAGGTGGATTCTCTACTTCAAAGAGAAGTGGCCTGTGAGGCGAAGTCGAAGTATGACCCCCTCAACCCGTACGAATACCCGGAACACGCACAAAGATTCCGCAACACACAAGACCTTATCGGGACTTCGCATTGCGGATCAACAGGGACGTGGACACAAACCTTACCACCATCCCAGGAACCGATAGAAAGGGTAGAAGGAGTAGAAGAATGATCCAGAAATCACCAATATGCCTGTCCTGCGACCATTATCTGCAGAAAGACAGTGACCCGAGCGGCGAATCCGAGTTCTGTGGGAAGCCCGACAGTGGCCCTCCACAGGCGATACGACCCAAACCTACGGCGTGCACAGATCACCAAGACCCCAAGTGCCGGCCGATCCGTACAGTGTGGGAGCAGTCGGAAAGCGTGGCGAAACACTGCCGGGCGAACAGAGAGCAGTGGTGCCACATCTGTGCAAATATGGATTGCGGGGACAATACGAGCCCAATAAAGCTGCTCCGAGACAAAGAAAGAGGCATTGGTCGCACAGATATCGAAGTGGGTCTGCTCCCAACAGAACTGCCATTCGGCCCGAAGTTCAAGGTTTTCGAGGTCACGGTGCCAGATATGGGGCGTATGCAGCGAGTGTGTTTCAAGGCGAGTGTCCGGATGGCCGGGGAACCCTGCAACCCAGGCGAAGCGCGGCTGACCCTGTCGTTTGACCCGGAAAAGTTCGTAAAATAGAGAGGGTAGGAAAGATGGCAACAGAACTGCTGAAAGTTCGTGATCTGGAAGCAATCTTCCGGGTCTCATACTGGACGGTGCTCAGATGGGCAAGAATGGGCCAGTTCGGGGCATTCAAGCAAGGGAAGTCCTGGTACTTCCCGAAATCGGAGGTTGACCGTGTCGCAGACGGGATTAAGTCTTGATGAGAGGTTCACCAAGTCTATGAACGGGTTCGCGAGAGTGATGCAGCATCTCGCATACGGCGACCATTGCAGGAAAAACAGGAGACAGACATTGAATACCTTCGCCAGTACGAAGAAGATGTTCAACAGGAAGCTGCAGAAGGTGCTTAGGTACGCCGAGAAGGAGGTTATGTGCCCCGCTGCGCTCCGCTTCAATGACGAGTCGGAGCACGACCCACAACACCGCGAACGTGCGGTCGTCGCAGAAGCCTACCGGTCAACCCACGACAAGCATCCAGTCATCACACCCAAGGCCTGGAAGGGGATGACGGTAGGCTACGGTACGATAAACGGATTCGCCCTGGCCCTGATCAAGCTGCGTGGGCAGGAATTCATCGGCGTGGCGAAGTGCCACTCGAAAGACAGTGAGAACTGGGAGTTCGGATGTATGTTGGCGCTGTACCGGGCATCACTACTGATCTTCAAAGTTAAAGGGGGGCGTAAATGGAGAGTTTCTGGTTCAAAGACTTGTACTGCCAAGGAATCGACCTATACTTGACAGATTCTCACATAGGGAACAGTGTCCGAGGTTCGAGGGATAAGACGTTCGAACCCAACGTCAAGAACTGGATTGCGAACCATCTGAGCCCGGACTGGTCTTTTGTGGACATTGGTGCTCACATAGGCCTGTTCTCCACATACGCAATGAAATTGACAGGCGAAGGCGGTATGGTTCTCGCTGTAGAACCGAGAAGGGACGTGTGCGACCTTCTTCGATACAACCTCTCAGTACAGATGCCGCCAAAAGCCAATTATCGCACCTTCAGAGGTGCCTGTTGGGACAAGAAAGCACGACTCCCACTGTATAAGGACGCTTCCAACAACGACGGCGACAACCGGATCACGCACTGCCCGGAGGCCCCCGCAGACGGGTGGGCCGTGACAGAAACTGAGTGCGTAACGCTCGACTGGCTGACGCTGGCCAGGCACCCGGAGGTGGCTGACAGGAACGTGTTCCTCAAGATCGACGCACAGTGGGCCGAGGTCGAAGTTCTTGAGGGCGGAAAAAAGTTCCTACCTATGGTTGCTGCCGGGATCGTGGAAGTTCAGGTCGAAACGAGAGAACGTGTTCACGAAATCCTCACTGGTGCCGAATTCGTCGTCACTGACCTGGGCGAAGACTTGGGCTTCAGTCGATAAGGTAGTTGACAATCGTAGGCATTTGTCCTACCTTACTTGAGAACACTGCTCGATGAGCCTCACTGGTATACCTGTGCACGGATGGGCTTAGACGTGAAACCCCAACATAGCAACCCAAGGAGATCGCTCAATGGCACATCTGATGGGCGCACAGGCCAGCTTGACCGGACTCGGTCCCAACGAGCGGGACTGGTTGAGGCACACAAACTCCGGCACTCTCACGATGTCCGCAGTCGGCTCAGGGGTCGCAGTTGCGACTCTCTCTGGCGACACCGGCGGATGCGTGAAGGCGCTCGACTTCACCATCTACAACACTCCAACCTTCATCCTTCGGGACGATGCAGCGACCCTGGCGTCGTTCGGCTCCGGCGTTGTCGGGGCACAGAGATTCCAGTCGGTCTGGCTTCCTTTCAAGGGAGTGCTGACCGTTGCGAAGGCGGATGGCACAGCGGAATCGACGTGGGGGGTTATGTTTGCCACGTCCCAGGTGGATATGGCGAACGTCGCGCTGTAAACGACAATCCTATAGCAATACCAAAAGGGGTCGGCCGCAAGTCGGTTCGGCCCCTTTTTTCTCGGCAGAATGGAGGTGGTTCCAATGGCACCGGTTAGGATTGGTGGATGGAACTACCGGGACAGGCGCTGGACGAAAGGGATCTACGTGGTGACTAGAAGCGGTACTGGACTGAAAGCTGTAATGCCTTTGGCCGGTCGCTCCATCACCATCGGAACCTCCACGGACGGCGACGTCCCAGCGTTCCTCGATAAGCTCGACGGATTCATTCACCTGAAGGAGACAGTCTATGCCTAAAGGCGTGCGTGACCACCAGCACGAATCACCGGGCTCGATTGAGAAACTGTACCTGAAGGTAGGTGAGGCAGATCCGAACACGAGTAGGCCCGATGAGGTCCATAACGGACTTCTACCGGAAGCCGAGAGGAAGATCTTCGTTCAGGTCGCGGCCCTAAGTTCGATGAACGCAACAGACACCTTCGAGTTTATGCGACAGTTCGTCCGGCCAAACATCTGCCACTCCGAGGTGGCAAATATGATCGACAATTACAGAGAAGATATCATCGGCGCGCGTAACGCCGTGGCTCTCTATGTCGATCAGAAGTTCCCGTCCTTCAACCCGTTCAAACAGGCAGAGACCATCAACCGTGGCCTCTCGATGTGTACCAAGCTGATGGGGCAGTACTCAGTATGGATCGACCGTGAGCCGCAACCGTCGCAGGAATACCAGGACAACCACAGCGAGTTCGAGGTTGCTCAATCGAAGCAGGAAATGGCCGCGAAATGGGTAGACCGTGCCCAACGCGGCCTTTCCAGCGTAACCAAGTCGTACGAGTCTTGGGGTGGGCAAAAGGTGGTGTGGGGCAAGATGGTGGATGAGATATGTGCCGAGTTTGCCGCACAGCGGAACCCGGCTCAGGCAGCAAAGCTGGACCCAAGGAAGATCGCATCCGTTGCCCGTCAAATCGGAGTGGACGATTTTATCGCCGACCGACTGGCACAGCTTCTCGTCTATGGAGAACAGAACCTCGGAATGCCGGACGAGGAAGAAGACGAGACATCCAAATACTTTGAAGACGGAGAGGAAACCGATGGCCCTGATATTCTACCAGGAATTGAAGGAGAGGGAGTTCCAGAACCCGAGGCGGCTCAGTCAGAAGACACTGGACCTAGCGTACCTGATTCGGAAAGTGATCAACCAGCCGATGATCATACTTCAAGACGGGTGCTCCCCCGAGTCAACGTCACACGCTCGATACTCGCTTCATAAGTGGGGCATCGACCACTCGGAGTCATTCATAGAACAACGTCTGGTACGGAAAAGTACCGCCGAGTCTAAAGCTATCGACTTCTGTTTCGTCAAGCCCGGGGCAACGGTGGCAGACTTTATTGATGATCTACTGGAAGTTATGGCGTTGCGGAGTTGGGGCGGTATCGGTATCTACCCAGACTGGAAGCCATACCCCGGGTTCCACATAGATACGAGAGACCCGGCGCATCGCTTCTATCGAACGTGGTGGATCGGCTACAAGAACGAAGCTGGCCGACAAGAGTACCTATACAAGCCCACATTTCAGAACCTACAACAGATGGCCGACAGGGGGTTCAGGAAGGATGGCTATGACTGGCGAATCGAAAGATAGGATCCAGGGTGTGTACATCCCAATTGGATCCGTTCTCACTACGATTGTAGCACTCCTCGCCTTCTGGATCAGCTTCAGCGGTATGTTGGACGCGCAATTCGGCGACATCCAGAAAGAAGTGAGGATCATTCGAGAGACGATCGTGCATCACCACGGTCCCATTCCAAACTAAGAGGTGGTGGGTTGGGACAACTTAGAACTGTCGATGACTACGTAAAACCTTCCTCCCGGTTGCGGAAGGAATGGTTCTACTACTGGATTCTCGATAACTGGACGGTAAGTTCTGGAGAGTTTGCGGGTAACCCCTACCGCTTCATCCCGAACTATCCTTTTATGGAGGCTGTCGCAAGGGACCGTTCCACCGAGATCGTCGCAATGAAGTCTGCACAGGTGGGCTTCACTGAACTGATGGTCGCGAAGTGGTACGCCTACGCAGACCTGCTCCAAGGGAACTTGATGTATGTGTTGCCTACAGACGATCTTGCCAAAACCTTGGCACGCGGACGTATTAAGGAAGCTCACGCAGTCAACCCATATCTTGAGCAGCACCTTACTGGATTCGACACCCTTCAACAGTTCAAGTTCAAGCGCAATTATATGTACATTCGAGGAAGCCAGACACAGATCAAGGACGGCCGGCAGTACCAGCGTCAGCTTATCTCCATCGACATCTCGCGGCTGTTTGGAGACGAAGTCGATGAGTGGAATCACGGTGTCTTTGGAAAGCTACAAAGTCGAATTGGGGCCTCTCTCGATCCGATCGCAATGTACTTCAGCACGCCCCGACTCGTCGATGGTGGTGTCAGTAAACTCTATGCGGAAAGCGATGCGAAGGTATGGTCAATCCGTTGCCGCAAGTGTGGAAAGTGGAATCTTGGCCTCACTATTCAGGACAACGTCACCGACTTCGATCGACCAGAAGCCAAACCTCACACCATTATTTGCGCCCACTGTCACGAACCCCTTAATCGACTTGAGTTCGATCCGAAGTATGTGGGCTGGGTAGCCGAGCATCCTGACGGCGGCATCCGATCCGGCTACCACTTCAATAAGCTATTCTTCCGTGCCGCCTCGATTGATGCGATTGTGGACAGGTTCAACGATCCTGAAACTGTACAGGAGTGTTGGAATGACGACCTGGGGCTACCGTATCAGCCGAAGGCTTACAACATCACTGATAACACGATTGAGCAATGCGCTACGCCATCGCGTGCTGATTGGGAAAAGGTCAAAGAAGAAACCCGACCACGCACGATCGGGATAGATATGGGAAAAGTGATCCACTACCATGTGCGGGGGTGGAGATCAGACAAGCCGGTCTGTCTTGAGGTTGGATCGGTTCGGAATTTCGACCAGATACGAGAAGTGATCTACCGGTATCGAGTCACGCTAGGAGTGATCGACGCACAGCCTGACTTCTTGGCGTCCATCAACTTCTGCGAGGAAATGAAGAAACACGGTGTCACTCTCAAGGTCGCATACTTTGATACGAATGTCGATGGATCGAAGGACCGGGTCTTGCTTTATGTAGACAGCAAGAACTCGAATGTCGTCGTCATAGCTCGGAACTACGCAATGAGCGAAGTGATGTTCGAGGTGGTTGCCGGAAAAGTGATCCTGCCGTGGGAAGCCCTGCACCTCGATGGAGGGAACTTCGCGGCTCATATGAAAGTTCCTGTACGCACGTACAAGGAACACCCATCCACGGGTCAGTTGATAATGCACTTCCCAAAGACTCGTAAGCCAGACCATCACTATTTTGCGTACGTATATGCCCTCTGTGCGAACGAGCTAATGGAAGAAGAAGCGAACGTAGGCAAGAGGAGGTGCGGTTTCTAATGCCATTTTCTCCGACCACCCTGTCTCCGATGCTTCGTGACGCCCTGACCGAGAACAAGCGGATGGGCAAAACGAAAGCACGGAGCGACGACCCGTTCTTCAAAGAGATCATCGAGATTGTGAACCACGTCCTGACCGGACGGAACTGGGACCTGAAGATTTACCACGACTTCTATGAAGGTGGCGACGCTCAGAAGGCGTACTTCGTCAAGTTTGAGGACGAAGACAATAAGGAGTATGCCAGACGACTCGACCAGTCCCTCGTTGTCAACAAAGCAAAAGGGATTGTGTTGAAGTCTGCACGCGCACTCTATGCCATCCACCCTCCCGAGAGACGGATGGAGGACCAGGTTACGCACGAGCGGATGATGCCCGTGTGGGAATTCAACCGTATGAGCACAGGGCTTCTCGGTGTCAACCTTGCGATAGACGTTTGCAGGTACGGCTTCACGGTCGTTCAGAACGTCTATGTGGACAAGAAGACGAAAACGCCAATCTTCCACAAGCCTGGACCTGGTGAGGATGCTGAGGTCCTGTACCATCCCCAACAGCCACCGCTCGTCATCCCACTTCCACGCAAAGGACGCGAGACGGATATGGGTGCGATCATCAGAATGTCATACGACGACCCTGACAGTCTGAGCGGCTACGGAAACAGCGATCGGGCGTCACTGAAGTGGTTGGAGTTTATCGACGACACGCGGTGGTTTCTGTGGAAGGTTGACATCAAGACACGTACCTTTGGTGGTGACGTTGTGGTAGGAACGCGCGTCCCTGTCAATTTCGGACCCGAGTTCGTGGACGTAAATCCGTACGGGAACATCAACATCCCGTTCACCCTGTTCAGAAACTCCGGCGAGACAGGGCACAGTATTTGGGGAGACTCGGACCTTGCAGACGTTATCGGTCCTCAGACCAAGTATAACGAGACACTATCCGACGACGGACACGTTATTGCACAGAACACGTTCCCGATCTTATTCGGCAAGGGACTCACATTCCCTTCAAACTGGAAACGTGGACCCGGTGACACGATCGACACGAACAACACCGAAGCCGACGTGAAGTATGTGACGTGGGAAACCGACCTCGACGCTTCTTCCAATTTCGAGGACCGGCTTGAGCGTCAGATGCGCGAGACTGCAGGGTTCTCCCCTGTGATCGACGGAGACCTCCGGAGTATTGGTCAGGTCAGAAACCTCCGCGGTGCGATGATGCCTGAACTACTGACCATCAACCACAAGCAGATCGTGTTCACTGACGCAGAGCAACGTCTGGCCGAAGCAACGCTGTTCCTGATCGAATGGCACGAGTCAGCTTCGTATCCCGACAAGAAGCTCGACATCACGTTCAGCGACGACTTTATTCCGGTGGACGATCTGACGAAAGCTGAGACGCTTGCGATCGAACTGAACTCCGGAGTTGAGAACCTGAGAGACGAGATCAAGAAGCGGAACCCCGAACTCGAAACCGACGCCGAGATCGACGCAAAGCTAAAAGAAACACTCGAACTGATTGCCACAGTGACCAAGGTTCGCGGCAAGCTCGGGAATCCAGGGGAACGGCGCGGAGCAAAGTCCGAGTCGGATGACGAGAAAACCGCAGAAGGAGAGTAGATGGAAGACTTCATTGGTACCAAGAAGGTTCAGGCCCTCCGGCACTTACGACGCCGGAGAGGCTTGACCCTTGGGACGACGAACGGATGCTTCGACCTTCTGCACCCGGGGCACATCCAGTTCCTTCGGGACTGCAAGGAACAGCTCGGACCGACGAGCCTGACATTCCTGATCGTGCTGGTGAACGCTGATCGCTACTGCAGTATCGTAAAAGGGGACGGTCGCCCGATCATCCCCCAAGCTGATCGTATTCAGATGGTACGTGGGATCAAAGGTGTTGGAGCGGCATTCCTGTTCTCTGAGAGAACGCCCGAGAAGTGGATAAGACGACTCAAGCCTGACGTGCACTTCAAGGGTGTCGATTGGAAAGGAAAGGAAGTGCCAGAATCGAAGCACGCACCAATCGAGTTCATATCTCTAATCGAAGGGTACTCCACCACGTCTTTGATCGAACGTATTCGAAAGGGGGGCGCGTGCCACAATTCTCACCGAGAGACGTGATCGAACGGTTCCGCAACAATAAGGTGCTGGTGATCGGGGATGTGATGGTTGACCGGTACGTTTACGGTTCTGTTGACAGGATTTCTCCCGAAGCACCCGTACCTGTATTGCTGTTCGAGAAAGAGGAAAGGAAACTTGGTGGTGCTGCAAACGTAGCACTGAACCTCAAGACACTTGGCGCAGACGTTGGTGTCTGCGGTGTCGTGAAGGGGGATGAAAATGGACGATGGCTCAACAGAAGACTGATCTACGAAGACATAATGAACGAGTGTATAGGAACGCACGGTAGCTTCTGTCGTTACCAGGCCTCCGTGCAGGGCCATACAACGACCAAAACTCGGATCGTGACAGGCAACCAGCAAGTCTGCCGGATCGACCGAGAGCCCCCTTGTATCGAGTCAGGGCAGAAGCGGGTTATACTTGACTTTTCTGGGTATGATGCTATATTCGTTTCGGACTACGGGAAGGGAGCAGTCACCGATGACATTCTCTGTCAGGTGCGAAGCTCCGGCATACCCTTCTACTGTGATCCGAAAGGCCCGAACTTGAGCCGATACGCCGGAGCTTGGGGTATTACGCCGAATAAAAAGGAAGCCCTTGCCTTCAAATTCCCATTCCCCTCCCAATCCCCGCATTACAACCTGACGAATCTGAACATCAGGACTTGTATGATAACTCGCGGGAAGGGTGGGGTTCATTGGTGGGACAGGGAAACCGGTGACATCGTATATCAGCTTGACGCATACCGCAGAGAGCTTGCGGACGCCTGTGGGGCCGGTGACACGGCTTTCGCTGTTTACGGTTTGAGTAAGATGAGCGGCGCAATGACAGGAACCGCGGCTGGCCTAGCCAACCTTGCAGGTTCCCTCGTCTGTGAGCACTTCGGCGTAGTGCCGATCACGTGGACGGAATTGATAGCCGCACTATCCGAAGGAGAGTGAGATGGATTGGAAATACGGTCTCGCCGAGCAAGAACGCGCCTTCGGTACTGTTGTCAGATGGGAAGATGGCCGCGGTATCGCACTTGTCGATAACTTCGGCACATCTCCAATGGCTGAAGTGACTGTCAGGGAAGTCGAGATAATGTTTCCTTGCGGCCAGTTCTTCGTGCCGACTGACGAAGTATCGAAGCCAGTTCAACTCGGAGACGTGCTTGATTGCCTGCTGGTTGAGTCAGAAGAAGGACTGCTCGGCCTCGGCGCGCGTAAGGTCGCTGAAGTTCCAGTAGAATCGACCTGGGAACACACGGGATTCGGAACCACAGTAGAGCCACCGAGACTGATCGGAGTCGTTCAGCACTGGAACTTCGAGAAGTCGTTCGGATTCATCAAGTCAGACAACGTGAGAACTAACCTGTTCTTCCATCGACGCGAAGTGCTGGTTCCTTACGACTGGCTGAGTGATCCGCCGAAAGCCGTGACGATGAAGCTGTCCCCTGGGAACCTGGTAACCTTCGACGCTATAAACACGCCACGTGGTATGCGTGCCCTGGCGGTCAAGATGTTCAAGGGAGAATCCTGAGATGGCAAAAAAGACGGATGATAAAGAAGAAAAACCGGAACCGAAGGAGACCCCGATGTCTGAACCAGTAGATTTCCGAGTAGCTGCGAAGAACGCCGGTTACGCACTGGTCCCCGAAGCCGATCTCGTGGGCTTGAACGCTGACCGTGAATCACTGAAAACTATCCGGTCGCACTTCCCCGAAGAAGCACGTGGGAAAGAAGGGGGCTTCATCAAGTCCCTGTCTGAGAAGGCTGGAACGGTCGATGGTCTTCAGGAGCAGTTGAAGGGCGTGGATGCCATCAAGACGGAAAACGGCACCCTGAAGACGCAGAACGCAGACCTCACCCGTGGCAAGAAGCTCTCCGATATGTGGGGGCACGTTTCCAAGATCGCGCAGATACGAAACGTCCGGGTGCACGATCGCTTCATCGACGAGCAGAAGCTGGGAGACTTCCCGCTCGACAAGTACGACCTCGGAAAAGAGGAAGGGCTGAAGAAGTTCACAGAGTCGGTATGGAAGGATGTTCTCGAACCTGCCCACAAGGAACAAACGTCTGTCATCGAGCAGGTGAATGGCGGGAATTCCGGGCGGTCTCGGGACACAGATGACAAGGGCAGAGACAAGTCCAAAACAGATGATTCCAGAGACGATGAACCGGCGGCTGGCTCACGCGTTTTCGGTGGGCAGGCGTAGGTACACCAATCAGGAGTCAAAATGGCAAATCCCTTTGGGTATGGTGGCGACCAAGGTTTCACCAGGACCCAGCTTTCGGACACAGGACTCTTTCCGACGATTTGGGCACAGGACGCGATGCGGCTTGCAATGCCGAGCGTCTACTTCCCGCTCGTCACCCCGTCTCGAACGGAGCTTGAGTCCAGCGTCGGCCAGACCATCGTCGTGCCAGTGCACGGCGAGATGGAAGACAGTTCGTGGCCGACCCTCACTGAAGGTACGAGCATCACTGTGGGCTCGTACAATATGGACGCCTTCACGGTGCAACTCACCGAAGCCGGACGAGGCTTGGCAGTCGAGAGACTTGTCAAGCAGTTCCTCGTTGACGGGTCGTACCCGGGAGACGCGCAGAACTTCGTCAACAAGCTGATGAGGAACTTCGCGCTTTCGTGGGAGAACGAGCTTCGCGGGTTGCATCTCTCCGGGCGGTTCCGGATCAACTCTGAGGCTGCAGGCTCGTACAGTGGCCTCCAGAACGACCTTGCGGGCACACTCTCCGCACCGGCAGGGACGCTCCGTGCGTCAGGACTGGACGCAGTTCTCAATGAGTTCCGTACGGTCAAGACTGGAACTCTCGGCACGTTCATCGTTCCTCCGTTCGAGGACGGATTTTACCGGGCAGTTGGGAACTGGAACACCATCAAGGGTCTCGTTGGGGAATCGGACTTCATCACTCTCGACACGAGGAACCAGGCCCGGGCGGGAGCAGGTATTATCTTCCAAGAGATCGGCGAGTGGCACGGCTTCCGAATCGTCAGGCACGATCTGATGCCTGACGGCACCGTTCTCTGCCACGGCAGGAATACCGTTGTTCAGGCGTTCGGCGGGCAGTTCGATGACGCCGACATCCCTGACAACGCAATCCAGCGAATGGTAGAACCTGTTCCCTTCCAGATTCGTTTCGAGGGGAACTGGAAGAACGACTTTCACCGCATCAAGGCGGCTGCGTGGTATGTGTTGGCCGGATCAAGTAAGGCCCTGATTGACACGGGCACTCACGCGATTCGCCTCCACGTCGCCACATAAGCACCCTGGTGAACTGTGACTATCGGGGGGCTTTCCTGAACCGACCAACTCTCGGCGGCGAGGGGAAGCCCTTCGATCCAGATGAGGTGCAAATGAAGACGATTTCTCTTTGTATGGTTGTGAGGAATGAGGCGAAAACACTCCCTCAACTTTTCAAGTATGTTAGGCCGGTAATCGACGAGGTGGTCATCTTCGACCAGTCTTCAGACGACGATACCGGCCGTATCTGTAAGGAGTTCGCTGACACTGTCGGTAGCGGGCTTGTCGTGCGGACTGCGAGAAAGAACCTGGCCGATATCGACCGACAGGACTGCTACTCGCTTGCGACCAGCGACTACGTACTGGCACTGGACGCAGACGAGCGGCCTGATCGCAAGATGATGAAATACCTCACCGAGACAATCAAGGCCGGGAAGGGACGTCACGCCATCTACTGGTTCTTCTTCAGGAACCTCATAGACGGGGTAGACATCAAGGGAATCCTTGGCGAAGATCCTCACCCGCGCCTCTGGACGAGAACGGATCCACCGGTGATAGAGTGGCCGACAGTAGCTCACACTTTCCCCAAGTTCAACTCAGAAGATCACCTATTCTGCACGCGCGGAAAGGTCGATCATATCAGAACGATGAACAAGGTTCGCAAGGTGCAGGCCGAGAGAAGTCTTGTGATGGACGACAAGAACAAGCAAGTCGAGATCAACTTTGGTAGTGCGGTTGCACAACTGATCGCACAGAAGAAAGGACGGAAACGGTAATGGCAGACAAATGGCTCCTGGTACGCTTCGGCGGAATCGGAGACGCGATGTGCTGTGTGACGGCCGCTCGGGGAATCAAGGAAATCTACCCGGAAGACACAATCGAAATCGCCGTTCGCACAAAGGAACAGGTCTCGCTTCTCAAGAACCAGACCGACCTGTTCTCCCGTGTGATCGAGATGGATCGACTCCCTCACCCAATCCAAGGACAGAACGTCCACAAAATCAAGGATGGATGGGAGTCGATAGAAACCCTAAAAACCCAGGGTGGCTACACTGTCGTGATCGACTTCCTGAACTGCATCGAGAACAACACGGTTCATCCTGAGATGGTGGAGAAATATGGGGAGTGGTGCCAGTCGATGAATAGCAACTTCATCAACTGGACCGACCTCCATCTTGGCTGGTGCAGACTCGATCCAAACAAGGTGCCGCCCGACAAGAAGCGGCCCTCTTACAAGGTTGAACTGAGTGAAAGGAAGTGGGCCAAGAAGGTTCTGAAGGGGCTACCGAGGCCGCTGATCAGGGTCAACTTCTTTGCATCGAGCCGAGCCCGGACGCTCTTTGACATCCAAACGACCATCAACTACGCGCTGGAACAGATCCCGGGCGCGACGTTCCTTGTGTGGGACAATACCCAGTGGGTAGTGATCCGAAAGGGCGGCAGCAAGCCGCTAGGCGAGACCACTACCCTGCGACAATCGGCGGCAATGATCGAGCAGTTTGACTGCCTCATCGAAGCAGACTCCGGCCTGTCCCATATCGCGGAGGCGGTAGGGACCCACAACGTCGCGATCTACACGACAGTACCAGCATGGACTCGAAACCTATACTACAAATACAGTCACGACATCGACATCGAACCGTCCTGCAGCCCCTGTTTCACACTCCACTCGCTCTGCCCTATCAATCGGCGCAGGGCACAAGAATCTCTCTCGGACCGTGAAACGTCCGTTATGACACTAGCCTCCCAAAACCTACCCATCCAACAAGCATCCATCCAACTGAACACCTCTCCCGACAAACTCACCCAAGAATTCCAAGCGATTCAAGCGAAGATGGACGGTCTCGCTTCTGTCGTGCCTGACTGTATCGCCTCAGTAACTCCGGACCTTATTGTTGAAAAGATCCAAGAGGCCCTGGACGCAGGAGGTAAAGACTGATCGACGTAGGTCTATGTTGCTCGACTATGGTAATGTTATCCGAAAGGACACAGATGGCTTCAAAGAGATGGGTTACAACTGACAAACCCTCAGTGCTGTTCGCCACAACCCACAAGGATCGTACGGGAGGCGGAGAACTCTACGCCCACCAGGTCGCAAAGCAACTCGACTCAATGTGCGACCTGAGGTACTTCACTGGAAACACAGGCCCCCTGCATCCTGACTTCGGCAAGTACCACGGGTCCAGGCACCGCTTTACAGCCACAGGCCTCGTGCACCCAACCGACATCTTCGTGACTTGCTCTCACTTCCAAGTGCCGACACCGACCGGTCGTCACCGCAATGTCGTACTGACCTTCTTCCCCAACCCAAGCCATCGGGCGGCAGTCCAGAAATACGACACGGTGGTGACTTGCTCGACCTTCTCTGCGAAATGGGTCAAGAAGTATTGGGGCAAGAAGGCAACCGTGATCCACCCATTCATCGACCTGAGTTCATACCGGGCAGACGAGAAGAAGAAGGTGAAGTCGATTCTCGGCGTGGGGAGGTTCTTTCGTGAACCGCACGGACACAGCAAGAGACAAGACACTCTCATTGAAGCCTTCGCAATTCTCCATAAGAAGGAGCAGGATTGGTCTCTTGTATTGGCCGGTTCTGTTCTATCGCTTTCTGATCGCAACTTTCTTGAGCACTGCAAAAGCCGTGCACGAGATTTGGGTGTGGGAGAAGCAGTTGAGTTCCACGAAAACGCTGACTTCGGGTCTCTTTGTGGGATGTACGGAGAAGCAGAATTCTACTGGCACGCGAACGGATACGGGTCAGACGGACCATACGAGACGGAACATTTCGGGATCGTCATTGCTGAAGCAATGGCTTCCGGTTGCACCCCAATTATATTCAATGCCGGTGGATGTGGAGATTTTCCAGCGAGGACCTGGAGGACGCCTGCCGAACTAGTTCGCAAGACTATCTCGGCCCACAAGACAAACACAAAGTCCGCCCCAGTACTCTACCGGAAATTTGTTGAGGAACACTTCACGGAAGTTCAGATGAACGCTGACGTGTACGACATCTTTTTCAGGAGACCGAGATGAAAACGCAGGTGCTTGTTGACGGTAAGACGAACCCGTACATCAGGACGGCCATCAAAACACCGAAGGTTCCAAGTCAAGACCCACACGAGCCTGTGTTTAACGGATCCGACTTGTCGTTTGGAGAGATTTTCACAGGTGGGCCATCTGTCGATGTTGTGATCCCGCACTATGGAGACTGGGATGACTTAGATTTGTGTATAGGCACCATAGGGGAAGATCCCTGCGTAGGCGACGTCCTTGTGATCGACAACAACCAAGACAACCGTGGATTCACCAAGGCGGTCAACGAAGGCATCAGACATCTGTGGGATAGCGCAAGTCCGTACATCGCGGTCGTGAACAACGACACCGAGATCATCGAAGGCGGGTTCGCACCTCTCGTTGCCAGGATGGTGATCGAACCGAATTGCGGAATCGTAGCGCCTATGTCAGTCGTTCACGACAACCCGGATCAAATCCAGCATGCCGGTGGAGAGCAAGCCTTCCCGAACGGCATCCACAGGTCCGGGATCAGGTCGCTCGGGCAGTGCAACGAGCCATCGAAATGCAAATGGCTTTCGTTTGTCGTCGTACTGATTCGCAAGGACGCGATTTTCGACATCGGACTTCTCGATGAGAAGATGTTCCTCATTGGGTCCGACTCGGATTACTGCTTCAGGATGCGGTACTCCGGTTGGGATTGTTGGTACGAACCGAAGTCTGTCTGGTCTCACAAATGCGGGGAGTCCAGCGGAGCCACGTCAGCGGAGAGCGCAAACGTGCAGCGCACCGATATGTTCCACTGGTACCGAAAGTGGATCAAGCAAGGCGGGCTGTACACAGAACTCGCAAACGAGGTAACTTGATATGGCATTTGATCAGTTCGCAAAGTCTGGATATGCGGTCGATTGGCTGGTAGCTATAGCGGCAGGGAAGGTTCCCGGGTTCGCTATTCTCAATAAGCATGGTCGCAACGAGGAAGCCGGAACGATCGGTAGGCCACTTTGGGACGGTGGCAACCTGTCGTACACCTTCCTCGAAGCGGCCGAAGGTATGCGCGCGTACTCGGACGACAACACTGCAACGAACGCTCTGGAATTCCATTGCCTTGATGCGAATTGGGGAACGGTGACCGTCAACGCCTCACTGACCGGTACCACCCCGATCAATCTCGGCACTCAACTCCGCTGTCACCGAATCATCAACCGTGAGCCTGGGCGAACGCTCGGAATCCTCGGCGGCTACGTCGAAGTTGTAGGGTCTGGTGCGATTGCGGCTGGCACTGCCGGAGCGGCTGCGATGCTGAAAGCGAAGATCACTCCACCTTTCGAGCAGACGGAAATGACAGTCTTCTCTGTTCCTGCAAATCAAACGCTTCAGATCTTCGCCGTGTGGGGCGGAATGAACGAGTCTTCTGGCGTGTCGGCTGTCGCAATGGACCTTGAGCTTTGGGTCGGCGGATCAAACTCGCCGATGCTAAACAAGAGAGTCCAAGGATTCACGAATCTCGGCGCAAACCCGGCTTATATCCCGTACGGAGTGCCTTTCCCGGTCGAATCGAAATCGGACGTTGAATTGCGGGTCAAGTGTGACGCGACCGGGAAAGACGTGTCTGGAGGGTTCTGCGGGCTCCTGATAGACAACTAGGCCGTTCCTAGGCCTCTGGCTTGACGATCAAACCGGCTCCGGGGCAATAGTCGCCCCGGAGAGAACGGGGCTCATAAGGCCCTTTATGGAGACGAGACGATGGTAGTCGAGCTTGGATGTGGCGAGAACCCCATAAGAGAGGATACGCCCGATATACTCCACCGTGAGGTTGATTTTCGTCTGGACGCTGTACGACTCTCCCCGGTGGAGGTGGTCGGTTTTACTACTGCCCTCCCTTTTCATAACGACAGTCTCGACGGTATTGTGTGCCAACATCTTATTGAACACCACTCCCACAGGTCTTTCGGCGAGAACGGAGACGGCGGCACCCTCTTGGAATTTCTGTGTGAAGTTTACCGCGTACTTAAACCGGGTGGCTTCTTCGAGTCGATTTGTCCCAATTTCGCGTTCATCGCCAGAGAATACGTACAGAGAGGTGTTTCAGACCCCGCTTACGCAATACAGCTAATGCAATGGCTGATGGGAGGACAGAGAGACAGTTGGGACTTTCACTACGTAGCACTGGACGCAAATATTCTAGCACGATGGGCAGTGGATGCCGGGTTTAAACCCGAAAACTTCCGGCTATTACACCCGTTCGACTGGTTCGGACTTCACTTCGAGATGGTAAAAGGTGACCAATTTCCGTACTGGAACAATCCGTAGGAGAATCGAATGGGCTACATCGACATCAGTGACCTCCACGGCGAGAATCGGTACTACGAGAACTTCGCTCAGAACCTGTATGGCTCTGCGAGTGCTCTGACTGCCGCTGGCTCCACGGTCTTGCAAGCAGACATCGACCACTGGTCTAGATGGATGGACGGCCGGATGCGTACTATCGACCGTTTCTCCGTCCTTCCTATCCAGAAGAACCGTCTCGGATCGTTCGATCAGGCCATCCAGGCGTGGACCGCATACCTCGTCGTCTACAACAAGCTCGTTTCCAGGTTCGGCGTAGAGTTCGAGCAGATCCCTCCGTCGATCGAACACTTTGGTACTATGGCAGAACTGACCGGCTCGATGATTCTCGAAGGTGCTATCATCTTCGATGAGGAAATCGACTCTGGCGAACTCGGGATCGGTCAGCCCGAACTAGTAGGCACGGTCGGCACCGATACCAGCGGCACATTCTTCAACAACTGGCGTGGCTGGCCGTTCGGTGATTCACTCACATTCGCGGCCTGGGGGGAGAGTTATCAACTCAACTCTCAAGCAGCAGTCCAGTCTGAGCGTGGATTCCTTGGAAACGACTTCCCGCGCACCTGGGTTGTTGACACGATCGCCGAAGGCGGCATAGGCACAGCAAGGTACCGGTGGTCTATGAATGCCGGAAAAGACTGGAAAGGAACTGTCACCTCTGATGACGAGTGGGGTTATATGGATGACGGGGTCTGGTTTCGTTTCGGACCCGACGATTCTGGTGCACATTTCTTCTCGGTTGGTGACCAGTGGAAGTTCCAGACCGTTCCACGAGAAATCCGACGCACTGTCGGCTCTACAGAGGTACGTATCGGAAGATCGCGGAGAGGGTTCTAACGGTAAGGAGGGTTTTGAATGGCTGACCAGTTTCTATACGGACAAGCCGGGACGCTATACTTCTCAGTTTTGGAGGCCGGGGGAACTCGGTTCGCCACAAACGGTGACTGGACTCCAGGCGGTAGCAATGCAATCATCATCAAGGATGGTGTGGTCTCTGGGTTCGCGGCCGCAACTGTGGCGTATGTAGGATCGAAGACGTGGGCATTGCCATTGTCGGTGGCAGAGTTGTCAGCAAAAAGAGTGACGGTTCTGTGTTCTGAACCTGGGACGATCGACGACAAGATGATCGCGGTAGACACGATCCAGAATGTCCTGGCACACTTCGACACCAGGGTCTACGATACAAAGATCAGGCCGTCGTACAATGTCAACGATGACAAGTTGGTGGCTGCAGGATGGGTGGAGAGGGACGGCGTTGCTTTGGACGCAGCGAGCGCCACATTCAACCTCTACACCTACGATGGCACCCTGGTATACGGTAACTCGGAGTGGGATGCCGGACCTGCAGAGGTCATCGCCCTCAACACTTGGTTCGTGGAGAAAGACACGGCCACTCTTGTCAAGGGCGGAACGACCTACGTTATGGTAGCAGAGTTCGACATCGGCGGAGTGAGCTACAAACGTATCGAGGCTTTCGGAGCGTTTGGGACAGGGACAGGAGCGTAGGGTATGCCAATCCTCGAAGGAAGCATCCCGATAGACAGTACACTTGGACAACTGAGCTTCCCTGCAGGGTTCATCTTCGGCCCAACCATTCCAGACACTCCGCGCTTCGTTCCTGTAATCCAGCAGATTATGGAGGCG
>SDBV01005067.1_pt1 | contig 18710 bp, 15 predicted proteins | sample 2277081 | NCBI WGS metagenome assembly SDBV01 (sample SAMN10402039, study PRJNA504765) | marine sediment metagenome | isolation source: marine sediment core GS10_PC15, 223 cmbsf | place: Arctic Ocean: Southern Knipovich Ridge | collected 2010
GCGGCGGTTCGTCTACGACTACCGCAAGACGCTCGGCGACCTGCTGGTCGCCGCCTATTACCGGGCCGCGGCCGATACGGCCCATGCGGCGGGGCTGGGCGTCGAATCGGAAGCCGGCGGTCCGGGCCCGCCCATTCATCAGGTGCCGGTCGATGCGCTGAAGGCCCTTGGCGCTCTGGACGAAGTGCGTGGTGAGTTCTGGCCAAAGCGGCCCGAGGCCGATCGACTTTGGGTCGTCAAGGAGACGGCCTGTGCGGCCCATGCCTACGGCAAGCGCCGCGTCCACATGGAGGCATTCACCAGCATGGATCATTGGCAGGACGGTCCCTTTGAGTTGAAACCATCGGCCGATCGGGCGTTTTGCGAGGGGATGAACCACGTCGTCTGGCACACCGGCTCGCACCAGCCCCCCGAGTCCGGCCAACCCGGTTGGGTCTATGGGGCCGGGACGCACCTGAACACGAATCTCGTCTGGTGGCCGAAGTCTAAGCCGTTTCTCGACTACTTGGCGCGATGTTCCTTCCTGTTGCAACAGGGGCATTTCGTCGCCGACGTCTGCTACTACTACGGAGACCATGGTTACAATTTCGTGCCGCCGAAGCACGTCGATCCGTCGATGGGAAAGGGGCGCGACTATGACGTCGCCAATGCGGAAGTCATACTCAACCGGATGAGCGTGCGCGACGGCCGGATCACCCTGCCCGACGGCATGCAGTACGAGTTGCTGGTTTTGCCGGGCCGGGAAGACCCCCACTCGATACACATCGACATCGCGGTTCTGCGAAAGCTCGAAAAACTCCTCGGCGCCGGGGCAACCGTAGTCGGGCCCAAGCCGACCCGCTCGGGCGGGCTCACGGACCATCCGGCCCGGGATCGACAAGTCAGACAGCTCGCCGACACGTTGTGGGGAGACTGCGACGGCAAGAATATCCTGGAGCACCGATACGGCAGCGGGAAAATCGTCTGGGGCCGGACGCTGCGAGAAGTCCTCTTGGAGCGAGGGATCGGGGCCGATTTCCGTTTCGTCAGCGAGAGAGAAGACACGGATCTGGATTTCATTCATCGTCGCACGGCCGAGGCGGACATCTACTTCGTCCGCAACAAGAAGATGCGAGGGGAGTCCGTCGACGCCTATTTCCGGGTTTCCGGCAAGGCACCTGAACTCTGGCTGCCCGACTCGGGAAAGATCGTCCGACGGCCGGCGTACGAACCGACGGGCAAAGGCATTCGTGTCCCCTTGCGGCTTTCACCGGCCGGTTCGCTGTTTGTCGTTTTCCGCAAGCCAGACGGCCGACCCGATACGGCGCATGGCCAGGCTGCCGAAGTCGCGATCGACCAAGCCTCTTCTGGGATGAAGCTGACCGGCCCGTGGACGGTTCATTTCCCCGAGGGATGGGGAGCCCCGGATCGTGTGACGTGGACAACACTGAGATCCTGGACGGAGCGCGCGGCGCCGGGCATTCGCCACTTCTCCGGCATTGCCCGCTATGAAACGGAGTTTGTGATTCCCCGGCAGTGGTTGCAGAAAGACAGAAGGCTGCTGCTGGACCTCGGTCGACTCTGGGCCGTGGGCGAAGTCTGGCTCAACGGCAAGCCGTTGGGCATCGTCTGGAAACCGCCCTATCGCCTCGAAATCAGCAAGGCGGCGCGCCCGGGCCGCAACCGGCTGGAAATCGAGATCGCCAACACCTGGTCCAACCGTCTGGTCGGCGATGCCCGTTCGCCGCAGGACGAGCGCTATTGTCGAACCAACATCACCGGCTCGGGGACTCCACACAAGCCCTGGAAAGACGTACCGCTGCACGAGTCGGGTCTGCTGGGGCCGGTGCGACTAATTCCGGCGGTGGAAACGACGATTCGCCGAAGCGTTGAAAACCAGGGGCTAGGCGACATGTCACTTGAAAAAAGGCCTTGACCCTGTAGTATGGTACAGGGTGTAGAATGGTGTTGGCAAGCGTAAATGCGGAGGCCCGATGATGACGACGCTGACGATTGGCCGAGTCGCCCGCCGTGCCGAGGTGGGTGTCGAAACTGTGCGGTTCTACGAGCGCCAGGGGCTTCTCGAGGAGCCGCCTCGCCGGAAATCCGGTTATCGACAATATGGGGAGGAGGTGATTGACCGTCTCCGTTTCATCCGCCGCGCCAAGCAACTCGGTTTTACGCTCAAGGAAATCAAGGAGCTGCTTTCTTTGCAGCTCGATCCGTCTTCCACCTGCGGCGAGGTGAAGCGCCGGGCGGAGGCCAAGATCGCCGACATTGAAACGAAGATTCACACGCTTCAGGCAATGAAGAAGGCGTTGCGGGGGTTGACGGCGGCCTGCCGCGGAGAAGGCAACAGCAGCGACTGTCCCATTCTGGACGCCCTGGACCAAAAGGAGTAGACGGATGCCGACGGTTGAGCTGATAACCGACGTCGATTGTCCAAACGTCGACCACGCCAGGGCCCAGTTGCAGCGTGCTTTGGCTGAAGCCGCCCTGCCACCACAGTGGCGGCAGTGGGACCGCGCCGATCCTGCCAGCCCTGCTCATGTGCGTGCCTACGGTTCACCGACGATCCTGGTCGACGGGAAAGACGTGGCCGATGCGCCCTCCTCCGACGGGGCCAACTGCTGCCGCGTCTACCGCGACGGCAAGGGACGATACCAAGGTGTCCCTACGGTCGAGGTGATCGTAGCGGCGTTGGGTAACCACAGGCCGCCGTCGATCTCAGGCAGCGATCTCCGACCCTCGGGCGGCCGGCGAGGTTGGCTAACGGTCGTGCCTGCCGTGCTGGTCGCCGCCCTGCCGGCGGTTTCATGTCCGGCGTGTTGGCCGGCGTACGCGGGGTTGCTCAGTGCCTTGGGACTGCCGCTGCTGATCCACGGCGCATGGTTGCTCCCGCTTTGCACCGTGTTGCTGGCCGTGGCGATTGGATCGCTTGGATTTCGGGCAACCAGACGCAGAGGCTACGGCCCATTTATCTTGGGGTCGGCGGCGGCAATCATCGTGATCGCGGGAAAGTTCTGGGCCGGATCCGACGTGGCCCTGTACGGCGGGATTGCCTTGCTGATCGGAGCGTCGGCTTGGAACTCGTGGCCGAAAAAAGCGGCCCACGAGGGCGCTTGTCCGTCCTGCGCTGCGGCGGGTCGTTCTGCTGAAGTCCGCGGCCCTGGCGAGGAAGCGAAGAAACTATTATCCTGACAAGATGGTTTGGGCTCCAGAAGTCCTTTCGACGGGTCCAGGTTCTCGTCCGCAGGCGTTTGCGGATGCCGAGGCCCGAGTCCCTTGATGGAGGTTCCTATCATGAGGAAAGTCTTGCTGAGTTTGGCCGTCGTGGCGATCGGCCTGGGTGGTTTTGTGGCGTACCTTTACGGGTCGGCGGAGACCCAACGCAGCGACTGTCCCGGCAGAATCGTCTGCCCGCTGACTGGTGAGGAGATCTGCAAAGACCAGTGCCCGTTGATCGACGCCAGCCGTGCTGACTGTCCGGGCAAGATTGAGTGCCCGCTGACCGGAGAACTCATCTGCCGCGACGAGTGCCCGTTGGGGACTTCCCCCAAAGGTGAGGCGGCGGCCGGTGCGAGCTGCTGTGCGTCCGGCGAGTAGCCTCGGAAGGCGGCAAGCAGGGGACAGCGCGCCAAAGAGGACGGTTACCGATTGCCCCCTGGATCAAACCAGGGGGGATTGGTGACCGAAAAAGCGGCTTGACGCCGACCGTCGAACCCGTTCAGCAGACCAACGCGATGAAACCGCCGATCAGTACGGCGACGGCTGCCCACACCAAGAGGAAACCAATCACCGAGGTTCGCGACGGCACGGGAATCTCCAGGCCCAAGGCGGTGGTGATCATCGCCCGATCCGCCGCCGGCGTACCCGGCGGCAGGGTACACGGCTTTTCGATCTGCTCGCCCGGCCGCACCGGCGTGCGGGTCAATCGATAAAACCGGTCGAGCTTTTCTTCGGGCACCGGCCGGGTCATCAGGCTTACGAGGATGCCGCACACCGAGGCGACAACCAGGTAGCAAAGGATCTGCCAAGGCGCGTAGATCGTCGGTTCTGATTTCTCGATCCAAATCAGCCGCAGCGACTCGGTCTGAGGGAGTTGCGCTACCGAGCGAATGAACCAGGCCTGCGTCGTCACCCACCACACGGCAAATCCGCTGAGCGTCGTGGCCCACGCCCCGGCCACCGTCATGCGTCGCCACAGCAGGCCGATCCAGACGTAATGCGTCTGCGATTGGTCCGGCCGCAGCGCCTTGTAGATGTTCTCGGTGAACAGGCCCGACGAACTGATCATGAACGAGTCGCAGGAACTCATCACGCCGGCCAACAGCGCCGCCAGAAAGATACCCAACAGGCCCGGCGACAGCCGCGGCAGAAACTCTTGGGCGACGTTGCCGTAGATGAAGTCGGGATCGACCGTGGCCAGATCGACGCCCCGCTGCATGTACCAGGCCACCGCGGCAATGGCGGTCAGGGCCCAGGCGATCGTGCAGAGCCGCTTGATCAAGTTGCCGACGACGATGCCGATGCGGCCCTCCCACTCGGTCTTGCCGGCGGCGCACACGCCCATGATGAACGGCTGCGCGACGATCCCCACCAGGGCCTGGATCGCCATCATCACGATGAAGAACGTGGTCACTTTGCCCGGCGCGACCAGCGAGAGCATGCCCGGGCCGGTGACCGTTTCGCGGATGCCCGCCATGCCGCCCACGGCCGAAAAGATGAACGGCAGCAACATGAACGAGAAGAGGATCGTCAACAGTCCCTGCACGTAATCGGTGACGATCGCGGCGGACAGACCGCCGGCGGCCCCGTAGACGACGAACATCAGCGTGACGGCGACGATCGCCACGTCGGTATCGACCCGGGCCCCCGTGCCCGACTCGATCAGCGCCCCGGCGCCCTTGAGCATCAGTCCGATCTTCACGCACATGTTGGCGATTCCGACCAGCGCAAACAGCACCGCCACGCTGCGATCGAACCGCAACTCGTAGACGTCGGCGGTGGTGATGGCGCGGAAGCGGCGAAAGATGGGCGCGATCAGCCAGTAGAACGGCGTGGCGAACAGCCACAGCCACTGATACCAGATGCCGCTGAGCCCGCTGCGGAACGTGGCCGAGGCGACGCTCACCGCCTGGTCCGATGCCGAAGGCGTGCATGATCATCATACCTTTGCCGAAACGGCGGGGCATGAAAAAGTCGCCGAGGCTTTTCACACGGCGGGCCATCCAGATCCCCAACGCCGTGATCCCGAACAGGTACAGCACCAGGGCGGCGACGTCGACGGGATGGAGACCATACATCAGGTTTTGCTCTGTCGGTCCGAGTTGCGCGAGTTCGTCATGGTCAACCACGGCCTACGTAAAGCTGGTCGCGCGGCAGGACGATCGCCTCAAGCATGCAAACGTCGTCGGGAAGGGTCGCCATCGTCAGGACGACGCGCGCCAGGTCCTCGCACGACATCATCGGTTCTTGGTCCTCTGTTTGCTGGCTTGCTTCCCGCCTCGGCACCAGGGTATTGCCGGGATGCAGGCAGCAACAGGTGACGCCATGGTCGCGACCTTCCAACGCCGTCACCTGGGTCAGTCCCCAAAGGCCGAACTTCGAAGCGGAATAGGCGGCCGAATTCGGCCGCACGCGTTGGGCGGAGATCGAACCGATGTTGATGATGCGGCCCCGACCCCGGGGCTTCATCATCCGCATGGCAGCACGAGTGCAGAGGAAGGGGCCGCGGAGGTTTGTCGCCATCACGCGGTCCCACGCCTCGGTGGTCAACTCTTCCAGCGGGCCGCCGTCGAAGGCACCGGCGTTGTTCACCAACAGGTCTAGCCGGCCGAAACGATCCGCAGTCCGCGCGAACAGATCCTCGACCGCCCGTTCGTCCGAGATATCGCAGGCGACCGCGAGAATCTCGCACGAGTGCTTCTTCTGAAGCTCCGCCGCCGCTGCTTTGAGTTGCTGCTCTGTTCGGGCCGCAACCACGACCGACGCCCCCTGGCGAGCCAGCGCGTCGGCAATCGCCAAGCCGATTCCCCGACTGGCTCCCGTAATCAACGCGATCCTGTCCGTCCATGGTTCCATGCGGTAGTGTCCTTGTTGGTGTCGATGACCGGCAAGAGCCAGACCCGATTCGCATTGGCTTTGGCGCCGAGGGGCCAAACGGTACAATATCCACGAAAACGGCCGAATGATCTTACCGGCGCGTTGACCGTCGAGCAAGTGGTTGACCGCTTGAAAGCGTTGATTAAGGATTCATTGACGCCGTAGTCTCACCCCGCGGATCGCAGTCCGCGGGCGTTTGCGGCAATAAGCCGGGAACCGGCACCACATACTATACTTCATACCACATACTACATACTAAATACCACCTACTTCCTACTGCCCACCGATTCCACGTTATGGCCAAACGTTCGTTGTTTAATCGTGTTTGGTATCGCCTCCTGCGACGGGGGTGCCAATTAGTTGGAGTGCTGGCGTGCGGCGTGCGTCATACGGGCCTGGAACACATCCCTGCCGAGGGGGGGGTGCTGATCGTTTGTAACCACCAGAGCCATTTTGACCCGCCGTTGGTGGGAATGGCCTGCAATCGACGCCTGAATTACCTTGCCCGCAACACGCTGTTCCGCTTCGCCCTGTTTCGCTGGCTGATTCGCTCGCTCGACGCGATTCCGATCGATCGCGAGGGGATGGGATTGGCGGGATTGAAAGAATCGCTTCGACGTCTGAAGCGCGGGGAGATGGTCTTGATTTTTCCGGAAGGGACGCGGAGCCGTGACGGCGAGATCTCGAAGTTCCTGCCCGGTTTCACCGCCCTGGCGGTCCGATCCCAGGCGGCGATTCTGCCGGTGGCGATCGAAGGGGCCCATGCCGCATGGCCGCGAGGGCGCAAACTTCCCCGGCCGGGCAGAATCCACGTCCACTTTGGGTGCCCCATCTTACCGGAAGAAATCAAGGGCCGCGACGAGCGGGAGTTGCTGGCCGAGGTGCAACGGAGGGTCCGCCGGTGCCACGCAGAGTTGCGACGCCATCCGGTTTTCGCCAGCCGCCGGGGGGCTGGTGGCTGAGCGCAGCGAAGCCCCGGACTCGTCCCCGGAATTGGAAGATGTACCAAAAAAGGCCGGACCTCCGAAGAGATCCGGCCCTGTCGTTCTCGACTTCCAAACGGAAACCAAAACCATGGTCCCCACTAAGTTCCCGGGTCGGGTTCCGGCTCGAGTCCCGGCTCCGGTTCGGAAGCTGGCTTGTCCGATTCCGCCGCGCCTTCGGCAACCTCATAGGAAGAAACCTGTACGCAGCAAGTCACCGGTCGACACGTCCGCGGACGACAAGTTCTCGGACGGCAGGTCCGCGGATAACACGTCCGCGGGCGGCACGTCGGCGGAGCACACGTGGTCACTGGAGCGCACGTGGTGACTGGGGCACACGTGGTGACTGGGGCACACGTGGTTGCCGGTGCACACGTGGTCACGGGGGCGCACGTTGTCACCGGGGCGCACGTGGTCACGACGCGGCACGTCCAGGGACGGAAAAACCGCACGCGACACGTCCGCGGGGCACACGTGGTCACTGGAGCACACGTGGTCATCGGGGCACACGTGGTCACTGGAGCACACGTCGTCACCGGGGCGCACGTCGTCACCGGGGCGCACGTCGTCACCGGGGCGCACGTCGTCATCGGGGCACACGTGGTCACCGGGAAGCACGTTCTCGGGCGACACGTCCACCGCGCCTCGACGGTCATGGCAAAACACAGCATCACCAGCATGGCTGCGATGCCAATCACAAGGAATCTCTTCATTCACTGACCCTCCTACTTACAGGTACCGTAGTGTTTGCGCTTTGCAGGCACCCCCGCAAAGTTACGCTAATCTGCCCAATTATAGCACGCTACGGGATTAGACCAACCCCCGGCCGTTATTCTTCCGCCGAATCCGAACCGCTCCAACCCGGGCTGTTCGTAGTGACCGCATTCATGCGGTCCTGGTAATCCGGGCCCGATGAATCGGGCCACTACGAACCTTTGGTGAATAATCCGAGCAAATACGGGGCGCGGTGAAGAACTGCAGATTTCGAGCAAGTGCGTTGCAGCGGGCCCCCCGAGCGCATCGCAACCCCTGCTCCAACGTGCGGGAGCACGGCCGTAACTCGCCTTGCCTGCCCAGATTGCCAATTCTGGCGAGACGGAGCGCTAATTGTACTCGCCGGGGTCCATCGGCTCCAAATCGGCCCGATCGCACAGTTGCCGGTGGGTGGTAGGGTTGATGGCGTAGTTGATCAGGCGCACGGACCCGTCGCAAAAGACGAAATTGCAGCCGCCGGAATGGGCGCTACCGAACTGGAGGAAGTGCTCTTGATTGGTATCCAACAGCGGCACCATGTCTGCGCCTCCACCCCAACGGATGAGATCCTCCTGGGCGCCCGAGTAGGCCGTCGCGTCGTCGCCCGGGTCCAGCCCAGTGGTGTAATTCTCGATTGTGACGTACTTCTCACCCGCCAGATAGGTGTTGCTCAGCCCGTCGCGGATCGTCGCCGGCAGGACCTCACTTCGCCAGTACGAGATGCCGTTGTAGTCATCCGTGTTCGGAAAATCGCCATCCCGCACGTCGTCGAAGCTCCGCGGGCCGCGCCGGTTTGGCGTGGAACCCCACCACTTGGTTCCCCCGTTGGCGGCGTAATCGGTCCGGGCAACCAAGGAAACTCGCGGCACCGGACCGCCCAATGACTCATCATTCTGGGGGGTGGGGCTGTGGGCCCAGTTTCTCACGGCCGGATAGGCCACCACCCGGCGCCTGCTGGGACAGTAAAGAATGGACACGGGAACTTGGATTCGATCGCGGCTGCCTTGGGCAATGCTCACGACGCCGGTTCCATCCAGGCCCCTGGCGTGCAGGGGCTGATTGTCGATGTAGGGCAGGATGTTGTATATCCATCCACCGGGTTGGTTTTCTCCAGTCCCTCGATGTGGAACCCCGACCCACCTCTCACCCCACCCACCGGTTGGGAAGCGCTTGTACTTCTCCAGGTGCTGAAGAGCGCCCACACCGAGCTGCTTGAGATTGTTCGAACAGGTCGCCCTTCGAGCCGCCTCCCGGGCGGCCTGGACGGCGGGCAACAAAATGGCGATGAGAACGCCGATGATGGCAATCACCACCAGCAGTTCGACCAGCGTAAACGCCTCCCGGTTCGATTTGCTCATCGCAGAAACCTCCTCACATCTACAGGATATGCCCTTGGCCCGCCTCGCCGAGCCTGCCCCTGCCCAAATGGCCGCTGCCCAGATGGCCGACTCGCTAAACCCCGACACTCTGATTGTAACCGAAAACGGTCCGGACAGCAAGGCTTTCGGCCGGCCATCAAGCCGAGCGCGGAACGCTGAAATACCGTGGTCCGGCGCGGCACGAAGGCTGGGCGTGCCCGAGCGAGGGGGTCTGCCGCGGGCAGCGATCTCGTACATGCTCGAGACTCACGTCCCCACTTTCTCGATTCGCACCGCGCAGACTTTCGTCTCAGGGATCTTGGCGATCGGGTCCAGCGCGGGGCTGGTCAATACGTTGATTGGGCTTTCGGCGAAATGGAACGTGGCCGAGACGACCCCCGGCGGACAAACGTCGGTCACGTTGGCCGTGACGGTCACCTCGCCCCGGCGGGAGCGAACTTGGACCACCTCGCCGTCGGCGATGCCGAGCTTCGAGGCGTCGCGGGGATGGATCCGCAGCAGCTCCTTGCCGTCCAGCGCCATCAGCCCGGCCACGCGGCCGGTCATGGTGCTGGTGTGATAGTGATACAGGCTGCGGTCGGTGGTCAGCAGCAGCGGATACTGCTGGTCGGGCAACTCCGCCGGCGGCTTGTACTGAAGGGGCGCAAACCGGCCTTTGCCGTCCTTGGCGGCGAATCGCTCGCCGTGAAGGTACGGTGTGCCTGGGTGGTCCCGCGTGGGGCAGGGCCACTGCAAACCGTCGCCCTCCAGGCGATCGTACGCGATGCCGCCGTAGCTGGGCGTCAGCGAGGCGATCTCTTCCATGATCTGCTCGGGGCGAGTGAAATCGAAACCCTGGGCTCCCAGCCGCTGGGCGATCTGGCAGGTAATCCACCAGTCGGGCTTGGCGTCGCCGATGGGCTCGAGGGCCTGTCGCACCCGCTGAACTCTCCGCTCGGTGTTGGTGACGGTGCCGTTTTTTTCGGCGACCGAGGCCGCCGGCAGGACGACGTCGGCCAGTTGGGCCGTTTCCGACAGGAAGATGTCCTGAACTACCAGGAAATCCAAACGCTTCAGTGCTTCCTTCACGTGATTGGCGTTCGCCTCGCTGAGGATCGGGTTCTCGCCGACCAGGTAGAGCGAACGGATGGTCCCTTCGCAGATAGCGTCGAAGATCTCGGTATGCGTCACTCCCGGCGTGTCGCTTAGGCTACAGCCCCAGGCCGCCTCGAATTTCGCCCGGATCTGCGGATCGGCCACCTTCTGATAGCCCGGATACACGTCGGGCAAACAGCCCATGTCGCAGCAGCCCTGCACGTTGTTCTGTCCCCGCAGCGGGTTAACGCCCGTGGAGGGCTTGCCGAGGTTGCCGGTCAGCAGCGCCAGGTTGGCGGTCGCCATCACGTTGTCGGTGCCGTGGGTGTGTTGGGTGACTCCCATGGCGTAGAGGATGGTGGCCGGTTTTTGCGTGGCGTAACACCGGGCCGCCTCGACGATCTGCTCTGGCGGCACGCCGGTGATCTGCTCGACGCAATCCAAAGAAAAGGCATCCAGCGACTGTTTGAAGGCCTCGAAGTTCTCGCAGCGCTCTTCGATGAACTCTCTGTCTTCGAGCCCCTCCTCGACGATCACCCGGGCCATGCCCATCAGCAGCGGCACGTCGGTGCCGGGCTGCGGGCGGAGGTGAATCTCGGCGAAGCGGCACAGCTCGATCTGCTTGGGATTGACCACGATCAGCTTGGCGCCCCGGCGTACGGCCCGTTTGACTTGCAGGCCGATCACCGGATGGGCCACCGTGGTGTTGGTGCCGACGGCCAGGATACAGGCGGCGTCGCCGATCTCGGCGATCGAGTTAGTCATCGCCCCGCTGCCGAATGATGTGACCAGACCGGCCACGGTAGGGGAATGTCACAACCGCGCGCAGTGATCGATACTGTTGGTACCCATCACCGCGCGGGTCATCTTCTGGATCAGATAGTTTTCTTCGTTGGTACACTTGGCCGAGGCCAGTGCGGCGAACTTTTCGCCCTTCGATTCGGCAAACTTCTCGGCGATCAGGTCCAGGGCCTCGTCCCAGGAGGCTTCGACGAACTGGCCCCTGACCACTGATCCCTGACCACTGCCCCCCCGCGGAACGCAGTCCGCGGGCGTTTCTGACTCCTGACCCCTGACCCCTGACCCCTGACTCCTGACCCCTGTGCGTCTGATCAATGGCGTGGTCAGCCGGTCGGGATGGTTGACGTAGCCATGGCCGTAGCGTCCCTTCACACAGAGACTGCCGCGGTTGGTCGGCCGGTCCCTGTCGCCGCGGACGCTCACGAGGCGATCGCCTCGGATGCCCAGGTGGATGCCGCAACCGACGCCGCAATAGGCACAGGTCGTGCGGACCTCGCGAGCCGGCTGCTGGACGTTTTTCGGCGCCAGCGCCCCCACCGGGCAACGAACCACACATTCCCCGCACGACTCGCACCGGGACTCGGCGATCGGCTGGTTCCAAAACGTGGCCACGACCGTGTCGTATCCGCGATGGGCAAAGTCGATCGCGCCCACCCCTTGCAGGTCTTCACAGGTCCGCACGCAAATGCCGCACAGCACGCAGCGGTTCGGATCATAGTTGAAGAAGGGATTCGAGCTATCGACGGGAAGCTCGCGAGAACCCCGCCTCAGCCGGGCCAACCGCTTCGGATCGACGCCCACGTAGGCGGCAATGCGCTGCAACTCGCACTGGTTGTTCTGACAGCAAGCGAGGCAGTCCTCGGGGTGGTTGACGATCAGCAACTCCGTGGTCACGCGGCGAACGTTGTCGATCTCGGGCCCCTCGGTCCGCACGACCAGCCCTTGCTCGACCGGCGTGCGACAGGCCAATGCCGGCCGCCGGCCCTCGATCTGAACCATGCACAACCGGCAGACGCCGGCCGGATCCAGATCGGGATGATCGCAGAGGTGCGGGATGTAGATGCCGCCGGCCAGCGCCGCCCGCAACACGGTTGTGCCTTCGGCGGCGTGGATCTTCAGGCCGTCGATCGTCAGCGTGATTTCTTTCATTTCAGTCAATCTGCGTCAACGGATTCTCCGGAAAAACGTTCTATGGCCCGGACTTTCGGCGGGCAGCGGTCGTAACACAAGCCGCACACGGTACACTTCTGTTGGTCGATTTGGTGCGTTTCTTTCGGCCGACCCTCGATCGCACCGACCGGACAGACCTTGGCGCAGAGATGGCAGCCGATACACTTCTGCTGGTCGATGCGGTAGCCGATCAGGGCCTTGCACGCCATCGCCGGACAGCGTTTTTCTTGCGTGTGGGCTTCGCACTCGTCGCGGAAATAGCGGATCGTCGTCAGCACCGGGTTCGGGGCGGTCTGTCCCAGCCCGCAAAGCGAGCCGGCCTTCACCGCTTCACCGATTTCCAATAGCAACTCGATGTCTTCCGGCGCGCCGTTGCCGGCCACGATGTCCTCGAAGATATCGAGCATCTGTTTGGTGCCCAGCCGGCAAGGCACGCACTCGCCGCAAGACTCTTTTCGGACGAAATCGAGAAAGTAGCGGGCGAAATCGACCATGCAGGTATCTTCGTCCATCACCACCATGCCGCCGGAGCCCATGATCGTGCCGGCTGCCTGAAGCGAGTCGTAGTCGACGGGCGTGTCCAGCAGTTCGGCGGGAAGACAACCTCCCGAGGGACCGCCCGTCTGTACGGCCTTGAATGGCCGGTCGTCCAACGTGCCGCCGCCGATGTCGAAGATCATCTGGCGCAGCGTGATCCCCAAGGGGACTTCGACCAGGCCCGTACGCTTCACCTTGCCCACCAAGGCAAAGGTCTTTGTGCCCTTGCTCTTTTCGGTACCGTACTGGGCAAACCAATCGGCCCCGTGTTGCATGATCAGGGCCACGCAGGCGAGGGTCTCGACGTTGTTGATGATGGTGGGTTTCCCCCAAAGGCCGCTGACGGCGGGAAACGGCGGCCGGGGTCGGGGCATCCCGCGCTGGCCCTCGATCGAGGCGATCAGGGCGGTTTCCTCGCCGCAGACGAACGCTCCGGCCCCTTCCTTGATCTTAATCTGGAAGTCGAATCCCGAACCCAACACGTCGTCGCCCAAGAGTCCGTATGCTTCTGCCTGCTGCATCGCCAACCGCAATCGCTCCAAGGCCAGCGGATACTCGGCCCGGCAATAGATATAGCCCCGTTGGGCCCCGATCGCCCGGGCGGCGATGAGCATCCCTTCCAACACCGCGTGGGGGTCGCCTTCCAGCAGCGAACGGTTCATAAACGCCCCGGGATCGCCCTCGTCGGCGTTGCAAACGAGATATTTCCCGCCGCCCGGGGCGTCTTTGCAGAATTGCCATTTTCGCCAGGTCGGAAAACCGGCCCCGCCGCGGCCTCTCAAGCCCGATTGCTGGATCTGCTTGATGATTTTCCCCGGGTCCCCTTTCAGCGCCGTTTGAAGACCTTCGTACCCGCCCCGGGCCAGGTAATGGTCGATCTGGGTGGGATCGATGAAGCCGCAATTTCGCAAGGTCCTTCTGACTTGCGGCTTGAACACGGGGGTCTCGAACAGAAGAGGAATCCCTTCGATGGTCCCGTCACCGATGGTACCTAGCGCATAGCCCGGCAGGGGGTCGTCGTTGACGAGATAGCATTCGAAGAGTTCCACGGCCTGTTCGACGGTCACATTGCCGTAACAAATGGTCGGCCGTTGCGGCTTGGCGATGCAGACGATCGGCTCGGCGTAACACAGGCCGATACAGCCGACTTCGATGAGGTGACAATCGTATCCAGAGCGTTGCGACTCCCGGCGGAAAGCCTCCAACACCTCCAAACCCCCGGCCGAACGGCCGCAGGTGGCCGTGCCCACGAGGATCCGCGGTTTCGGACTGTTCTGTAAGGCGTTCCACTGCTGTTCGGCCCGCCGCCTCAGATCATCAAGATTCGCCGTCATCGCCTTGCCCATCATCGTTGCTCGCCTTGGCGAAGAGCCCGGCCACCTTTTGGGGGGTCAGATTCGCTTCGACTTTCTTGTTGGTCATGATACAGGGAGACAGGCCGCAGGCCCCGATACACGCCACGGTCTCCAGCGTGTACTCTAAGTCGGCAGTGGTCTCCCCCTCCTTGATGCCCAGTTGATTCTCGATCTCCTCCAGGATCCGTGGCGCGCCACGGACGTGACAGGCGGTGCCGCGGCAGACCATCACGTGGTTTCTGCCGATGGGAGTGAACCGGAATTGGGCGTAAAAGGTGGCCACCGCGTAGACCTGGCTCTCCGGCACGCGGGCAAACCGGGCGATGGCGAGCATGGCCTCCTCGGCGAGGTATCCGAACTCCGCCTGGACCGACTGCAACAGCGGGATCAACTCGTCTTTTCTTCCCTCGTAGGCTGCGAAAACCGCCCCGAGACGTTCTTCCATCGGATGACTCCTCAGTGACGCCAAACGGGTGGCGCTCGCGCTGGGCTTTGGATAGTAGCCGTCTCGCTCCGCGAGACGAAGCTTCATCTCGCGGAGCGAGACGGCTACATTGCAGTTTTTCGACAAAGCCTGGCAGCCCTAATCTTTAATTATTCCCCACAACTGCCGAGCGAGCAAGGGACGGCGTGTTGACACCCAAAAACGCATTTGTTAGCATCGAGCCGTGTTATGCCCGCCGATTGACCTGCGTTTCGTCGGCGGGCGTGCTTTCCCGACGCCGGTGGACCATACACCCCCACATCGCGGCCGGCGGTCTACGGAACCCGTGAATATGCTATTCTCGATTAGGAGGGAGGCTTTCCTTTGACTCTAGACCCGACCAAACATGCGGATTGGGAAATCGCCGAAGAGGCGGAATCCCGGATGAAGACCTGCTACCAGCTCGCCGAGGAGTTGGGCCTGACCAAGGACGAACTGCTGCCGCATGGCAACTATGTGGCCAAGGTGGACTACATCAAGGTGCTCGAGCGGCTCAAGGACAAGCCCGACGGCAAGTTCATCGAGGTCACCGCCATCACGCCTACGCCGCTGGGGGAAGGGAAATCCACCACCACCATGGGGCTGTTGCAGGGCCTGGGTAAGCGCCAAAAGAAAGCGGTCGCCTGTATCCGGCAGCCCTCCGGCGGGCCCACCATGAATATCAAGGGCTCGGCGGCCGGCGGCGGCCTGTCGCAGTGCATCCCGCTGACGGAGTTTTCCCTCGGGCTGACCGGCGACATCAACGCCCTGATGAACGCCCATAACCTGGCCATGGTCGCCCTGACCTCGCGGATGCAGCACGAGCGGAACTACAGCGACGCCCGGCTGGCCAAGATCGGACTGCGGCGGCTGGACATCGACCCGACCAACGTGGAGATGGGCTGGGTCATCGATTTCTGCGCCCAGGCCCTGCGGAACATCAACATCGGCATCGGCGGCAAGATGGACGGCTACATGATGCAGAGCAAGTTTGCCATCGCCGTCTCCTCCGAAGTGATGGCCATTCTGGCGATCTTCAGCGATCTGGCGGACCTGCGCAAGCGGATGGGCGAAATCGTGGTGGCCTACGACAAGCGGCGCAACCCGGTGACCACCGAGGATCTCGAGGTGGCCGGTGCCATGACCGCCTGGCTGCGTGAAGCAATCAATCCCAACCTGCTGCAATCGCTCGAAGGCCAGCCCTGCTTCGTCCACGCCGGGCCGTTCGCCAACATCGCCGTGGGACAGTCGTCGGTGGTGGCCGACAAAATCTGCCTGAAGCTGGCCGACTACCACCTGACCGAGTCGGGATTCGGCGCCGACATCGGCTTCGAGAAGTTCTGGAACGTCAAGTGCCGCTACAGCGGCAACGTGCCCAACGTCTCGGTGATCACCACCACCATCCGCGGGCTGAAGCACCATGGCGTGAATGCCGGTGCCCTGCCTGTCCCCCCGGGCAAAGGGATCCCCAAGGAATACTTCGAGGAGAACCTGGCCTGGCTCGAAGACGGCATGTGCAACCTGGTACATCACATCAAGACGGTCAAAAAGGCGGGCATCAACCCGGTGGTCGCCATCAACGCCTTTTACAGCGACACCGACGCCGAAATCGAGTTGACCCGAAAGATGGCCGAAGCGGCCGGGGCCCGGGTGGCCGTCTCGAAGCACTGGCAATTCGGCGGCGAGGGGGCGTTGGAACTGGCCGACGCGGTGGTCGACGCCTGCAACGACAAGGTCGATTTCAAGTTCCTCTACGATCTGAAGACGCCGTTGCGCGAGCGCGTCGAATTGATCGCCAAGGAAGTCTACGGCGCCGACGGCGTCACCTACTCGCCGGAAGCGAAGGCCAAGGCCGAGCGATTCGAGGCGGACCCGAAGTTCCAGCAGTACACCACCATGATGGTCAAGACGCACTTGAGCCTGTCGCACGATCCGTTGCTCAAAGGCGCCCCGAAAGGCTGGACCTTGCCGATCCGCGACTTCCTCATCTACAGCGGCGCGAGGTTCATCTGCCCGGTGGCGGGCAACATCTCGCTGATGCCCGGCACCGGCTCCAACCCGGCCTACCGTCGGATCGACGTCGACGTGGAAACGGGAAGGGTCAAGGGGTTGTTTTAGGGTCCCGGTGCAGAAAAACGCCCAACCAACCCGGTCCTCACCACGGTATGGGGACGGGTTGGTTTTTCTTTGGCTTTCTCATATAATAATGAGGTAGAATGGGTTTCCGCGACTGCAAAATCCATCCCCACAGCGACGAAAACGTGCCCTTGAAAACACGGTAGTGTCATGTCCACGACAACGCCCGTCACGGCCGACCAGCTCTTGCGGATGCCGGATGACGGATATCGGTACGAGCTGGTCGCGGGAGAACTGAGAAAAATGGTACCCGCCGGTTGGAGGCATGGGACGGTTGCTGGCAAACTTCATACTCGGTTGGGCCAGTACGTTGAGCAACAAGACCTTGGAAGGATCCTTGGTGCGGAGCCGGGCTTCCTGATCGCTCGCGACCCGGACACGGTGCGTGCGCCGGATATCGCCTTCATCCACAAGGATCACCTTTCCGCCGTGGAGCCCGAGCAGGCGTTCTGGCCGGGCGCCCCGGATCTGGCCGTCGAGGTGGTCTCTCCGGGCGATACGATGGGCGAGGTTGACGACAAAGTGAAAATGTGGCTCGACGCCGGCGCCGCCATGGTGTGGGTCGTCAATCCCGAGTGGCAGAACGTCACCGTCTACCGCTCCGCCACCGACATTAAGACGCTCACCGAAAACGACGAGCTCGACGGGCAGGACGTCGTTCCCGGCTTCCGCTGCCGCGTTGCGGATATCTTCGTCAATGCGTGATTGCATTACCGAAGGCGACGACAAGCAAGAGGCGCTGAAGAACATTCGGAAAGCAATTGAGCTTTACCTCGAAGGCGTCGAAGATGACGTGCTTCATTCGGCCGGCGCTGAGGTGGTGGAAGTGACCGTATGAGCAAAGTGATTCTCGATGACACTCTTCGGGCACAGCTACGCGACTTCGACGGGGTCGAGTTGTGCGATCAGTCGGGGCGACCCGTGGGGCATTTTCTTTCGCAGAAGCTGTACCGTCGGTTGCTGTTCGACTGGGCAAACGCGCAAGTCACGGATGAGGAACTGGAAAGACGGCGCCGACTACCCGGGGGTCGCACTCTGAGGGAGATCTGGGCCCGGCTGCAAGGCTCATGGGCTATACCGTCGTCTGGAAAGCAGCGGCAGTGAACCCGTCAACGGGTGACGTTTTTCGTCTTCGGCGGATTGTCCAGCGACTTGCGATACTCGCGGTCGTCTAGCTTGCCGCGGATTCGTCGAGTAGGATGATGATTGTTTTCCGCAAGAAAGAAAGTTCATCTCCCCATTTCGGCACCCGCCACGCCGCGGGGGCAGCAACCGCATGGTCGATCCCGACGAAGCACTTCGATTGGTCCTTCAAGCCACCACGCGCCATCCACCTCGCCGGGTTTCGCTGGGCGAGGCCTGCGGGATGCAGTTGGCTGAAGAAATCCGCGCCGATCGCGACTATCCCCCCTTCCCCCGGGCGATGATGGACGGCTATGCGGTCCGTACCGGCCATGCCGGGCGGGCCGTGCCGGTGGTGGGCGAAGTGGCCGCCGGCCAAGACGTCCGGACCCGGGTCACCGACGAGCTTTGCTTGGAGATCATGACGGGGGCGGCTTGCCCCCCCGGTACCGAGGCCGTGGTGCCCAAGGAACACGCCCGGGTGGACGGAGACCGGGTAGCCTTGCCACGGCAAATCGAGGCCGGCCGACATATTGCGCCGCCGGGAAGCGAGTGCCCGGCCGGCCGGATCGTCTTGTCCGCCGGCGAAACGGTGACGCCGCTGGCGGTGGCCGTGATGGCGTCGTTCGGCCTGGAATCGGTCGAGGTGGTTCCGCGGCCCCGGCTGGCCGTGATCACCACCGGCGGCGAGTTGGTTCCCGTGGGCCAAGATCCCGGTCGCGCCCAGATCCGCGACTCCAACGGCCCGATGCTGGTGGCCATGGCCTGCGACATGGGCATTGACCGGCCGCCGCATTGGCACGCGGCGGACCGCCCCGACGCGATCGGACATGCGCTTAAGCACGCCGCCGCC